>Ga0209692_10001531_pt1 | contig 30678 bp, 20 predicted proteins | sample tdDd472_FD_187129 | JGI IMG/M metagenome (GOLD analysis project Ga0209692, IMG submission 187129) | Marine sediment microbial communities from the Atlantic coast under amendment with organic carbon and nitrate - tdDd47.2 (SPAdes)... | ecosystem: Environmental > Aquatic > Marine > Coastal >...
GCCGCCGCCGCCGGTGAAACCAACCAACTGATCGACGCCTCACGCCAGGCCACGGACCAGGGCGTGGCTGCGGCGCAGGAAGCGGCCGCCATCCTCAGCCGCATCGACGAGGCCGCCCAACGGGCCGGAAAGCTGGCGGGCGACCTCAGCCACGAGGCCGGCGGCTTCCAGGACCGGGCCAGACACCTCTGCCTGGGCGTGGACCAAGCCTGGGACGGGGCCCGCCAATCCCTCTCGCTGGCCACGGCCGCCGCCGCCAACGCCTTGCCCCTCAAGGGCTTAGTTGCCGACCTGGGTCAATGGGTCGGCCGCCTGCCCGGTTTGGGCGTCCCCGGCGCCTCCCCAGTGAAACTGAAAACCCGCTTGCGACAGTGGCTTAAGCGCTAATAAGCCTCAACCCGGGGCCTGTTCCAGACGACAAAACCCACAGGAGAATAGTTGGCCATCGCCACGTTGGCAGGAGACCGCCGGATGACTGACACCATCACCCGGGATGCGGAAACGCATCCGGACAACCTCGACGACGTCGACGCTCTCGACGAAAGCGACGTTGCGCCCGGAGACCGGGAGCCGCCGGAGTACAATCTGCGCGTCTCGCGTGACAAGGTTTCCGTACGCCTGGACTGCCCCGACCCCCACCGGAACCTGGACGCCACCGTGGCCCAGATCATGTCGGACTTCACCGTGCTGGAAATCCCTCTCTATCCTGATACGGAAATCCTCACCAGCATCCTGAAGGGCGCCTGCCAGCCGGGCGAGCACCTCTGGGACTGCCCCATCATCATGGGACAGGCCGCCGAACCCACCCAGGACGGCCGTGTGGAGTGGGCCCGGGATTTCTTCCAGCAGGGGTGGGCCGTGGACGAGGATTCCGGCGCCACCGACTTCTGGGAAAAGCTGGAACGGGCCTCCGTACACGAAGACGAACTGCTGGCCACCCTGCACCACCCGGTGGAAGGCGAACCCGGCCTGAACGTGTTCGGCAACGAGATCCCGGTGGCCAAACCCAAGAAGATCAAACTCCGTCCGGGCAAGGGCGTGCGCACCGAGGAACAGGACCACGGCATCCTCTTCTACGCCACCATCAACGGACGCCTGCGCCATGCCGAGGGCAGCCTGGCGGTGGACGACGTCTTCCTTGTGAAGGGCAACGTGAGCCTGGAAACGGGTAACATCCACCATACGGGTGCCGTGCAGATCCAGGGCGACGTGGAAACCGGAGCCACCATCGAGGCCGACGGGGACATCATCGTCAAGGGCATGCTGGACCCCTGCAACATCACCTGTGGTGGATCCCTCACGGTGGCCGGGGGCATCGTGGGCGACGAGGCCCACCACATTCAGGTAGGCGGCGGCCTCCTGGCCAAGTACATCGGCGAGGCCACCGTGACCGCGGGCGGCGACATCACCGTGGACAACGAAATCGACCACTCCGACATCCGCACCCGGGGCCGCATCCGCATCGAGAAGGGCCGCATCGCCGGCGGCACCATCATGGCCCGCATGGGCATCAAGGTGGGGGAAGCCGGGGCCAGCGGCAGTTCCAGAACCATCCTGATGGCCGGCGTGGACTACACCCTGGCCCCCCGACTGGAAACCTGTGAAGAGCGCATCAGGAAGATGAGCGAAGCCCAGGACAAGATCGCCCTCACCCTGGACAAGGTGAAGCAGAAGCAAGCGCCCCTGACACCCGAGGAGGCCACGATCGTGGCCGGACTTGAGGCCAAGAACCGGGATCTGGGCCAGGCCATCATCGACGAAAACCTGGAAGTTTCACGGCTGAAGCGGGAAGCCCGTATCGGGGCCATCGCTGAAGTGGTCATGCTCAAACAGGTCTGGTCCGGGACCACCATTCACCTCGGTGAGTACAAGACCGTGGTCAAGGCCTCCATCGAAAAACCCCGCATCGCCCAGCTCCGCAAAACGCGCGTCCGCGTGCTGCCGCTGGGAGAGGGCAACATGCCCGAGGATTAGCCGCCCCGCCCCCGGGACGGCCTTTACGCGGCGGACGCTTGCATTGGCGGCCGCCGCCTCTCATTATCCCCCTTCGCGATCCTTTTTCCATGGTCACGGAGGCTCCATGAACACCGCGCACATTTCCCGACTCACCCAGGAACTCTCCCTGCAGGCCGGCCAGATCAAGGCCGTGGCCGGTCTTCTGTCCGAAGGGGCCACCGTCCCCTTCATCAGTCGCTACCGCAAGGAAGCCACCGGCAGCCTGGACGAAGTGCAGGTCACCGCCATCCGCGACCGCCTGGAGCAGTTGGCGGATCTGGACAAGCGACGGGACGCCATTCTCAAGAGCCTGACCGAGCGCGACCTCCTGACCGACGCCCTGAAAACCCAGGTCAACGGCGCGGACAGCCTGGCCGTGCTGGAAGACATCTACCTCCCCTTCCGCCCCAAACGGCGCACCCGCGCCACCATTGCCCGGGAAAAAGGTTTGGCGCCCCTGGCCGAATGGCTGATGACCGAAGCCGCGCTGCCGGGCAACCAGGCCTCGGGTGAGGATCCCGCCGCTCACGCCGCCGCCTTCGTCGATCCCGGGAAAGAGGTTGAAACCGTGGAAGACGCCCTGAGCGGCGCCCGGGACATCGTGGCCGAAGCCGTGAACGAGGACGCCGTCAGCCGCGCCAACATCCGCGAGCTCAACTTCAACGCCGGCCAGGTGCGCAGCCGTGTGCTGACGGGCATGGAGAGCGAGGGGGCCAAGTTCCGCGATTATTTCGACTGGGCAGAGCCCGTGTCCCGGGTGGCCGGGCACCGCCTGCTGGCCATGCGCCGGGGCGAGAAGGAAAAGGTGTTGTCCATGCGCATCGCGCCGCCCGAGGAAGCGGCCCACGGCCTGCTGGAGCGGCGCTTCGCCCGCAACAGTTCCCCGGCCGCGGACCAGGTGCGGCAGGCCTGCCAGGACGGGTATCGCCGCCTGCTGGGCCTGGGCATGGAAACGGAGATCCGACTGGAACTGAAGAAGGCCGCCGACGAGGAGGCCATCGGCGTGTTTGCCGAAAACCTGCGCGAACTTCTGCTGGCCGCCCCGCTGGGTCCGCGCCGGCTCATGGCCCTCGACCCGGGGTTCCGCACCGGCTGCAAGGTCGTGGTGCTGGATGCCCAGGGGAAACTGCTGCACAACGACACGGTGTACCCCCACACCGGCGGCGGACGCGTGCGCGAAGCGGCCGTCACCCTGGAAAAGCTCATCGCCAAATTCAAGGTGCAGGCCGTGGCCATCGGCAACGGCACGGCCGGGCGGGAGACCGAGGCCTTCGTGCGGGGACTGGACCTGCCCAGTGATCTGGTCATGGTCATGGTCAACGAGTCGGGGGCCAGCATCTACTCCGCCAGCGAAATCGCGCGGGAGGAATTTCCCGACCACGACCTGACGGTGCGCGGGGCGGTCTCCATCGGCCGTCGGTTGCAGGACCCCCTGGCCGAACTGGTGAAATTGGATCCCAAGAGCATCGGCGTGGGCCAGTACCAGCACGACGTGGATCAGCGGGCCCTCAAACGCAGTCTCGACGATACCGTCATGAGCTGTGTGAATGCCGTCGGCGTGGACCTGAACACGGCCAGTAAACAGTTGTTGACCTATGTGTCGGGCCTGGGACCGCAGCTGGCCGGCAACATCGTGGACTACCGTCAGGAAAACGGGGCCTTTGCCAGCCGCGCCCAGCTCAAGAAGGTGCCGCGCCTGGGGCCCAAGGCCTACGAACAGGCGGCCGGCTTCCTGCGCGTGAACGGCGGCAGGAACCCGCTGGACGCCAGCGCCGTCCACCCGGAGAGCTACACCCTGGTCAAGAAGATGGCCGCCGACGCGGGCTGCGCCGTCACCGAACTGATCGGCAACGCCGAGGCCGCCGCCCGCCTGCGTCTGCAGGATTACGTGAGCGACGAGGTGGGCCTGCCCACCCTCACCGACATTCGCGACGAACTGGCCAAACCCGGCCGCGATCCCCGCCAGGGCTTCGAGGTGTTCAGCTTCGCCGAAGGCGTGGACAAGATGGAGGACCTCAGCGAAGGCATGCGACTGCCGGGCATCGTGACCAACGTGACCAACTTCGGCGCCTTCATCGACGTGGGCGTGCACCAGGACGGTCTGGCCCATATCAGCCAGCTGGCCGACCGCTTCGTGCGCGATCCCAACGAGGTGGTCAAGGTGGGTCAGAAGGTGATGGCCCGGGTCATGGAAATCGACCTGGACCGCAAGCGCATTTCGTTGTCGCTGAAGGAAGGCTAAGCCGGGGCGGCCTTGAAGCCGAGGCCGTCCACCACCGCGATGATGGCCTCACGGGACAGCGCCGTTCCCCGCACGGTGAGCCGACCGTCGTCCAAGGACACCGTCACCGAGGTGACCCCGTCCATCTCCCCCACGGTCCGCTCCACGCTGCCGGTGCAGTGACTGCAGTGCATGCCGGTCACGGTGAAGACCAGCGAGGCTTCGTCGGGCTCCCCGCCGCAGACGTCCCCGTCACAGCAGCTGCCGCGACGGCGGCTCACCCACCAGCTTCCCGTCATCACGACCACCAGCAGCAGGCCGCACAGGTGATCGAACCAGCTCAGCCCTTCGTGATGATGTCCGTCGCCCGCCAGGGCGGGCACGGTGGCGGCGATCTTGGGCAGGACGGTATCCAGCAGCAGCCCGCCTCCGAAGGCGCTGACCGCCACGGTCAGCAGGTAGACCAGCATGGTCCGTCGACCCAGCACGCGGCTGATGGTGGTCAGGGTGGCCGCGTTGGTGGCGGGGCCCGCGATGAGGAAAGCCAGGGCCGCGCCGGGGGTGGCGCCCAGGAAAATGAATCCCGCCGCCAGGGGCACGCTGGCCGTGGCGCACACGTACAAAGGAATGCCCACCACCATCATCAGGGCAATGGACAGCGCCCCGGTGCCCAGATATCCCGACAGGAAATCGCCCGGGATCAGGGCCGTCAGGAGGCCGGCCAGGATCACGCCCACCAGCAGGGCGCGGCCGATATCCGCCGGCAGAGTGACCAGCCCGTAGTCCAGCGCGGCGCGGGTCTTGGTCCACAGGCCCTGGGGCCGGATGGGGTCGGGCAGTCCCTCGGCCGTGTCGAGGGCGCGGGCCGGGGGGTCCACCGCCTGCACCAAGCTGCCCCCCAGCAGGCCGGTGAGCAGGGCGATGATGGGCCGGAAGATGGCGAACAGGGGCCCCAGCAGCGTGTAGGTGATGAAGATGGAATCCACCCCGGTCTGGGGTGTGGACAGCAGGAACGCCGTGGTGGCGGCCTTGCTGGCCCCGTGCTGACGCAGGGAGGCGGCCACCGGGATCACGCCGCAGGAACACAGGGGCAGCGGCACCCCGAAGAGGGCCGCCTTGAAGACGGGGGCCATTCCGCGGCCGCCCAGGTGGCGCTCCAGCCAGGCCGGCGAAATGAAAACCGACAGCCAGCCCGCCACCAGAAAACCCAGCAGCAGCCAGGAGGCCATGCCGGCGGTCACGGACCAGATCTCGCGGATTACGTTGAGCAGGTGGTCAAACATGTTTACCAGTAGTAGTAAAGACCCACCTGGGGCGCAACGGTGATGTCCCCGCTGTCGCTTTCGTGAACGAAGTCCAGCTCACCCTGCAGGGACACCCGCGGACTCAGCAGATACTCCACGCCCACGCCTGCCCCCAGATTGTAGACCTTGTCGGTTTTCCACACATCCGGGTTCGGCTCGGTGCCGATGCGCTCGTTGTGATAGAAGTACCCCAACCCGCCGGCAAGGTACAGGCGCAGCTTGGAATCCTGGCGCAGGATATAGTTCAACTGCAGGGCCAGGTTGTGGTGCTTGTTGTCGGAGGTGTGCCAGATGCCGCCCCCCGCCTGCAGGTACACATACCAGGTCAGGGGCAGACGGAAGGCCAGCCCGTTCCCCCCCAGCTTGCCGTAGTGGAGGCCGATGCCGCCCTGCATGATGTCGTCCACCCGGTTCCAGTCCCTCACCGACGGGGTCTGGCCCAGTGAAACGCCGGCCGAAGCCAACAGGGTAAGCAGGCTGACGAGGATAAGGAGGGAGCGGGGAATCGCGCGCATCGTTCCGTCTTTCGCTGGAGCCGCCGTCCATGGCCGCTCGAAACCGGGGGCTGATCCATCGTCATGATGGGACATTTTCCCCCGCTGTGCCAACCCCAAAAAACCAAAACCCGGCGGGAATCCTTTCCCGCCGGGTTTCAGGGCAGTCCTTTGCCAAGTGTCGCTCCGTCGAGCAGACAGGGCCCCGACCGCAGTCAGGGCCCTTCGAGGTCTAGGAACAACCTGTCGTGGCGCCACAGTTGTGGCACTTGTAGCACGAACCGCTGCGGACGGTGACAGATCCGCATTCGGGGCAGGGCGGGCTGTCCGCCTGGCGCTCGAACACGTCCTGTTCCGTCTTCTCCATGGTGATGCGTGAGCTGCCGCCGGCGCTGGCCACCATGGCCTTCACACCCTGGGTCACTTCTTCCTCGGCCGCCTTGATGATGGCCTTCTCCGTGGCGTCGGCCGCACCGTCGGGCTGGGTGCCGTCGGCATCGCCGGCGTGGTCCCCGAACTTCAGGTCCATCCAGCGGAAGATGTAGTCCATGACCGATTTGGCGATGGGGATATCCCGGTTGGTGGTGAACCCGGAGGGCTCGAACCGCGCGTGGCTGAACTTGTTGACCAGCACTCGCAGCGGCACGCCGTACTGCAGCATGATGGACACGCTGGTGGCAAAGCTGTCCATGAGCCCGCTGACCACGGAGCCTTCCTTGGCCATCTGGATGAACATCTCGCCCGGCTTGCCGTTGGGGTAGCAGCCCACGGTGATGTACCCCTCGTGACCGCTGATGCTGAACTTGTGGGTGATGGCCTGACGTTCGTCCGGCAGACGCACGCGGCGCGGCTTGGGCGGACAGCTGTGGTCCTCCACCTCCGCCTTGTCCGCCTCCTTGGCCTTGCCCGTGTTCAGGGGCTGCAGCCGCTTGGAGCCGTCGCGGTAGATGGCCACGGCCTTCAGGCCCATCTTCCAGGCTTCCAGGTAGGTCTTGGAGATCTCCTCGACGGTGGCCTCGTGGGGCATGTTCACCGTCTTGCTGATGGCGCCGGACAGGAAGGGCTGGACGGCCCCCATCATGCGCAGGTGGCCCATGTAGTGGATGGACCGCTCGCCGTTGGCCGGACGGAAGGCACAGTCGAACACCGCCAGGTGCTCGTCCTTCAGGCCGGGCGCTCCCTCGATGGTCTGGTTCTCGGCGATGTACTGGATGATGGCGTCGACCTCGTCCTCCTCGTAGCCCAGTTTCTCCAGGGCGTCGGGAACCGAGTTGTTGACGATCTTCATCTCGCCGCCGTCCACCAGCTTCTTGTACTTGACCAGGGCGATGTCCGGCTCCACACCCGTGGTGTCGCAGTCCATCAGGAATCCGATGGTGCCCGTGGGCGCCAGCACCGTGACCTGGCTGTTGCGGTAGCCGTAGTCGTGGCCCAGGGCGTAGGCTTCGCGCCACACCGTCTCGGCCTCCTGCAGCAACGACTCGGGCACGCGGTTGGCGTTGATCCCGTTCACCGCGGCGCGGTGCTTGCGGATGACCTCGAGCATGGGCTCGCGGTTGTCCTTGTAGCCGTCGAAAGCGCCCATCTGCTCCGCGATCTCGGCGCTGGTCAGGTAGGCCTGGCCGCACATGAGCGAGGTGATGGCCGCGGCGTAATCGCGTCCCTGGTCGCTGTCGTAGGGCAGGCCGCGGTCCATGAGCAGGGCGCCGAGGTTGGCGTAACCCAGGCCCAGGGGCCGGAAGCGGTGGCTGTTCTCCTCGATCTCCTGACGCGGGTAGCTGCTGTTGCCGACGATGATCTCCATGGCCAACAGCACGATACGGCAGGCGTGGCGAAAGCCCTCGGTGTCCAGTTCACCCTCGGGCGTGCGGAACTTCATGAGGTTCAGCGAGGCCAGGTTGCAGGCGGAGTCGTTGAGGAACATGTACTCGCTGCAGGGGTTCGACGCGTGGATGCGGTCGGTGTTGCTGCAGGTGTGCCAGTCGTTGATGGTGGTGTCGAACTGCATGCCCGGGTCGCCGCAGACGTGGGTGCCCTCGGCGATCTTCTCCATGAGGTCGCGGGCCTTGTACGTGTCAACCGGACGGCCGCCGACGATGGCGTGGGTGGTCCAGGTGCCGTCGTCCTCCACCGCGCGCATGAATTCGTTGGTCACGCGCACCGAGTTGTTGCTGTTCTGGAAGAAGATGGAGTTGTAGGCCTCGCCGCCGAAGCTGCCGTCGTAGCCCTGATCCATGAGGGCCCAGGCCTTCTTCTCTTCCTTCACCTTGCAGTCGATGAATTCCTCGATATCCGGGTGGTCGGCGTCGAGGATGACCATCTTGGCCGCGCGGCGGGTCTTGCCGCCGGACTTGATGACGCCGGCGAAGGCGTCGAAGCCGCGCATGAAGGACACCGGGCCGCTGGCGATGCCGCCGGCGCTCAGCGATTCACGGCTGCTGCGCAGGGTGGACAGGTTGCTGCCGGTACCGCTGCCGTACTTGAAGAGCAGGCCCTCGGTCTTGGCCAGGTCCAGGATGCTGGCCATGGAGTCTTCCACCGAGTTGATGAAGCAGGCCGAGCACTGGGGGCGCTTCTCCACGCCCACGTTGAACCACACCGGGCTGTTGAAGGCGGCGAGCTGGTTGACCAGCATGTGGGTCAGTTCCGCGCGAAAGACCTCGCCGTCCTCGTCGGCGGTGAAGTAGCCGTCCTTCAGGCCCCAGTCGGTGATGGTGTCGGCCACGCGGCTGATGAGCTGCCGCACCGAGGTTTCCCGTTCGGGGGTACCCTGGCCGCCGCGGAAATACTTGGAGACCACCACATTGGTGGCCAGCTGGGACCAGGTTTTGGGAATTTCGCAGTCGGTCTGCTGGAAAATGATCTCGCCCTTGTCGGTGGAGATATTGGCGGTGCGCAGCTCCCACTCGATCAGGTCGAAGGGATGGGTGCCTTCGGTGGAATAGCGGCGTTCCACGGAGAGTCCCTTGCCCTTGATCCGCACTTCGTCCTCGGTGGCCAGATCCATATCCACCGCGGTCCGGCCATCCTCGGCCAGACCTTTCATATCGACGACGTCCTCGTCCAGCCGGGCGGCGGCCTGGGCGTGGGCGTTTGGGGTGTCGGTGTCGGAGGTTTCGAACAGATCGCCGTCCTGGGCGACATGCAGATTCTTCCGTTCCATTGATTCAGACATGATGAGTTCCCCTCGTTCAGTTCCGTCTGTTGTGTTTCACGTCCATGTGAGCCCGACCTGAAACCAAAGCAATATTTCCGTTTGTTACTGCGGTTCCGGGCCTAATTCCAATGGGATCAACCAGCAAACTCAGGTGAAAAATTTGAGGTATTACCTGTTTTTCTATGGTCCCCGAAACCCCTATATGTGGGGTCCCGTTTACAAATTAACCACAGCCCGTTGTGGGCAGAACCGGACAATAAATCGTCAGAGCAACCCACATCAAAGAAATATTTTTTCAATGACTCCGGAGCCCCTGGCCGGGGACCCGGACTTGGCAAAATGGGCCTCAATTCCCCCGCCAGACCCTCGATATCGTCGTCTGGAAAAATATCCCGGAAACGCCCCGGGCTTCACGGCTCAACCCTGCGGGAACAATTTGGACCATTTCCATCAAATTTAATGAATTCTGTATGTTATTGTATTTCATTTAAATACAGCGTTTTAGAGGATTTTGATTGCGAGATGTCCGGGGCGGGGGTGCAAAAAACAAACAATCTTCGAAATGGATACTATTTGCAAAGAAACATCACAAATCACGATCCAGGGGCAATATCCCCGGCCACAACCTGGGCCACGATATCGCGAACGCGCTCCCGACCTTCCCGAAACGCCTCCGCGCGTTCGGCATCATTGCCCTTGGCGCTCATGGGATCGGCGATCGGACGTTTCACATGGCGGTCCGGATGGCTCAGGGCGGGCAGATACAATCCGGCGGACTTGCTCAGGGTCACCACCAGGTCGAAGCTGTCCAGATTGAAGGTGTCGATGGTCTTGGAATCCTGGCCCATCATGTCGAGCCCGGCTTCCGCCATGGCCGCCTTGGTGGCCGGGGTGATTGGATAGGTCAAAAGTCCGCCGCTGAAAACGTCCCAGCCGGAGGGAAAGAGATGCCGGGCCCAGGTTTCCGCCATCTGGCTACGGCAGGAATTGGCCGTGCACATAAACAGGACTTTCACAACGAACCTCCGGCGGCGCCCGTCAGGGCCTCCAGTTCACCGGGCAGGGCCGCAACAAGTTCATCATGAACCTCGCGCCCCAAACCCAAAATTTCCAAATCCGCCGCCACCCTGTCCGGGTCCTGCGGCTGACTGCCGGCGGTAAACCCCAACTGGCGCGTCAATCCCTCGGCGGCGGTAACCACCCGGGTCAGGGGATCCCCCTCCGGGTCAGCCACGTCCGAATGGTGGGTTCGGATCACCTGGATCAGGCCGTCCGGGAAGTTCCAGGCCTCCGCCAGGGCCGCACCCGCCTGTGCATGGTCGAACCCCAGGATGATCCGCTCCGCATCCAGCAACTGCTCGCTGGTCCCCGCAGGCGGCAGTTGTTCCAGGTGCCCCTTCAGGGGCCGGTTCAGCAACAGCTTGCCGATGTCATGAACCAGACCGGCGGTGAACGCCCGCTCGGTCAGACTTTTTTCTCCCAGCCGCGCCGCCAGGTGACCGGCCGCCAGACCCGTGCACAGGGAATGGCGCCACAGGTCGTGGCGGGCCAGACGGTAACCGGCCAGGGGCCCGCGCATGATATCCCCCATGCTGGTGGCGAAAGCCAGGTTCACGATGGTCTGATTGCCCAGCAGAAGGAGCGCCTCCCGGGCCGATCCCACCTGCTTGCGCAGGCCATAGAAGGCGCTGTTGGCCAGCTTGAGCAGGTTGGCCGTCAGGGACGGGTCCTTCTCGATCACACCCAGCACCGTGCTCGCATCCACGGTGGCATCGTCCAGCAGGGACAGCAGTTGGAGGGTGGTGGTGGGCAGCGACCGCAGTTCCTGGGTCCCCACTATGAGATCGGACAGGGAGCGTGACATGGTCAGTCCTCCGTTACGAAATCCACCAGGGCCTCGCCCTGGCCCACGAGTTGCCCATCGGTCACGTGAATCCGGCCGACGCGGCCGTCCACCGCAGCGGTCAGTTCGGTTTCCATTTTCATGCTCTCCATGACCAGCACCGCCTGGCCGGCGGTCACCGCGTCACCCTCGGCCACCAGAACCTGGACCACCTTGCCAGGCATATCGGCGGTGAGGTTGGGGCCGCCGGTCTCTTCGACCTGGTCATCCGAGTGATCGGAATCCTGCAGGCGCAGGACGTGGACCCGACCTTCGCAAAACACCAGGCGGTCCTCACCGCGACGTGCCACGAACAGGCGGCGACGCCCCTGGTGGGTGTCCACCAGCCAGCCCCCCGCGCCGTCGCGCACCGCCTGCAGGGGCACCTCCCGGCCATCCAGGTTCAGGACCCAGTCGTCCCCGTCCCGGGTCACGTCCACTCGGCAGACTTCGTCCCCCACCTTGAAATCCAGTTGCACGGCGTGTCCTTTCTCAGTCCAGCCCGTTGAGGCGGAAGCGGCCCAGCGTGGACCAGGGTGTCGCCTGGGTGCCCCCTGCCGACCCGGTGGTCGCCCCCCCGCCGGACAGACGCTCGAATTCGTCCACCGCAGCCAGGGCCAGGGCCAGATCATCGTCCAGGGCTTCGTCCCCGCTCCAGTCCGGCAGTTCCTCGTCCAGGAAACCCGTGTGCAGGTTGCCCGCCACGAAGGCCTCATGATGCAGGATGTCCAGCAGGTAGGGCACGTTGGTCGTCACGCCCAGCACCGCGTACTGTTTCAGGGCCGCAATGGCCCGGTCGATGGCCTGGCGCCGGCTCCCCGCATGCACGCTCAGCTTAGCGATCATCGGGTCGTAGAACATACTGACGGCGTCGCCCTGACGCACCCCGCTGTCCACCCGAATGCCCGGGCCCGCGGGTTCATTCAGCAGCAGGATCTCCCCCAGCGAGGGCATGAAACCCTTGGCCGGATCCTCGGCGTACAGCCGGCACTCGATGGCATGACCCCGGCCCACAACTTCAGTCTGGGTCCAGGGCAAGGCGCGGCCTTCGGCCACCTGGATCTGGGCGTGGACCAGGTCCGTGCCCGTGACCAGTTCGGTCACCGGATGCTCCACCTGCAGCCGGGTGTTCATCTCCAGGAAATAGAACTCCCCATTCTGGCCCAGGAGGAACTCCACGGTGCCGGCGCCCTCGTAACCGACGGCCCGGGCCGCCGCCACCGCAGCATCCCCCATACGCTCCCGAAGGGTGTCCCCCAGGGCGGGCGACGGACTTTCCTCAATGATCTTCTGGTGCCGCCGCTGGATGGAGCATTCCCGTTCGAAAAGGTGCACGAAGTTGCCGTGGCTGTCCCCGAAGATCTGAAATTCCACGTGGCGCGGCCGCTCGATGAACCGTTCCAGATACACTCGGCCATTACCGAAGGCACCCAGGGCTTCCCGGGCGGCCGCTCCGCAGGCCTTCACCACATCGGCCGCCGACGTCACCAGGCGCATGCCCTTTCCACCGCCCCCGAACGCGGCCTTCACCATGAGGGGATAGCCCACGGCTTCGGCGGCCGCCAGAACACCCTCGGCGGGCAGATTGCCTTCGGCATCCGGCTCAGGCAGCAGGCCGCCGGGCACCACGGGCACCCCGGCTCTTTCCATGATGTCCCGGGCCGCGGTCTTTTCGCCCATTTGTTCGATGACCGACGGGGACGGGCCGATAAAGGTGAGGCCCGCGGTGCCGCACTGCCGGGCGAAGTCGGCGTTCTCGGCCAGAAAGCCGTAACCGGGATGGACCGCATCTGCGTCGGTGGCCTTGGCCGCCTCCAGGATGCGGTCGATGCGCAGGTAGCTCTCTCCGGGCTCGGCCGGGCCAATGGTCACCGCCACGTCCGCCAACTGGGCGTGCAGAGCATTGCGGTCCACCTCAGAACAGACCGCCACGGTGCCCAGTCCCTTTTCACGGCAGGCCCGGATCACGCGCACGGCTATCTCACCCCGGTTGGCCACCAGGACACGGGCGATGGGGTTCAGGGAGGGGCTCTTCTCAATGGCCGACATGCATCATTCCTCTCCGGGCATCCGGGGCATGACCCAAGCCTGGCTGTCCAGCCAGGGGGCGGGTTCCTTCGCTAGAAAAGCCTGCAGGGCGGCTTGCCCTTCCGGCTTGGTGCGGGCTTCGGCGATCATGCGGGCGGTGATTTCGGCGCTGCGGGCGAAGCCCAGGGACTGGGCGCCCTCCAGCAGACTCTTGCACAGGCTCAGAGCCTGGGGACCGCCCTTGAGGAGGCTGGCGGCCAGACGCTCGGTTTCCTGTATCAGATCCGCAGCCGGGAACAGGCGATCCACCAGCCCCAGGCGCAAGGCCGTGTCCCCGTCAATAGGGTCACCGGTCAGAAACCAGGTTCGGGCGGCCGCCTGGCCGATACGGTCGATGACCAGGGGACTGATCACCCCGGGTACCAGCCCCAAACGGACCTCGGTGAACGCAAACTGTGCTTGTTGTGACGAAACAACAACATCGCAGGCCGCCATCAGGCCCACCCCGCCCCCGTAGGCCGGACCCTGAACACACCCCACCACCGGCACCGGACAATTGCGAACGGCCCGGAACATGGCGCCCATTTCCAGGGCCGCTGCCAGATTGGCCTGATAATCCGCTTTCCCCAGGGCCCTCATCTCACCCAGGTGGGCCCCGGCGCAAAACACGTCTCCGGTCGCTCTCAGGACTATGAGATGCGGCCGGTGAAGCCCGCCCGGTCCGATGTCCGGGTCCGTCCCCGCAGGAATGGGGTCCCGGTAGGCCACACCGTCGAAAAGATCCTGGAGGTCTCCGATGGTCGCCTGGTCCAGGGCGTTGCGCACCGCGGGGTTGTCCAGGGTCACGACCAGCACGCGACCGGCCGTCTGCTGATGAATCGCCATCAGGCGTCCTCCTGAATAACAAAAAAACTCGGGTGGGAACCGGTTGGGCGAAAGAGAGGGCCCCCCGGCACCTTACCCGATTTTCCCCCAGGAATGTAGGCGCAATTTGCGGCGGCCGGGAACCCGCAACCCCCTGCGGGTGTTTGACGGCTATTCCAGGTCTGCCATAACCATGGAGTCCCATCATGTCCCCCCGCATTCCGATCCTGTCGGCCCCGCGCGTCCGGCACCTTCTGCTGGGTCTGCTGTTCACCCCGCTCCTCGCCTCCGCTCAAACCGTTTTTTCCGAAGTTCCCGGCGAGGCGCCGGGGCCGGTCCCCTCCAACCTGACCCTGGCCACCGGGGGCCTGGGCGTGGGCGCCCTCGGATTCCTGGCCGGGGCCTATCTGGGGTCCCGCGGTCAGGAAAAATCCGACTACAACACCGACGAGTTGGTCTGGGTCTTCTCCGTGGGGTCGGCCGGCGGCGGCCTGACGCTCCCTCTGGGAGTCCATAGCGCCAATGACAACCGGGGAAACCTACCGCTGGTGACCCTCACCAGCCTGTGCACCGGGGCGGCGGGCTGGGCCGCGGTCTTGGCCACCGATGAGCCCCTGTTGTTCCTGGCCGTGCCGGTGGCTCAGGTGGCCGCCTGCATCGCCGTGGAAAGAGCGACCGCCCGGTCCCGCAGTGACACGGCTCCGGTTCCCCCCGCGGCCCCGATTCGGATGGGCGTGACGCCCATCCGGGCGGGTATGGGTCTGGTGGTCAGCGGGCGCTTCTAGGCCGGACCGGGCTGGCATCAGCGGGATGGGCCGCCCGCGCCGGGTTTGCCCTCGGCCGCGTTGCCGAAGAATCGCGTGGTGGGGTAGGCGAAGTCTATGCCATCCTCCGCGGCAAATGCCGTCAGGATATCCTCCCAGATGTCCGTGCCGGTGGACCGGCGGCGACGGGGCTCGCAGATGAAGCGCAGGGTCAGGACCACGCCGCTGTCGGCCACGGAAGTCCAAACGATGGGCGTCAGATGCTGGAAGAAGATCATGTATTGGCGGCTGGCCCGACGAACTTCCTCCGAGGCTTCCTCGTCCTTGATGCCCGTGTGCAGGTTGGCCACCCCGGTCAGGATCTCCTTGGCCCGCCGCCAGTCGCTCTCGAAGGTGACCATGACCGAGATCTCGTCCCAGATGAACTTGAAGCCGGCGGTGTAGTTGGCCGTGGTCTGGCGAAAGACCCAGCCGTTGGGCACGTGGATGATGCGGCCGGTGCTCTGGTCCGCGTCCACCCAGTTGCCGATTTCAATGAGGGAGAACTGGAACAGGCGCAGGTCGATGACGTCGCCCCGGTGGTCGCCTATCTCGATGCGGTCGCCCACCTTGAACGGTTTGCGTACGCTGATGAAGATCCAGCCGGCCAGGTTCACCAGCGGATCCTGCAGGGCAATGGCCAGCCCTGCGGACACCAGCCCCAGGTAAGCCGACCAGCCGGTCATGCCGCCGAACCAGATTACCAGGGTGGCGAAGAAGAAGAAGAAACCCAACACATAGTTCAGGGTCTTCTTGATGATATAGCACCGCTGAAGGTCCGTCACCCGATGTTCCACCATGCGGCCGAAGGCCAGGCGGGCGGCGCCCACCAACCCCCAGACCAGAAGGGTCAGGACAATGTCGCTCTGGCGCTCCGGCCCCAAGCCCAGATGGGCCTGGATCCAGGTCGCCACGGTTGTCAGGAAATCCTGCATGATCCTCCGCTTCCTTGCTCAGCAAATGACGCCCCCGATGGGTGACTCTACATCCTGAAGACGCCGTATTTCACCGGCGGCAGGGGCGCGTTCAAACTCATGGCCAGGCCCAGACCCAACGCGTCCCGGGTCTGCACCGGGTCGATGACCCCGTCGTCCCACAGGCGCGCACTGCTGTAGTAGGCGTGCCCTTCGGTTTCGTACTTCGCGCGGATGGGATCGGTGATGGCCTGCTCCTGTTCGGGTGAAAGGGTCTCCCCCTGGCGAGCAAGCTGGTCCTTCTTGACCGTCAGCAGCACGCCGGCCGCCTGCTCGCCGCCCATGACCGAGATCTTGGCCTGGGGCCACATGAGCAGCAACCGGGGCTGGAAGGCCCGTCCGCACATGCCGTAATTGCCGGCGCCGTAACTGCCCCCGACAATCACCGTGAACTTGGGCACGGTGCTGTTGCTCACCGCGTTGACCATTTTGGCCCCGTCCTTGGCGATGCCCCCGTGCTCGTAGGCCTTGCCGATCATGAAACCCGTGATGTTCTGCAGGAACACCAGGGGGATCTTGCGTGCATTGCAAAGCTCGATGAAATGGGTGGCCTTGAGGGCCTCGGCGCTGAACAGGATGCCGTTGTTGGCGATGATCCCCACGCTGTACCCGTGGATACGGGCAAAACCGCACACCAGGGTGGTGCCGTAGCGGGCCTTGAATTCATGCAGACGACTGCCGTCCACCAGGCGGGCGATGACCTCGCGCATGTCGAAGGGAACGCGCGGGTCATGGCTGACCACGCCGTACAATTCCGAGGGATCGTAGTGGGGCGGCTCGGGCTCGCTGCAGGGAATGGTGGCCGTGCGCACCGGCCCCAGGTTTTCCACGATGTCGCGCACCAGGCGCAGGGCGTGAGCGTCGTCGTTGGCCAGGTGGTCGGCCACGCCGCTGATGCGCGTGTGCACATCGCCTCCGCCCAGCTCCTCGGCGGTCACGTCCTCGCCGGTGGCGGCCTTCACCAGGGGCGGTCCCCCCAGAAAAATGGTGCCCTGCTCCTTGACGATAACCACCTCGTCGCTCATGGCCGGCACGTAGGCACCCCCGGCGGTGCAGCTGCCCAGGACGGCGCTGATTTGCGGGATATCCAGGGCGCTCAGGGTGGCCTGGTTGTAAAAGATGCGGCCGAAGTGGTCACGATCGGGAAAGACCTCGTCCTGCAGGGGCAGGAAGGCGCCGCCCGAATCCACCAGGTAAATGCAGGGGAGCCGGTTCTCCAGGGCCACCTCCTGGGCCCGCAAATGCTTCTTCACGGTGACGGGATAATAGGTGCCGCCCTTCACCGTGGCGTCGTTGGCCACGATCATGACCTGGCGTCCGTGAATCTGCCCGATGCCTGTGACCAAACCGGCCGCGGGCACGGCAGCGTCATACAGGTCATGGGCGGCGAGCGGCGACAATTCCAGAAAAGGGGCGCCGGGATCCAGCAACTGTTCGATCCGGTCACGCACCAGCAGTTTGCCCTGGGAGGTGTGCCGCTCGCGGGCCTTGTCGCTGCCCCCGAGTCCCACCTGCTTCAGCAGGCCGGCCAGTTCGGCCGCGCGCTGACGGTTCAGCTTGTCGTTCTCCTGGAAGACCGCGTCCTGCGGGTCCGCAGCACTCTTGATTCGTTTCATCGATGGATCCTTTGCCGGTAGGGCCATGAAAACTGGGTCCGCGGCATTATACGGGCGGCGGCCCCATCGGTCCACCAAATGACACAGAGGCGGCGCCCGGGGGGCACCGCCTCTGCGCTCATGTTACGCTGTCAGGGGTCCGGCTACAGTTCGATGAAATCCTCCGCATCCAAGGGAATGACTTCCTCGGCCTGGGCCGGGCGGGCAGGCGCCGATCTCGGAGCAGGGGCCTCCGAGCGACTGGAGGCCGGCGCAGGGGCCGGGCTCTTGGCCGGGCGATCCCAGGCGTTCGGGCCCTTCACCGGAGCCGAGTCCTGGGCGCTTCCGCCACCGCCCCGCACAATGCGGGTCAGGGTGGTCGCCACGCTCAGGACCTCACTGGCCTGGCCGCTCAGTTCTTCGCTGGCCGCGGCCGACTCTTCGGCGTTGGCGGCGTTGGACTGGGTCACGCTGTCCAGCTGGTCCACGGCCTTGGTGATCTCGGTGATGCCCGTCGCCTGCTCGTTGCTGGCGGTGGCCACCTGGGTGATGAGGTCCTTCACGTTGCCCACGTTGCCTTCGATGTCCCGCAGGAAACCGGCGGCTTCCTCCACCAGAGCCACACCGTTGTCCGCATTCCCCTGGGCCTCGTCAATGAGGGTGGCGGTGTTCTGGGCCGCCTCCGCACTGCGCTGGGCCAGGTTGCGAACCTCTTCGGCCACCACGGCGAAGCCCTTGCCCGCGTCGCCGGCCCGCGCCGCTTCCACGGCCGCATTCAGGGCCAGCAGGTTGGTCTGGAAGGCGATTTCGTCAATGGTCTTCAGGATGCGGGCGGTCTCGTCCGACGAATGCTTGATCTGCCCGATGGCGCCGGTCAGCCGGTCCATGGCATCCACACCCTGACGGGCGGCGTCGAAGGCTTTGCCGGCCACGCCGTCGGTCTGCTTGGCGTTGTCCGCATTCTGGTTGGTCATGGAGGCCACCTGCTGCAGGGAGGCCGAAACCTCTTCGAGGCTCGCGGCCTGTTCGCTGGCGCCCTCGGCCATCTGCTGACTGCTGGCCGCCACCTGGCCGGCCGAGCTGGCCACCTGGTCGCTGGCCATGCGCAGGGTACTGGACACGGCGGTGAACTGCTTGTCGGTCCCGCGGGCCAGGAAGAACCAGATGATGCAGGCCAGGAGCAGGGACGCCAGACTCAGCCCACCGATAATCACGATGTTCTGCTTGCTGAGGGCTTCCACCTTGCGTTCGGCCTCGTAGAAATCCGATTCGTAGCTGCTGGCGCCGATGACCCAGTCCCAGGGCTCGTAGTACATGAGGCGGGCCACCTTCACGCGGGCGGTGTCCTCTCCCTTGTTCTTCCAGGGATAGAACTGCTCGGCCACCTCACGCGGTCCCAGCTGTTTGGCCTTCTCGCAGATTTCCTGGATGAAGGACACGCCGTTGGCGTCCTTGGCCGCCCAGATGTTTTCACCATCACGGGTGCCGCCCTTGGAGATGACGTAGTTGCCCTTGGAATCCAGAACGTAAACATACCCGGTCTGGCCCACCTTCAGTCCCATGATGGCCTCGCGCAGGGCGGTGGCGCTTTGCATGGGGACACCGAAGTAGCTGATGCCCACCACGGCGCCGCCGGCGTCCTTGATGGGCTCGTAAGCCGTCAGGTACCAGCGGTCCACCACGTAGGCCTTGCCGCGGAAGGTCTTGCCGGACAGGACCGCGCTCACCACCGGGTTGGCCGAGCCGTCCGGGTTCACTGCGGGGATGTAGGTGCCGATGGCGCGGGACTTGTCGGTTTTCAGCACGTTGGTCGCCACCCGGAGCATGTCACCCTTGGGGTTCATGCGCTGGAAGATGGTCGACGTGCCGCCCACCTGGTCCTGGACCTCGTCCACCACCGGCGTGCGACTGCCCTCCGTGCGGTTCTGGCCCAGCCACTGGTCCCCCACCCGCATCTGGGGCAGGGCCACCGAAATCTTGTCCTTGGTATACTGGTTCACCGCGGACCAGGCCACGGTCTCTTCCCCGAAGGACACGTCGCCATGCTGTCGGATGACGGCCTTGGTCACATTCAAACCGCCGTCGACATTCTTCTGCAGCACCTGGTGCTGGGTTTCGCAAAGGGCATAGACCCCTTCGGCGATGTGGTCCAGATCGGTGTAAGCCAACTTCGTACATTCTTCAGCCGTCTGCTTCTTCATTTCCAGCTCACGGTTGACCACCACCGCCATCACCAACACCAGGGGCAACAGTGTCAACAGGACACCGGGCACCAACAACCGGGCTTTCAGGGATGCATTGCGAAACATGAGATATCTGTCCTTTGTTTTGAAGTTCAGCCGAGCCGAACTCCCCCCTTTTACCCAAGGACCGGCTTCCTCATCGGTCCTACCATTGTAAAGATTCGGTTAAGGCGTAACGAGATTGAGATATAATCCCAGTATTTGAGGAAAATTTGGGATTATTTTTTCAAAATGAGAATTAACTCATAGAAAAATAAGGGGGTTATGGGGAATTAATTTTATAAAGAGTTAACATTGTTTACATACAGGATTCCCGAGGAAATTTATCACCTACCATATTATTGTCAAAAGTTGACAAAACTTGAAACTTTTCCCATATTTATCCGTACAAATGACAATCACGCCCGACCCCTCTTTTTCTCAGGAGGCCCAGTCATGACCACCGAATACCCTGAAATCCTGACGCTCCAGCAGGCGGCCGGCCTGCTGCAGATCTCCGAGCGCACTTTGCACAGAATCGTGAAGAAGGGCGAGATTCCCGGCACCCAGGTTGGCGGGCAATGGCGTTTCGACCGGGATCAATTGAAAGCCATGGTCCGAGGGGAATGGCGCCCGCCCCGGACTGAGTTGAGCGGTCAGGCTCTGCTGGAAAAGGAAAGCCTGCGGCTGGGAGTGGAGCTTCCCGAGACCCTGCATGACCTGCAACAGAGTGCCGTCCGGCGACTGGCGGCTCAGGCCGAGGCCGAGGAAGACTGAGCCGGTCCCCGGAAATCGCGTTGTCTTTTGGGGCCCGCCCGGTGTATTCTGCCGCAGAGTACAAGCCATGACCCTGCGGAGAGGAAATCCCATGAAGTTTCGCGTTCTGTGTCTGGTTCTGCTGGGCCTGTTCATTGTTCAACCCGGCCTGGCCACCGCCGGCGGCGACTCTAAAACCGGCACCGCATTCGAGGATTTCGGGGATATCTTCCAGATCGCGCTGCCGGCCGGCGCGGCCATATCCACCCTCTTTGCCGGCAACGGCGAAGGCGGCATGTGGGACAAACAGGGCAGCAAGCAGTTCGTCTACAGCTTCGGGACCGCCTGGTCCACCACCTATCTTTTGAAGGCCTCGGTCCAGAAGATGCGCCCCGGCGAGGGCGCTCGCTCCTCCTTTCCTTCAGGACACACCATGGGAGCTTTCTCGGGCGCCTCTTTCCTGGGAGCCCGCTACGGATGGAAGTATGGTCTGCCCGCCTACACCTTGGCGGCCCTGACCGGCGCCAGTCGCGTCTACAGCACCTGGCATTATGCCGATGACGTGGTGGCGGGCGCCAGCATCTCCATGCTCTCCACCTGGCTCTACACCACGCCCCACTCCAGCCTTTTCCAGGCCATGCCCACGTATGACGAGAACGGGGTCGGCATCACCGTCAAGCTCAATGGCCCCGGACGGGACCGCGCCGTGGACCCCGACCAGCCGGCCTACCTGCCCATGATCGACCGCAGCGCCCGCTACAGTTTCGCCTTCGGTCCGGCCCTGCTCATCCGCAACGAGATCCAGTCCCCGTCCGGCGGCACCCGGTTCGACCTGAGCGACTTCGAAAAACGCGACGATCCCACCACCACGGCCCTGGCCATGTTCGACTGGTTTGTCTCCGAGCGCTGGACCCTCCGGTTGTTCTACAGCCCCTTCGAATCCCAGGACAACGGGACCTTCAGCGAGCCGGTGGATTTTGCCGGCCAGACCTTTCCCGCCGACACCAACATCAATTCCGCCTGGCGCCTGCACGACATCCGCGCCCGGGCCAGCTACCATTGGCTGCGGGGAAACCGATTCAATCTGAATCTGGGCCTGGGCCTCATTGGTCAGCATCATTATATCCGACTGGAATCCCCGGACGTGGCCAGTCGCGTGGAAGACCTGGTAATTCTCCCCTTCGGACACCTCAAAATGAGCTACACCCTGTATAAGAGCTGGAGCCTGGCGGGAGAACTTGGCTGGATGGATTACAAGGATGACTCGATGTTCAACGGCGCAATCTTCGCCCAGTGGCAGATCGACCCGCGCTGGGAAATGATCGCCGGCTACCAGTTCTACAACCGGGATGTGCGCACCGAGAAACTGGCCAACAACGTGAGCTACGACCTGCTCATGGTGGGCTTCGGCCACAGCTGGAAATAGGCCCGCGGCAGCGGATTATTCCCTGACAAACGTGCCGCACAGGGCATGCTGGCCACCGAATGACATCCTTGACCGCGCCCGAGGCCGTTGGCTTTCCGGCTTCGGGGCGCTTCTCCCGACGGGGGTCACCGTGCAACTGAATTCTCTCGACTGGTGGGTCGTCGTAGCCTGCCTCGCTGCGGCCTTTGCCCCCGCCCTGTGGTTCGCCCGGCGCGCTTCACGGGGAACCGACGAGTTCTTCGCCACCGGCCGATCGGCCCCCTGGTGGCTTATCGGCACCAGCATGGTGGCCACCACCTTCAGCACCGACACCCCCAACCTGGTCACCGACCTGGTGCGCACCGGCGGCGTGGCCGCCAACTGGGCCTGGTGGGCCTTCCTGGTGACCGGCATGGCCACGGTGTTCCTCTACGCCCGACTGTGGCGGCGCAGCGGTGCCCTGACCGACCTGGAGTTCTACGAGATCCGCTACAGCGGCAAGCCCGCCGCGGCCGTGCGGGGGGTGCGGGCCGTGTACCTGGGCCTGGTCTTCAATGCCGTCATCATGGCCACGGTGACCCTGGCCGCGGTTAAGATCGCCCACGTCCTTCTGGGGTGGGAGCGCAGCACCACCCTCATCGTCTGCTTCTCCCTGAGCGTGGGTTTCTCGGTCATGGCGGGTCTCTGGGGTGTGCTCGTGGCCGACCTGGTTCAGTTCGCCATCGCCATGATCGGCGTGTTCGCCGCTGCCCGCGCCGCCCTGCAGGCCCCCGAAGTGGGTGGTCTGAGTGGGCTGGTGGAGAAACTCGATCCCCAAACCCTGGCCTTTCTGCCGGACCCGGGCAACGGTGCGGTGTTCGTGTCCATCCTCGTGGTGCCGCTGGCCGTGCAGTGGTGGGCCGTGTGGTATCCCGGCGCCGAACCGGGTGGCGGCAGTTACATCGCCCAGCGCATGCTGGCGGCCAAGGACGAACCCAACGCCCTGAAGGCCGTACTCTGGTTCAACGTGGCCCACTACGCCCTGAGGCCTTGGCCCTGGATCCTGGTGGCCCTGGCCAGCCTCCTGGTCTTCCCCGAGCTCAGCGACATCCGCACGGCCCTGCCCCATGTGAACCCGGACCTGCTGGGCAATGACATCGCCTACCCGGCCATGCTCACCCTTCTGCCCCACGGCCTGCTGGGCCTGCTGGTGGCCTCGCTCACCTCGGCCTACGTGTCCACCATGAGCACCCACCTGAACTGGGGGGCGTCCTATCTGGTGCACGACCTCTACCGCCGCTTCGTCCGGCAGACCGCCACCGAAAAACACCTGGTGATGGTTTCCCGTCTGGTGACCGTAGGTCTGATGGCTTGTGCCGTCGGGTTCACCCTGCTGCTGGAATCGGCGAGCGAGGCCTTCCGCCTCCTCCTGTCTTTCGGCGCCGGCACCGGCCTGATCTATCTGTTGCGCTGGTACTGGTGGCGCATCAATGCCTGGAGCGAGATTTCGGCCATGCTGGTTTCCTTCCTGGTGACCCTCGGCCTTCATTTGCTGGGACGGGCCGACGTCATCCACCTGGGTCCCGATGCGGCCCTCCTCTGGACCGTCGGGCTGACCACGGCCATCTGGCTGTTGGTGACCTTTTTGACCCCCGCGGTGGATCGACGTGTCCTGACCGCCTTCGTGCAACGCATCCGGCCCGCCGGTCCGGGTTGGCGCGGCTTTTCCCGCGAAGGTCTGGCTCCGGCGGACAACCTGCCGCGCGCCCTGCTCAGCTGGTCCCTGGGCTGCATGGCTGTGTACGCGGCCCTGTTTGCCACGGGGAGTTTTCTCTACGGACGGACAGGACGGGGAATTCTGCTGACGGCCTTGGCCGTGGGCGCCGGTTTGGTGCTGGGGCGCCTGGAGTTCGGTAGGGAAAAAGAGGCCTGAGCGGGTCAGAGGCCGCTCACCAGGTCCTTGAGATGGGCTTCTACCTCCAACAACCGGTCCAGCAGACGTATCTGCGCCCGGGCCCGCTGTAGATTGTGGCCGGGCGCCTGAACCTGGTAATACACGTCCCCGGTCAGATAGTCTGTGAGAAAGCGCAGGGCCTGCTCGAAGGTCATGACCAGCGCCCCGTCCACCAGGCTGGCTTTCTCCAACGGGGTCAGCCAGCCCCGGGCCCCGGCCACGTAGCCGACCGCCACCGCTTCAAAGACATCCTCACGCACGTCGATGAGAGCCAGCTCCGGTTCGTCCTCCGGGCGGCCGCTGACCAGGGACCGCACCAGATCCCCGAAGTCGTGGGCGGCCAACCCCGGCATGACCGTGTCCAGGTCGATGACGCAAAGGGCTTCGCCTGAAGTTTTGTCCACGAGAACGTTGTCCACCTTGGCATCGTTGTGGACCGGTCGCTCCGGCAGATCCTGATCCGCCACCCGACGGGACAGGTGGGCCAGCTGAAGCAGCCGCATGGTTTCGTCGATGCACAGGCGGCCCCGATCCATGGGGTTCCAAACCGATGTCTCGGTAAAGGTGTTCAATCGTGCGGGGGTGTCGTGGAAGCCGGGCAGCACCGGCGCCGGGTCCTGTCCAACTCCGTTGGCCACCAGACCGGGGAAGCGGCCGAGGGCCTCCGCGGCGGACCGGATTTCCACCAGGGACGCGGGATTCGCCGGCCGGGAGTCGGCGATCCAGCCCGCCGCCCGCCAGACGTCGCCGTCAACATCCCGGACCCAGGGCCGGCCGTTCGGACCGGGCAGGAACCTGAGACGGTGACGCGGATCGTCGTCTCCGGTGGCGGCCAGGGCCGCGTCCACCCGCCTCGCGGCGACGGCGGCATTCTCAGCCACGGCCGAAGGATCCGGAAAAACCTGGCCGTTCAGACGTTGCAGGACGTAGGCGCCTTGCGGCGAGTCCCAGCGCCAGGTTTGGTGGATCAGACCCGTGCCCCACCGGATCGCCGTCCCCTGCTCCGGCTCCAGGCCCCACTGGGCCAGCACCTGGGCGAGATTGGCCCGGTCTTTCAGCGCCACCTTGACCCGATCCGTGTCTCCGGGCCAAGTGAGGCCAAACCACTTGTCCCGGGTGGGCGCCACGCGGACCCGGGCCTCTCCCCGACGCACGGCCTGGTCCACCGCCGTCGGCAGGAAGCATTCGGCCCGGTCCAGACCCTCAGCCGAAAGGAAATCCTGCAAGGCCGCTTCAAGGAGGGGGAAGATGGCCGGCGTGAAAGCCCAGGCATTCATGGACACCAAGGTCTCCGGAGGCAGAACCAGGCCCGCGTCTTTTCCGGTCATCACCTGGCAATTGGCGTCGATATCCGTGTGCTCACACAATCCGGACAGATACCCCGACGGGTCGGTTTCAATGACGGCGCGGGAAACGGCGCCGTCCGAAGACAAGGTCTGTGTCAGGGGATAGCCCAGCATGGCGAACGCAGGCTCCGGATCCGGCGTGGCCAAAGCCGACATCAGGATGGCTGGCGCCTGGGGCCCATAGTGGTCGTCGGCATTGAACAGGAGGAAGGGCCCCGACACCTCGTGGCGCGCGGCCCACAGGGCATGGGCTGTCCCCCAGGGTTTGTCCCGGGCAACGTCGGGGCGTGCCGGCAGGTCGTCCATCCGCTGGACCGCGAGAACGATCTCCATCCCCGTGACGGGACGTGCCCGAAACCGCGCACCCAACTCGGCTTCGCCCTCGGGGGACACCACGAGAATCCCCCGCCGGCAACCGGCGCGGTGAGCGTCCGCGAGGGTGATCTCCAGCAGGGTTTCCCCCTGCGGACCCACTTCCGTGAATTGCTTCTGCCCGCCGAAGCGGCGTCCAACGCCCCCGGCCAGGATGACCACGTCCACGTCAACGCCCGTCCGGGTCGGTGGCCAACTGAACCGCGGCGTCACCCACACCCAAAATCCGGACCTGGGCCCAAACTCCCTGCGCCGCCGGCTCGGCCGTCACCGTTCGCAGGCTTAACCGGGTGAGGCCCCGAATGTCCAGGCGCGGCTTGACGAGCGTGCCCGAAGCGACCAGACCGCTGTCCCACAAAAGCCGGGCGTCGCCCCAGACCTGGAAGCGGGCGGGGCCCGGCGTATCGGACCCGGCCTCCGCCTCAAGGGTATGCCAGGCCCCCTGCAGGATGAAGTCCGTGCGGGAATCGCCCGCCAGCACCAGACCGTCCGGGAAATCCAGACCGTCCAGCCGCACGGGAGTGGCCCCGTTCCCGGTCAGGCCCGGCAGGGACGCCATCACCGGGGAACCGTCCGGCACCGCGGCTTCCAGCAGACGAAACTCGGATATCGTGGTTGGCCCCACCCGGACCGCCGCGGTCGCCTCGTAGGCCGTTTCCCCCTGGCCGGCCGCTCCGGTCACCATGGGGTCGGCCCCGTCGTCATGGGTACTCAGCACGCGGAACCGCAACAGCCGCCCGGCCGCCGGGGCGAACCGCACTTCCTGCAGGTCCTCGGTCTGCGCCAATTCCCCTTTGGCAACGGGATCGCCCCACCGCCCGTTCACATCAGCCAGGTGGACCTCGTAGTGACGCACCTGGCCGTACTTCCAGTACTTGTCGTTGCGCGGGCTGAGGCGGAAGCCTTCCACCACGCGGCGCCCCCCCAAGGCCAGGGTGAACTCATGGGGTCCATAGGCCACCGACTGGTCGCGGACGGTGCGGAACCAGGTGTCGGGATTCCCGTCGAAAGCATTTTCCAACGGGTGGCCGGGCTCCTCGGCGGAGCGCCCGATAACCATCAGGTCATCCGGACCGAGGGTCCCGTCGGACGGGGGTTTGACCGGATAGCTGCCGGTGGCCGCACGCACGGCTTTGACCCCGAAAAACAGGGACACCAGATGGGCCGACCGGGTCTCAAGACGGCCGGCCTTGATATGGACAACACCCTGCCGATCCCCGGAATCGAAATACCAACCGCGGGCGGCGGCAGCCAGGGCCTCGGCGTCTGCCACCTTGGGCAAATCGGTCTCCGCCAGCCTGACGTATTTCGGTTGGGTGCGGGTGTGGACCTGGAAGTCGAATCCCCGCTCGGTCAACAGACCTTCATACGCCCCCACAGCCGGACCCAGGCTGATATCGATGCGATCAGTGGCGGCCTCCACCGCAAACCGCTGCGTGCTGAAGGCCCCGTCCAGATAGGACCGGGTAGTCCCGTCGTCCTCGTAGAGAACAAACTCGGATTGTCCGGCGGGATAGATGTCCAGGGTCAGGGGATCGGCCGCCACCTGACCGTCGTACAGGGACTCGGGGTACATGGGAAGGATGGCGCCCGCGCGCACGAGGAGGGGCAGAGTTGCCAGATCGACAGGAATGTCCACCGTCCGGGGCCCTTCGGTCACCGTGCCGTTCCAGTAGTCGACCCAGGTGCCCGCGGGCAGGTAAACACCCTCGCGCCAGCCGCCGCTGGCGGTTTGGCTCTGATAGACCGGGGCCACCAGCAGGTCGCGCCCAAGGAAGAACTGGTAGGGATGGTCGAAGGCGTGCGGGTCGTCGGGATGGTCCCACTGGGTACCGCGTACCATGGGGGCGCCCGTGGTTTCGGTTTCGCGTGCCAAGGTATAGATAAAGGGCATCAGGCGTTGGCGAAGTTTCATGTAGCGACGGTTGATGGAGCGGTAGGGCTCATCGAACCACCACGGGTGCTTGCGTTCGGTTTTGGACCACCCCGACATGCCCATGAACACCGAAGTGAAACACTTCCACTGCAGATCGCGCATGAAGGTCTCGGGTGAGCCGCCGAAGATGCCGTCCACATCGCCGGTGCTGTAGTTCATCCCCGACAGACCGCTCCCGATGAGGGTGGGCACGTGCCAGCGGATGTAGTCCCAGCTGCCGGACTGGTCGCCGGTCCAGGTCACCGCGTAACGCTGAATGCCCGCCCAGCCCATGACCGTCCAGATGAAGGGCCGGGAATCGGAGTTGTCCAGGAAGCCCTGGGCCGCATCGTGGTTGGCATCCAGGGCCCATTGGTAGCCCTTGCCGGTCCAGGCCACATCGAGTTTCTGAACACGGGTGCCGGCGGTGCCGATTTCCCAGGCGATCTTTTCCACGCCATCCTCGGTCCACAGGCCCGTGCGGAAGCCCAGTTCGCCCAGGCGGGCCACCACCTCGGGCAGATCCTCGTAGCCGCAACCGTAGCCGTCGTTGGGCAGGATCCAGCCGCCGGGCATATCGTGTTCGCGGTACTTCTTGGCCACGGACTTCACCACGTCGAGGGTGGTCCCCGTGGGACCGTCACTCCAGTCTTCGGGCACGGTACCCGGCTTGTCCACGTTGTCGCCGTCGTTGTAGCAGTCGGCGTCGCCGTAGCCGAAGGCCCAGCGGGGCAGCAGGCCGGCGCGGCCGGTCAATTGGGTGTAGAGGTCGAGCACGCCGTGGAAGGAATCGGCCACCATGTAGTAGGCGTCGAAGCGGTTTTCGGCATGGGCGGTGGTGAGGTAGGTGTCGGAGCGGAAGTCGTAGGTGCCGTCGGCCCAGGTGTTGCGCAAAACACCATAGCCCCGGTCGCTCATGTAGAACGGGGCAGGACTGGGACGGTCGCCTTCCTCCCAGCCGCCGGAGTAGGAAATTTCCATGAGGCGGCCCTTGAAGGCGAAAGCCCCGTTCTGCTGGCCGCCGCCCAAGAACTGTTCCTCCGGGTCACTGGACAGGGTCTGGACCGTGCGGTCCGCCCCCAGTTCCAGGGGTTTCAACTCACGCCACAGGACGGCCCCGTCCGAAAGACGCCGCAGTTCCAGACGAAGCGGCTGCACGTGGGCCACCAGCACCAGAACCGGCGTGGAAAAGGTGTGGTGGGACCCGTGATCCTTCACCTCAAGCGGCACGACCTGCGGGGAGATCGGCAGGACGATGGGCGCCTTGCCATTGCCCGCGGGGGTGAAGTCGTCCAGGACAGTGGCTTGGATACGGATCAGGTCGTCGGCCAGAAAAGTAAGGCGCAGGCGGGTGCCCGCCTCCGTTCCCAGGTCCACGATCGTGCCCTTTGCCTTCACTGAAGAAAGATCACCGGGCGCGGCGCCGGCCGACGAGGAAAAAAGTCCTCCAAGGACCAGAATAATCAGGGGCAACAGGCGGCGAAAAGCAGGCACAGCAGACTCCTTGGGTCGGGCTTGGTAAAAGACCCCGGGAAGATACCATGGTCAGCCGGCTCCTGACTATCCTGGCCTCCGACCAAAAACAAACGGGCCCGGCTTGAAAAAGCCGGGCCCGTCGTTGTTCGCAGAAATCAGAATTTATCCTGAGCGCCGCCGACGACGGGGACGACCGCTGGAACTGTTCCACCCGCCATGACTCTGCCCGCCCGACTGTCCGCCGGCCGCCCGATTGCGCGCCGGTCGCGGCGTCTGGGCTTTCCGGGCTGGCGCCCGTTCGGCCTCGGCGGAAAATCCATCCACCTCACGCCGCTGGATCGGCGAACCGATCATGCGCTCGGTGGCCCTCAGCCAACTGTAATCGCTGCCGGTCACGAAGGTGCAGGCGATGCCCTCACACTCCGACCGACCGGTTCGGCCGATGCGGTGCGTGTAGGCCTCCGGAGTGTTGGGCACGTCGAAGTTGATCACGTGGGACACACCGCTCACGTCGATCCCCCGCGCCACGATGTCCGTGGCCACCAGGATGTCGAAGCGACGTTTGCGGAAACCGCTCATGGCCCGGTCGCGCTGGGCCTGGGACAGGTTGCCCTGGATGCCCACGGCCTTGTGACCGGCTTTGCTGAGCTGGTCGGCCAACCGGCGGGCCCGGTGCTTGGTCCGCGTGAAAACGATGGCCGTTTCGCAGTCCTCGCCCCGCAGCATGTGCTCCAGCAGGTCGCGTTTGCGCTGTTCCGCCACCATGACCAGGGCGTGATCGATGGTCGCCGCGGGCATGGAATCCGCCAGCTCCACCACGTGGGGCCGCACCAGCAGATCGTCCGCCAGCCGGCGAACCTCCTTGGGCATGGTCGCCGAAAACAGCAGGTTCTGCCGACGGCTGGGCAGGGCGCTGAGGATCTTGCGGATATCCGGCAGGAACCCCATGTCGAACATGTGGTCGGCCTCGTCCAGGACCAGGGTTTCCACTTCGTCGAGACGGAGCAGCCTCTGGTCCAGCAGGTCCAGCACACGGCCGGGACACCCGACCACGATCTCGGGACCCTGGCGCAGGGCGCGAATCTGCCGCGGAATAGGCACGCCGCCGTAGATCAGGACCTGGTTCAGCCGCGTGAACTTGGCCAGGACACGGATTTCCTCCGCGATCTGGGTGGCCAGTTCACGGGTGGGCGCCAACACCAGGGCGCGGGGCGCCCGGCGGTTGGTCCGCATAAGTCGGTTCAACAGGGGCAACGCGAAGGCCGCCGTTTTGCCCGTGCCGGTCTGAGCCAGGCCCAGGACGTCACGGCCCATCATACCGGCGGGAATGGTTTCGGCCTGGATGGGCCGGGGACTTGTGAACCCGGCGGCTTCAACGCCGCGCTCGAGGGACTGGTTGAGCCCGAACCCGGCGAACCCGGACGGGATCTTGTTTACAGAATCTGACATATAAAAATACTCTCCACCGCACGCGGACAGGCTGAGCCGGTCCGAAGCGGTCGAAATTTCTGACCCAAACAACAGCGAAGGGAAAGAGGGGGGTTTTGGCGGTGTGACCGTTTGATATAAAAAAAAGTGGTCCTGTTGTTCACCGCGGCGGGCAGGTCGCCCGCATGTTGGACGTAAGGTAGGCTATTTATACAGGATGCGCAAGTTTCCCGACAGGTGACACCCGGGCCGGCCGCCGATGACCGGCCCGGAGTGCCACCCCGGATTCACGACGCCCGCGCGGCTTCCACCTCCTGTAACCGGCGTTCAGCCAACAGGGCCCGCCGGCCCTGGAGCACATCCCCCAGGACCGAAACAGTGGTGGGCCAGCGTCCCGCCCCCTTGCCGTCGATGACCACCTGACGGTGCCCGGCCGTCTCGGCCACACATCGGTTGGCCTCCCGACGGCACCCGTACAGCGGATGGTAGGCCGGCAGGATTTCCAGCC
>Ga0209692_10001533_pt1 | contig 30617 bp, 24 predicted proteins | sample tdDd472_FD_187129 | JGI IMG/M metagenome (GOLD analysis project Ga0209692, IMG submission 187129) | Marine sediment microbial communities from the Atlantic coast under amendment with organic carbon and nitrate - tdDd47.2 (SPAdes)... | ecosystem: Environmental > Aquatic > Marine > Coastal >...
GGCATCCGCCGGGGGGAGACGGTGAGTGTGGTAACCCCGACTTCTACCCGACGGCTCTGCCCAAAAACAGCCCCTTCTACAGGGGCATCGGACTCACGCGCTCATCAGCTGATCCACACCCCCGGCGGACGACCACGCCACCCGTCGCGACGCCTCGCGCATGCACACGAGCGTGCACACGAGCGTGCACGCACGCGCGAGGCTCGGTTTGACGAGAACGCAGGCAGCGCCTATGTTCGTGGAGTCGCAGGAGTGTCGCCCGCCGTGGGCCCGCGCCGTGCGGCCGAGACCCACCCCGGAGCATCATGCCTCGCCGACGCTTTCGTCGCCCCGTCCGTCCCGAGTTCGAACATCGAGTGAACGAGCGCATCCGTATCTCGCAGATCCGCGTCATCTCTGCGGACGGTCGCCAGCTCGGAATCATGTCCCCCCGTGAAGGTCGAGAGATGGCCCGTGAAGCCGGCCTCGACCTCGTCGAAGTCGCACCGCGTGCCCGTCCGCCGGTCTGCCGGATCATGGACTACGGCAAGTTTCGCTATGACCGCGATCGAAAGGCGCGCGAGTCGAAACAGAAGCGCGTCGAGACGAAGCAGATTCGGCTTCGGCCCAAGACCGACGATCACGACCTGCAGACGAAGATGAACCGCGCGCAGGGGTTCCTCGAGAAGGGCCACCCCGTGCGCTTCGTGATGCGCATGCGCGGTCGCGAGCACGCCGTCACCGATCGATGGGTCGAGCAGCTGAACGACCTCGTGGACGACCTCGACGGCCACGTCGTCGATCCGCCGAGCCGTGAAGGGCGCGCGATCACCGCGACGCTCGAGCCGGTCGCCGTCGAGTGACCCTCGCATGACCGAACGTGCAGGCTCGGCGTGCCGAGCCCAACGCACAAACGCGACGCGCCCCGGACCGAGCGGACCGGGGCGCGTGGCGCTTCGTGGGTCACGACCGGGTCAGCCGGGCATCGCCATGACCGCGTCCTGGGACGGGCCCGACGAGATGTGCGGCTTGTAGAACGTGTCACGGATGCCCTTGATCGACCGTGCGATCCACGCCTTCAGGGCCTCGGGATCGGTGTCCTCGAGCATGCCGTCCATCTCGCCCCACTGGCCGACCTCGCCGTTGCGCATCTCGATCTCGTCGTTCTCTTCGATCCACGCGTTGTGCTCGTCGTGTCGCGCATCGGACACGTGCAGCTTCTGATGAGGCTGCGCGTGCAGGCGGACCGTGCCGTCGACCTTCATGTCGAGGACGGCGAAGCCGATGGAGCCGTACCGGAGGTTCAAGCCGCCGGTCTTGCCGCCACCGACCTCTGCGCGTGCGCCGAGGTCGAGCGCGGCGCGGGCCACGGATTCCATCACCTCTCGCCGGTCGGTGCCGCCGAGTTCTTCTGCCATACGCAATACGTCGAGTTTGTCCATGTGGACATCTCCGGTCAGGGTCGAGGGTGCGGCTGCACGAGCGCACTCCCATGAAAGTGCGGGCGCCTCCGACGAGGACCCGGTGCTGACGTCGACCACCCGGCGCGATCCCTGTGTCCCCGGCGAGCGGGGAGCGGTTGCAAGTCGCGGACTGCGCACGGTGCAGTGGCCAACGGATTCCAAGTATAGCAATTGACGCGATTTTCTCAACCCCCCGGCCCGGGATTCGGGGCGTCGGGTTGCGCGTCGATCCGCTGACTGGCACCCTCGCGGCGCCCTCTGACCCGATCGATCGCACGTGCACCTGACCCTCCGCTTCGACGCCGGCACCCTCGTCGTCGACACCGATACCCGCGACGAAGCTGCCGCGCTCGACCTGCCGGACCCGTGCGTGTTCGACGACCGGATCGGGCGATGGCGCGCCCCGGCCGACGCGTACCGGGCGGTGTTCGCGTGGCTGCACCGGCAGAGCCAGACGGGCGCGATCACGTACGCCGACGAGGCGCGCGCGTACGGCCCGCTCGGGCTCGAAGCGCGGGCCACGCGACAGCCGCGCCCGTACCAGACCGAGGCCGTGAACGCGTGGTTCGACGCGGGGCGGCGCGGCGTGATCGTGCTGCCTACGGGTGCGGGCAAGTCGTACGTGGCCCGTCGCATCATCGACCGCCTCGACCGGTCGACGCTCGTGGTGGTGCCGACGCTCGATCTGATGAACCAGTGGTACGACGGGCTGCTCGCCGCCTTCACCCTGGACGATATCGGCCTGCTCGGCGGCGGGTACCATGACGTGCGCCCGCTGACGGTGACCACGTACGACTCGGCGTCGCTGCACATGGACCGGTACGGCGATCGGTTCGGGCTGATCGTGTTCGACGAGGTGCATCACCTGCCCGGACCGACGCGGCTCCGCGCCGCGGCGTCGGCCATCGCGCCGTTTCGCCTCGGGCTCACCGCGACCCCCGAGCGACAGGACGGGCGCGAGACCGCCCTCGACGACGCCGTCGGCCCGATCGTGTACCGCCGCGGCATCAAGGAGCTCGCCGGCCACTTTCTCGCCGACTACGACGTCGAGCAGGTGACCGTGTCGCTCACCGAGGACGAGGCCGCCCGGTACCGGGACGCGCGGGCGCTGTACCTCGACTTCGTGCGGGGCGCCGGCATCCGGTTCAGCCAGCGCGACGGATGGGGCCGGTTCATCATGCTCTCGTCACGAAGTCGCGAGGGGCGCCGCGCGATGCGGGCCTACCGCGAGCAGCGGCAGATCGCCCTCACCTGCCAGCGCAAGCTCGAGCTCGTCGAGCACCTGATCGCCGAGCACGCGCAGGACCGGGTGCTGGTGTTCACGAACGACAACGACACCGTGTACACGCTCTCGCGCCGGCTGCTCGTGCCGGCGATCACCCACCAGACGCCGACGAAGGAGCGCCGTGAGATCCTGCAACGGTTCAACAGCGGCGCCTATCGGGTCGTGGTGACGTCGAAGGTGCTCAACGAGGGCGTCGACGTGCCCGAAGCCGGCGTCGCGATCGTGCTGAGCGGTTCGGGCAGCGTGCGCGAGCACGTGCAGCGCCTCGGTCGCATCCTGCGAAAGCGCGGCGACAAGCGGGCGCTGCTTTACGAGGTCGTCACCGGCGACACCGTCGAGGAGCGCGTGTCGGAGCGACGGAGGGAGCACGATGCGTACCGTTGATCCGCACCTGCTGGCCGTCGTCGACCCGCGCACCGCAGCCCTCGGCGAGCCACACCCCGGGGGGGCGACGTGCTGACCACGGACCTCGTTCGGGTGCGCGTCTCGAAAGGCGTGCTGCGGCCCCAGTACATCGATGTCGAGCGGCCGGGGCTGATCGAGCGCGCCGAGGCGCTCTGTGCGCTCTTCGAGGGGCACGAGGCGCAGACTCGTGGCGATCTCGACGAGGCGGTGGCGGACGTCGTCGGGGACGCGGCGGACTTCGCGGTGACGCGCGGCCTGGCCAAGCTCCTGGACGACCGGTCCGAGTGGGACACGGTCTCGCCCATCGATCCGGTCGAGCTGCGACGGCGCGTGTTCGAGTCCGCGATGGAGCATCACCCGGTCGGGCTGCAGCGCAGCGCGGCGCATCCTGTCTGCCGCGCGGACGTGATCGCCGAGGTCGCCGCCGAGCTGGGCACGTCGGCCGACGCGGTGGAGTCCGCGCTCTATGCCGACCTGAAGTCCGAGCAGCGCATGACGCGGCACCGACGGCTCCCGCCGAAGGCGCTGCTCGACCGGTACAACGTCGCGCTGGCGCAGGGGGTCCTGATCCGCGCGCACGAGCTACGCATCGATGTCGCGGTCGACCGACCGTCGAAGCTGCGCGGGCTCTTTCGCGCACTGAAGTTCCACCAGCTGATGCATCGCACCGAGCGAGTGTCCCGGTCCCGGTGGCGGATCACCATCGACGGTCCGGCGAGCCTCTTCGAGCAGAGCCAGCGGTACGGCGTGGCGATGGCGCGCTTTCTGCCCCACGTGTTGCTGCTGCCGGAGTTCAGCGTCGAAGCCGACGTGGACTGGCACGGCGACGGGCAGAAGCGTCCGTTTCGCCTCGACGCCAGCGACGGCCTGCGGTCGCACCTCAAGGCTCGCGGGACGTGGATCTCGGACGAAGAGAAGGCGATCTACGACCGGATCAACAAGGCGAAGAGCCCGTGGCGGGCGCGTCGCGACGCCGTGGTGGTCGACCTCGACGGGCGGGACGTGCTCGTGCCGGACTTCGTCGTGAAGTGCGAAGAGACCGGGCGGCGGGCGTTCGTCGAGATCGTCGGCTTCTGGCGCCGCGGGTGGCTCGAGCGCCGTGCGGAGCTGCTCGCCGAGCACGGGCCGTCGAACCTGGTGCTGTGCGTGTCGCGCCGGCTCGCGACCGAGAAGGCCGCGCTCGACGACCGGTTCGACGTGATCGACTTCGCGAAGGTGATCCCGCTCAAGGCGTTCGTCGAACGCATCGAGGCGGTCGCCGAGTAGCACCGACGCATCGAGGCGGTCGCCGAGTAGCACCGACGCATCGAGGCGGTCGCCGAGTAGCACCGGCGCATCGAGGCGGTCGCCGAGTAGCACCGGCGCATCGAGGCGGTCGCCGAGTCGCACCGACGCGTCGAGGCGGTTGCCGACCGGGCACCGGCGCCGAGTCGTCGCCAGCGCGACCGCTCGGGATCAGTACGACCGGCAGGTCGCGTCGCCCTCGCCACAGGTGAAGCGCACGTGGACGTGGTTCGCGTGCCCCGGGGAGTGGCGCATGATGCCGCCCCCGCCGTTGGGCCCGAACATCTCGTTCAGCATCGCCTCGGACTCGCCGCGCTCGATCGCGTGACGACGCAGCGCGCGGATGAGGCGGTAGTCGACGAAGAGGTACTCGAGCACGCCGCGCTCGTACCAGTAGCGAAAGAGCTCCCACTGGCGCTCGACGTCGAGGGTCTGGCTCGACATGTAGGTGAACTGGTTCGAGCGCGTCGGATCGCGGTGATAGAACGCGAAGTCGACGTCCCGCCCGCTCTGGTGCGACCGGTGGGGGGGGAACGCGCGCCCGTGACGGCGCGACACGTCCCCGATCATCGGTGTCGGCGCCCCGGGCATGACGGTGGCGACATGGGTGAAGCCCCGCACGAGCTCGGTGATCGTCTCGTCGGTGCCGTAGGCGTACGCCGGGTTGCGCACGATCCAGTGGTCACCCTCCGGCATCGGGACGCCGTACACGAGGCGCCCCCGGTTCGGGCGACCCCGCGACTCCGGCGGCGTGGCCGGGTCGCGGTGGTAGACGACGAGGCGATCACCGTCGCGCGCAGCGTCGAGCGGCTTGTCGGGATTGAGCGCGGCGAGCTCGTCGACCGAGAGGTTGTACCGTCGGGCGATGGCGGCGGGGTCCATGTCGGGCCCGACCACCGCCGTCTGGACCGCGAGCCACGGGGCGGCGGACGCCACGGCGCGCGCGGACTCCGCCGCCGCCGTCGCCGAGGCGACGGCGTCCTGCTCGGCCGTTCGCAGCGCGACCACCTGCGCGCGCGCGTCCCGCACCCCGTTCACGACCGCGACCGCGGCGGCGACGCGGGCGTCCCGGGCGGCGACCTCGGCGGCGTGCTGGGCCTCCAGGTCGGCGACCTGCCGGGCGTGCACGGCGCGCTCGACGCCCCACGAGGCGAGAAAGAGCGCAACGTAGAGCACGATGTAGCGCCCCCATCGACGCCGCGTGGGCGCTGGCCCCGCGTCCGCGGTCGGCGCTCCGGTCGGCCCATCGACCGGGGCGGCGTTCGACTCTGGATTCGGCTCGACGGTCACAGCAGCGCGGCGTCGTTCGGGGTCGAAAGACGAGATCCGAGGCACGCACCTCGGGTAGAGGGGTGCGACGGTAGCAACGTCGATGCGTCAGATCCATTCCCGGATGCACGCCAATCCGGGCAAAAACGAAGCGCGCCCGGCAAGAACCGGGCGCGCCACGTCGTCGCGGCCAGGCCGCGAGCCGATTACTCGGCGCGGTTGAAGTACAGCGTCTCGCCGCCGCCTTCTTCCGTCATCGCGACGGTGTTCATCGACTCGAAGGTCACGACCATGACCTCGGTCTCGGCCTCTTCACCCTCGGCGGGGTCCTTGGTGGCCGAGATGGTGAGGACGTTGCCCTCGGTGCTCTGGACTTCCCAGGAGCCGGACTCGGTCTCCTGCTGGCCCATCATGTTCGCGTTCATCGTGAGGCTGCCGTCGGCGCCGAACGTGAACGAGATCTCGGCGGAGCCGAAGAGGGCCTGCGCCATCTGACGCTCCTCGTCGGTCATCTCCTCGCCTTCGAGCATGCGCTGGAAGTCGGCGTTCCACTGACCGTGGAGGTTCTCGGCGGTCACGGCCGAGGGGGCCTCGCCACCGGCGGCGGCGGTGTCGCCACCTTCCTCAGCGGCGGCTTCCTCGCCACCTTCCTCAGCGGCTTCTTCTTCGCCGCCTTCCTCGGCAGCTTCTTCGCCACCCTCTTCGCCGCCTTCCTCGGCAGCCTCGTCGCCGCTGCCTTCAGCGGACTCCTCGCCGCCCTCGGCGGTGTCTTCGCCACCGCCGCTGTTGCAGCCGAACAGGGCCAGCGCGGCCACGAACACGAGGAGCTTCCAGAACGAGAGATTCTTCATGACCATCTCCAAATTGAACGATAGCGCCCCTCACCACCCACGCAGGGTTGGGTGTGAGAATGAGCGCCGAGCCGAAGCTTGTTCGAGGCACTACACTCGCAGCGCCGCGTCCGGCAACCTTTTTCTCAGATCTCCGACCGGGCGGTCGCACCCCCGAGATTGTCATCCAACGCGTTGAGAACGACGCGTACGTTGCGGGCATTCTGACCAAAATCCCCGCGCCCGACGCGGCTCGCGCTCCGCACGAAGACAATCGTCCCGCCCTCGCCGTTCGCCTCGACGCGAATCTCGACGTCGTCGATCCACCATCCGGTCCGCGACAGCGCCTCGGCTCGCACGACGCCGGCGTCCGGGTCGGCGTCGACCAGCGTGAACGTGTCGAGGGCCTCGACGACCTCGACGGCGCCGGCGAAGACCCGATCCCGGCTCATGGACCACGCCCGGGGCTGGATGTCCGGGTATTCGGGGGTCGCGCCGGTCTCGACGACGTTGATCGGCGGGTACGCGGTGAGCAGCGCCATCGCCGTGATCATGCCGACCGCGACGAGCGCGAGCGCGACGCGCAGGGCGACGCGGGCGATGCGCATCCAGAACGCACGGCGGGCTTCGGCGCGGGCGGCGGCACGGCGGGACAGAAAGCTCACTGCACCTCGAGCAGGTAGTTGGCGGTCGGATTCAGCGGGCACGAATAGAGGTAACGCCCGGGGGCGAGGTCGACGAGCCACGTGAGGGTCTCGCCGGGCTCGACGCCTCCACTCGAAACGAGCGGCGCCTCGGATGGGTCTTCGGACCTCAGCCACAGGCCCACCGTTCGCCCTACAGACGCATTGGTCACCGCGATCTGCCAGGGGCCCGCGTCGACGCGCACGGCGCGATGCCCTCGCCCGTCGAAACGCTCCTGATGAAACGCCCGGCAATCCTCTGGACCGGCGGCGTCCCAGCTTGCGTCGGGCTCGGCTTCGACGAACCGACACGGGGCCTGCGACAGGCGCAGCGTCGGCGGGTCTGTCGTGTCGTCGACGAGCCCGGCCGCTTCGGCGTCGACCACGGCGAGGGTCGCGACGGTGAGGTCGTCCGGGGCACGGACGTGCTCGTCGCGCTCGATCGGGGCGACCGGGCGCTCGATCGGGGCACGGTCGAGGTCGGGCAGCGTGCCAAGAGCGAGCCCCGGGACCGCGCCGTGGGTGGCCGTGTTCGGGTCGGTCGACCCGTCGCCGGCCTGGCCTGATGCGTCCGGAACGCGGTCGGGGGCGTCGGGCACCGAACTCGCACCGCCACATCCCGCCGCACCCATGAGCAGGGTGGGCAGCAGAGCGACGAGAGCGAGGGCGCGCCAGCGGTTCACGCGGCAGACTCCAGCGGCAGCGGGGTGGTGATGCGGATGCTATCCATCGTCACGTCGCAACGCCACGCCTGTACGTCGACCCCGGCGTCGATCGCCCGCTGCAGCGCGTCAGCCCAGTCCGGGTCGATGTCGCGCGCAGGGGCGAAGCGGTCGACGTCCGATCGGGTGGCGACGAGCAGCAGCGTCGCTCGTTCGCCGTGCTCGACGACGCGCGCGACGAGCTCGTCGAGGTGCTTCACGCCGCGCTTCGTCCGCGCATCCGGGAACCGGGCGAGCGAGCCGTCGACGAGGGTGACCTGCTTCACCTCGACCCATCGACGCCCCTGCGTGTCGTCGAGAGCGAAGTCGATGCGCGAGTCGCCGCACTTCACCTCGGGGGTCACCGTCGCGTCGCCGCGCCAGGCCGACAGCGCCCCGCCGTCGAGGGCTTCGGCGACGATCGCGTTCGTTCGCCCGGTGTTCACCGCCACCCACGCGCCGGCCACGTCGACGAGCTCGAGGGACCAGGGCAGCTTGCGCTTCGGGTTGCCTGTATCGAGCACGGCGCAGCGCGCGCCCTCGGTGGCGAGACCCCGCATGCTGCCGGGGTTCGCACAGTGGACCGTCCGCTCGGTGCCGTCGGCGAAGCGCACGTCGGCCAGGAAGCGCTTGTACCGGCGCAGCAGGGTCGCTTCGACAAGGGGATGGGGGTAGTGCATGGCAGGCGGCGGGGGCTGGACCGTGACACCGATGTCGCGATTCGCCGGCGCGCTCGGCCGAGGCTTCGGCGTGCGACACTGCGGATCTCCAGCAACGGTGCGGGGATCATGATTTTCGGGGACCTTCGGCACGCGGCGTGCATCGTAGCGACGTGTGACCGAACCGGAGTCCCACCGTGACCCCTGTGCTTCGCAGCATGATCATCGTCAACCTGCTCGCCGTCCTGGGCGTGGCGGTGGCGGTGTGGGTCGCGGACCCGTTCGGTCCATCCGTGGACGCAGCCGACCCTCCCCCGGCCGAACTCACCCTGGCGGACGGTCGCGGCTGACCGCCGGCGACGATCGACATGCGGAGCGATCGTCGCCGGCGGGTCCCGGACCCACCTCGCGCTCACTCGCTGCTCGCCGCGCCCACGCCGCTCGCGACGCGTGCACGACGCCGGGCGTCAGCGAGGCCCGTCGTCGCGGGGCCACTCATCGCTGGCGTCGACACCGCCGAAGCGGCGCTCGCGATCTGCGAACGACATGAGCGCGCGATCGAACGCGGCCTCGTCGAAGTCCGGCCAGCACCGCTCGTCGATGAAGAACTCGGCGTAGGCGATCTGCCAGAGCAGGAAGTTCGAGACCCGCAGCTCACCGCTGGTGCGGATGACGAGGTCCGGGTCCGGCAGGTCCCACGTCCACAGGTGCTCGCTGATCGTCGCGGTCGTGATCGACTCGGGGTCGAGCTCGCCTCGCGCGACGGCACGCCCGATGTCGCGGACGGCGTGCTCGATCTCTTCGCGGCCGCCATAGCTGAGCGCGATCACGAGCTGCATCGACGTCGCGTGCGCCGTGATCGCCTCGAGGGCCTCGGCGGCGCTGCGGGCGAACGCGGGCAGGCGGTCGCGCTGACCGATGATGCGAAAGCGGATGTCCTTGTCGAGCAGCAGATCCCGCTCCTGCTCGCAGAACTCGACGAGCAGCGCCATGAGCTGATCGACCTCGTTCTGCGGGCGGACCCAGTTCTGCGAGCTGAACGCGTAGAGGGTCAGCGCGTCGAGCCCGAGCTCGCGAGCGCGGGTGACGACCTTGCGGACCGCGCGCGCGCCCTCCTTGTGGCCTTCGCTGCGTCCGAGCTCGCGGCGCTGCGCCCACCGTCCGTTGCCATCCATGATGATGGCGACGTGGCGCGGCAGCGCTTCGGGGGGCACCCCCGGCAGGGTCTGTGCTGGCTCGACGGTCATGATCGCTGGTTACTCGACGCACGCCGATTTGCAAGGGGCGCGCGATCGATCTCGGCGCCGCCTTCGAACCGTCGCACGACACCTGCAGCGCCGTCGACCTCGATCCATCGGCGCACGCCGTCGACGCAACCCCCGGGATTCGCGAGTACACCGCCCGCGACGCGATCGAGAATCGGGCGGTGGGTGTGCCCGATGACGAGGCCCGCGTAGTGCCGGTGCGCGCCGAGCCATGCGGCGGCTCCCCGCTCGACCGGGGACCGCCGTGCGGTCTCGCCGGTCAGGCGCCGATCGAGCCACCGCATCACGTCGAAGAGGGGGCGCGCTGGCGACGCGACCACTCGACCGCTGGCCCAGGTGACCGCGGCGGTGAACCGGCGCAGCTGCTTGATGGGCGCGTCCCAGCGGTGCCCGTGCTCGACGCGGACGAGCCCCGACGGCGTATCCAGATCGATCGCGTCGCCGGTGCCACGCAGCTCGGCGAGGGCCGCGTCGTGGTTGCCGACGAGGACGATCGCGCCGGCGCGCCGCAGCGCAGCCAGGGACCGGGGATGCGCTGCGTCGAGGCGGTCCAGTTCGTCGCGAAAGGCAAACGGGACCACGCCGCGTTCGAGGTCATACAGGTCACCGTTGACCACGATGGCGTCGTACTGCGCGGCGAGCGCGTCGATCCATGCGGCGAATCCAGCGTCGTCGCCGGTGTAGGCCAGCGGCGCGCCGGGGCGCCCGAGGTGCACGTCCCCAAGGACCGCGATGCGCTCAGCGTGCAGCCGCGTGGCCATGTCAGCCCACCAGCGCCGTCTTGAGGTGCCACGCGTCCGGCGAGACCGGGTAGTCCGCCGCCGGCGACCACCGCTGCAGGATGCGGCGCCCACGCCGGCTCGCTTCGGCGCCGACGCGCTCAGCGAACTCGGGGTGCGACATCGAGGCGAGGTTCGTCGAGACGAAGAGCTCGCCGCCGGGGGCGAGCAGATCGAGCGCGCCGCCGACGAGACCGTCGAGGTCGCGGGCCAGCGAGAACGCGCGAGACCGGCGCTTCTTGCCCCGGCTGAACACCGGCGGGTCGAGCACGACGGCGTCCCACTGAGCGCCCTGCTTCACGCCGAGCTCGACAAAGGCAAACGCGTCTCGGCGCACGAACGCGGCGTCGGGGGCGTCGAGGTCATTGAGGGCGTAGTTGCGCCGCCCCTGGTCGAGGTACTTGTTCGCGACGTCGACGTTCACGACGTCGTTGTCCTTCGCGAGCACGACCCCGAACCCGCACGTGTAGGCGAAGAGGTTGGCGACGCGGCGCCCGGTCCAGCGGGCGGCGAGATCGCGACGGATGGGCCGCATGTCGAGAAAGAGGCCCTGCGAGAATCCCTCGTGGACCGACATCTCGAACCGCCAGCCGGACTCTCGAATGTCGAACGCGTCCACGGGCGCGGCGAGCCCCCGATCGGCGAGGCGCTGGTTCAGCGCGAGCTCGAGGTCGGCGTGCGCGCGTTCGCGGTGCTTGGCCGGTTCGTCGACGATGACGTGCACGGCGCTGCATCCGGCGGACACGAGCGCCGTCGCCAGCGCGTCCACGACGGGCTCGGTACGCCAGGCGGGCGTCCGCAGGCGCGCGACCGCGACGTGGTCCAGGCGATCGACGATCAGGCCCTCAAGCCCGTCCGCCGCCTCGTGCACGAGACGAAAGGCGTTGGTCGCGCCGTCGGCGCTCGGCAGGTCGGCGGCCGCGCGGCGCTCGGCCGCGGCCGCGATGCGCTCGGCGAGGGCGTCGAGGGACGGGGGCCGCGCGTCCGGACGGCTGGCCGGTCCCGTCACGCCGGCGCTCCGGTCTCGGACTCGGCGCGGGCGACGGCGTGGTGCCGCTCGATCGCGATCCACAGGTTCGTGATCGCCGCCGGGGTGACGCCCGAGATGCGCGACGCCTGACCGAGCGTCGCCGGGCGCACCGTCGTCAGCTTCTCGCGCACCTCGTTCGACAGGCCGCCGATCGCGTCGTAGTCGAGGTCCGCGGGCACGCGCACCCGCTCGGTGTCACGCAGCTTCGCCGCCTGCTCGCGCTGGCGATCGAGGTACCCGCGGTACCGGCACTCGATCTCGACCGCCTCGGCGTCCTCGTCGCAGAGCGTGTCGAGAGCGAGCGACGGCACGATGCGCGCGAGCTGGTGCAGCCGCGCGTCGCGGCGCCCGAGCAGCGCGTCCGCCTGCACCTTCTTGTCGAGGGTGCCGAGTCCGGCGTCGGCGACGAGCGCGCGATTCGTGGCGCTCGGGCCCACCGACGTCTCGACGAGGGTGGCGACGATCGTCTCGATGCGATCCCGGCGGGCGGTGAATCGTGCCCAGCTCGTGTCGGTCACGAGGCCGAGGTCGCGGCCGATCGGCGTGAGGCGGCGGTCGGCGTTGTCTTCGCGCAGCAGGAGCCGGAACTCCGCCCGCGACGTGAACATGCGGTACGGCTCCTGCGTGCCCTTCGTCGTCAGGTCGTCGATGAGCACACCGATGTAGGCCTCGTCGCGACCGAGCACGACGGGGTCCTCACCACGCAGGTGGCGCGCCGCGTTCAGCCCGGCCATCAGCCCCTGGGCGGCCGCTTCTTCGTACCCCGACGTGCCGTTGATCTGGCCGGCGAGCCACAGCCCGGGCAGGCGCGACAGCGCGAGCGTCGGATCGAGCTGCACCGGGTCGACGAAGTCGTACTCGACGGCGTAGCCGGGCCGCACGATCTCGGCGCGCTCGAGCCCCGGGATCGACCGCACCAGGGCGAGCTGCACGTCGAAGGGCAGCGAGGTCGAGATGCCGTTGGGGTACACCTCGCGGGTGCTGTGGCCCTGCGGCTCGAGAAAGATGTGGTGCTGGTCCTTGTCGGCGAACCGGTGGACCTTGTCTTCGATGCTCGGGCAGTACCGCGGGCCTTTGCCCTCGATCGCGCCGGTGAACATCGGGGACCGGTCGAACCCGCCGCGGATGATCTCGTGGGTGCGAGCGTTCGTGTACGTGATGTAGCACGGCACCTGCGGCAGCCGCGGACCCTCGTGGGTGAACGAGAACCGCCGCGGCGGGTCGTCGCCGTGCTGCGGTTCGCACGCGTCCCAATCGATCGTGCGACCGTCGAGGCGTGGGGTCGTCCCCGTCTTCAGGCGCCCGACGGACAGGTCGAGCGAGAGCAGCTGATCGGCGAGGTCCAGCGACGCCCGGTCGCCCGCACGCCCGCCCGAGAAGTTGCGCAACCCGACGTGGCAGCGCCCCCGCAGAAAGGTGCCGGTCGTCAGCACGACGGCGCGGGCGCGCCACGAGACGCCGAGGTGGTCGACGACGCCGGCGACGCGCTCGACGCCGTGAGTGGTCTCGAGCAGCAGCCGCTCGACGCGCCCCTGCTTGATGTCGAGCCCATCGACGTCAAAGAGCAGCTTCTGCATCTCGGTGCGGTACACCAGCATGTCGGCCTGGGCGCGGGTCGCGCGCACCGCCGGGCCCTTGCGGGTGTTGAGCTGCTTCACGTGGATCGCGGCGAGGTCCGCCACCCGGCCCATCACGCCACCGAGGGCGTCGATCTCCCGGGTCAGGTGCCCCTTGGCGAGGCCACCGATCGCCGGATTGCACGACATGTGACCGATCGTATCGACGTTCATCGTCAGCAGCAGCGTGCGCTGGCCGAGCCGGGCGAGGGCATGCGCGGCCTCGCAACCGGCGTGCCCGCCACCAACGACGATCGCGTCATATCGGGTGGGGTGATCCATGGCCGGTGAGGTAGCGCGGGCACCGCGACGGTTCAAGATGCGATTGCGGTGCCCGCGCTCGATCCGCGACCCGGGGCCCGGGTCGGCGGCGTCTAGTTTCGCCGGTGGCGCGACCGGTTGTTCGAGGTGTTCGAGCCGTTCGAGCTGCTCGTGTTCGAGGTGTTGGACCCCGACGACGTGCCGAACACGTTGCGCACGGACTGCCAGGCCCGTCGCGCGGGTGACACCCGTCGGTTGTCGCTGCTGACCAGCGGGCTGTTCATCGCCGCGTCGTAGTTCGCCTTCTGGTTGATCGTGTGGGCCCGCATCGCGGCCCAGTCCGCCGTCACCTTTCGCGCGCCGTAGATGCTCGCACCACCGAGGTCGTCGAGCGGGTCCGTCCCATTGCCGTCGAAGAAGTCGAGCGCGCGGTCGACGTCGGACTGCGCCTCCAGGGCGTGGGTCGTGACGATCGCCGCCTGGGCGAGGATCTCGTTGCCGGTGCGCGTGGCTCCGGTGTCCGGGTCGGTCATGTACTGCACCGCGACCTGGAGGATGGCGCTGCGGTTCTGGGCCACCCACGCCTTCACGTTCGCCTCGTTGTACTTTCCGGTGAGCCCGAGCTGGGACCACGGATCGCGGAAGGGCACGCTGTACAGGTGGTTCACCCGCCGGGCGGCGTTCCACTGCTCGGACGCGACGAGAAGGAAGAGCGCCGAGTAGTGATCCGAGGGGGCGAACTCGGCGCCGTCCGGGTCGTTGCCCATCGTCGGCGCGTTGTTCACGTAGCTGTAGGCACCGAACGCTTCCCACGGCCGGACGAGGTCGTCGCCGGTCACGAGCTCGAACGACGGGTCGGGCTGCATCCAGCGGCCGAGCGCGACGTGGTAGTCCCGCAGCGGGAACTGCAGGACGCCGACGTCGGCGATGCGCCGCTCGTCGGTGAAGTCGCGAACCTCGCCCCCCACGGCGGCGTCGCCGCGGATCGCGCCGAACGGATAGAAGAGCGACTGATCGACGAGCTCACCGTCTTCGTCGCTGGTCGCCGCGAGCGTCCCGAGGGCGTCGCGGTGCAGCCAGGTGATCCGGTCGCCGCCGTCGATGATGCCCTGCGCGGCGGACGCCATGAGCATCTGCGCGCTCGTGCGGGCGATCGCCTCGTCGGGCTCGATCAGGTCGCGCTCGGCGGCGTACGCGAGCCAGGCGTCGGCGCTGTTCAGCACGTCGTCGCCGCTCGGGTCGCCGTAGATCGTCGTGGCGAGGCCGGTGTACTCGTGGCGCACGACGCTGGCGTCCACGACCATCGGCAGGATCGACGCCACGCCGTCCCGAATCTCGAGATCGGGCCCGTAGTGGATCGTGAGTCCGCCCTCGAAGGTGACCTCGATCGACGGGTCGCCGTTCGACCGACCGAACTCGATCAGCGTGGTGCCCGCGGCATCCTGGTACGAGTCGACGTACCCGAAGCCGGACCAGGTGGCGGCGCCGTCCCCCCACCGCTCGACGCGCCCGGCGGCGTCGTACTCGATCGTCTCGTCGCCGATCTGCGTGACCGCGTGCGGCCGCGTGTCGGACACCGTGCGCACGCCGTCGTGCACCGGGCTGGCGGGGCCGAGGGACGAGGTCCTCTCGATCAGGTTCTCGATCGTGTCGTACCGGTACGTGATCGTCTCTTCGGCGCTGCGCCCCTCGTCGAAGACCGCCTCGATGAGCCGGTCCCACGCGTCGTAGTCGTAGCGCGCGTCCGCGCTCGGCCGATCCCCGTTCGCGAGGTGGTCGGTCACCGCCAGCACCCGGTTCTCGGGGTCGTACGTCATCGCGCGGTCGACGAGCGTCTCGGACGGGCCCTCGACGACGTGCGCGGTGATGCGCTGAAATCCGTCGCGCTCGAACGCGAGGGTGGTGCCGTTGGTGTACTCGATCGCGTTGGGCACGGACTGCGCGTCGTAGGCGACGCTGTCGATGTACGGCGTCACGGACTGCAGTCGCACGGCCGCATCGTGCTCCCAGGTGACCGTCCGCCCGTCGGGATACGTCGCGGCGAGCAGCTCACCGGCCTGGGTCCACGTCCACGTGCGCTCGAGGGCGAAGTCTTCGCTGGCCCGCTGGCTCCAGATCAAGCGGCCGATCGTGTCATAGCCGGACCAGTCGACCATCGGGCCCGCGGGGGTCGGGTATCGCGTGGCCACGACCTGATTGGCGGCGAAGGTGCACCGCGCGTTCGGGCAGTCGTCCGTGGCGTCCCACACGAACTCGGTGAGGGTCTCGTCGCGCGCGCCGTCGACCCACGTCTCGATCTGCCGGCCCCCGCCGTCGTACGCGTGGCGGACCGTCCCCGTGGGATCGGTTTCCGAGAGCAGGAGCCCGCTGGCCGTGTACTCGTAGGTGACGAAGCCCCGGTCCGGGTCCTCGATCGACATCACGCTGCCCCGCTCGTCGAAGCGCTGCACGTGCCGGTTCCCCTCGGGGTCGATCAGGTGCGAGAGCTCGCCGAGCGGCGTGTAGCCGAAGCGGTACCAGTGGACCTCGCCCCCGGCCTCCATCATGCGGCCCCGCGCGATCACCTCGTCGCGGCCGTTCGTGCGAGCGAGCTCCGGCGTGTCGAAGTCGGGGTGCGACGGATCGAGGTCGTTTGCGTCGTACTGCAGCACGAGGCCGGGCTCGTACCGCGACGCTTCGGCGCGCATCGTCCCGTCGGTGCCGACCTCTTCGACGCGCAGCGGCCGCCCGACGACGTCGGTGTACTGCGTGCGGTATCCGACCCCGTCGGGGACGGGGGCGAGGCAGTCGTCGCTGTCGGTCACGTACGCGCTGTACGACCGGATCGGGGACGCATGCGCCCCGAACACCTCACGGGCGCCGACCACGAAGGAGCCGTCCTCGAGCTCCTGCATCGAGTGCGTCACACGGCCGCGCCCGTCCATGCACGTGATGGCCCGCCGGTCGACGGGGCCACCGGCGACGCTGCGGGTCCGCGTCTCCATCCACGCGTGGGTGTCCTCGTAGTGGTAGATGTACTCGACGCTGGGCTCGAGGATCGTGTCGCCACCGGGCAACGCCGTCGCCACCGTGCGTCCGAACTCGTCGTACGCGGTCCGTGCGTCGGCGATCGCGTCCGACGATCCCTCGCGATACCACTGCGTCGATCCGACGAGCAGCCCGCGCACGGTCTCGAATTCGTAGTCCTTTCGCAGCGTCGTGGTCTCGTCGATCACCGCGCGCACCGCAGCCACGGACAGGCCCATCGGGTCCATGTCGTAGTGGGTCCGCTGGCCGACCCCGACGACGTCCGCGTCGTCGAGCAGGGACGTGATCACGTTGCCGTGCGCGTCGTACGCGAAGCGCCCGGACGGCTGCCACTCGCCGCCGACCTGCAGCTCGGACCGGGTGCGGACGCCGCGGTCCGCCTCGCCGAGCGGCAGCCCGACGAACGCGTCCCCGTCGTAGTAGTGCCGCGTCCACCGAGCCGGCTCGGTACGCTCGGCGTCGGCCCACACGATCTCTTCGCTGACGAGACCGACGAGCCAGCGATCGTCGGTGTCTGCGCCCGGCTCGATGTACGTGTTCGTCACCCGATACTCGTCGCCGAGACACGCGGCCCCACAGGGCTCGCCGAGGACGTCCGCGTCGTAGCATTCGCCGCACTCGGCCACCCCGCCGACCTCGGTCACACCGTGGTTCGTGTACGCGAGGAGGTTGCCGTACCCGTCGTACTCGAACGTCTCTTCTTCGGTGCGCCAGGTCGACGCTTCGGACGCCTCCTGGTCCGTCACCCGCGACGCGAGCTGGCACCAGTGGCGCACCTCGAAGAGGGCGTCGGCGTCGTCCACGGCGACCGGGCAGTCCCCGTACTCGTACTCCAGCAGCTGCAGGGGCGCGTCGCTGGCATCGAGCACCCGCGCCTCGACGAGGGGGCCGGCGGTGTAGGGGTCGTCGACGCCGAGATCGTACGTCTCGACCACCCGCCCGGACTCGCGGAACGCGTCGCCGACGTAGAACTGCTCGACCGTCTCGTACCCGCGGAACTGCTTCTCGATGCCGTCGTAGAATCCGCCGTGGTACGCGTACCGGGTCTCGGTCTCGATGTCCGAGTTCTGGTCGCCGAGCGTCATGCTCGTGACCACGATGTTGGGGAAGGGCAGCGGGTTCGCCCAGGGCGCGCCCGCGTCGCGATCCCGCACCATCTCGGCGACGCTGGTGCCGTAGGTGATCGTCGTGATGCCCCCCATCCCGTTGTCCATCGACGCCAGCAGGTTCGGGCGTACGGGGAAGAGCTCGAGCATCGTGACGTCGCCGCTTGCGGTCACCCACACGACGTCCGACGAGCCGTTGCCGTTGGCGTCGGCGAAGAGCAGCGTGGTGGAGTCGGTGTTCGACGGGATGCTCGCGCCATCGACCGAGTCCACGTCGGCGTCCGTGATCGGATCGAGCGCTTCGAAAGCGCGCCCGGATCGGTTGATCCAGATCTGCACCGACGTGCCCGAGACGAGGGCGACGTCCGCGAACCCGTCGCCGTTGAGGTCCTCGAGCTCCGCCGCGATGGTCTGCGACGCCGAGAGCGACCCGGTGTCGAAGCTCGCCTCGCGCAGCTCGGCCCACTGCCCGAGCCCGAGGCTGAGGCGGTACCGGACACCCGAGTTCGTGATCTGCGCGACGTCGACGAGCCCGTCGCCGTTGATGTCGTTCACCTCGACCGTGCCAAGGTCGAACCCGAGGTCGACCGGCTCGATCGCGTCGAGCTCGTCGTATCCGTCGGTCGTGTTGCGGAAGATCCGCGTGACGTGCGACGCGCCGGACCCGGACGACTGCAGCAGGTCGATGCGGCGGTCGTTGTCGATGTCGACGAAGCGCAGGGTCTCGAGGATCGCCGGGTTCGAGAAGTCGGGCAGCGTCGCGTCCTCGATCGTCGCCGACTCGGCCCAGTCGCCGCCACCCAGATTCTGCAGCACCGCGCGGGTCTGGATGTTGACCGCGTCGGTGAAGCCGTCGCCGTTCACGTCGAGCATCTGCACGAACGGGTTCGAGAAATCGAACGCGTCCTGGCTGCCGACCGCGCTGTCGTAGGGCCGCGCGAACGCGTGCCCGCCGTCAGACGTCATCGTGTTGATGAAGATCCGATGGGGCGCTGCCGTCAGGGTCGAATCGACGATGTCGGGCAGCGCGTCGCCGTTGATGTCGATCAGCTGCGGGTCACCGGTGCTCAGGTCGACGCCGATGTTGCCGAGGTCACGGACGAAGGGACGCTCGCACGAGGCGCCGTCGCAGATCTCGCCGAGGGCCGACGAGTACGCGAACGACGGCGAGATGGGGAACCGGCCACCGTCCGAGCCGTAGCGATCGACCCGCGAGACCCGGCTGAACCCGCCGGACGTGTCGTAGTCCTCGTACAGGACGTCCCACCGGTCGACGGACTGCCCCTCCGAGAACACCTCGATGTCGTCGAGGCGGTACGACAGGGTCTCGACGAAGCCGCCGGTCGCGTCGACCAGCTCGTCGTCGCGACGCTCGTACCGGAATTCGACCGTGTACCGGGGCGTGTCGCCGTCGAATACCCACGCGATGCGGTCCACGAGGCTGGTGTTGCCGTACGCCGAGTAGTCGTAGTGCAGCACGTGGCCCCACACGTCCTCGACCTGCACGAGGTGGTATCGGAACGTACCGGCGTCGCCCCCGACGCGGGCGTCGGCCTCCAGGGTGCGGCGGCGGTCGGCGCCGTAGAACGCCACGCGACCGTCCGGATACTCGGCCGTCCAGTAGCCCTCGCCGCCATCGCCGGCGTCGTACCAGCGGTACCGGACGAAGCTGCCCTCGAACCGCGCACGGTACTCGCGCGGGTTGCTGCCGCCGACGTAGACGAGCGGATCGCCCTCGGCGAGGAACTCGTCGTCGAGGTCGTAGTCCGGCACGCCGCGCATGGTCATGCGCTCGATCGCGGGCATCGGGATCGACCACCCGACGCCGACGACGCCCGGGCCACCGGCGGAGCTGTACTGCAGGCCGAGGCTCGGGCTCAGCCCGTCGTAACCGGGCGGGACGGCCATCGAGAGCGAGTGACTCATCGCCCCCATGTTGCCGGTCACGGACGTGTCGTCGCCGATGCCTTCGGGCGAGCCCGGCCCGTCGGGCAGGCTGACCCGGTTGTCGGACACACCGGTCTGGGCAGACGCAGATGCGCCACCGCAGACCATGGCCAGCGCCACGAGCACGCCGCGCGACAGAGCGCGTCGACGCGACGCATTCGCGGGCACGAATCGAGTTCGAGGGGGAGTCTTCATCGCCTTTCTCGCGGACTGCGGTCGGGTTTGAGCGCGTCTCACCGCGATCGATGGTCCGGGCGGTTTCGGCGCCCCGGACGTCGTCGTCGACGTCCGCCGGTCGATCACGGGCGCCTGCCTGCCCCCGTACACGGAGGCGCCGACGCAGGATGAAGTGTCGCGGGATGCACGCCGTGCCGGGAGGTGTCGAATCGGACACCCCGGCGATGTAACGGCACCCGCTCGACACGCGTCACCCCGCGGCGCCGTGGCCGCGACCTTGACCCGTGGGATCCATCGACGCACCCTGCCCGACACCCCGAACGCAGAGGACCCCATGGGCAAAGCCGCCAGTCACGTGATCCCGCACCCCCTCGACGACGCCATGGCGAAGAAGGCCACCGACAAGGCCTTCGAGTCGTACGCGGAGCGGTTCGCCAGCTACAACCCGACCGCGAACTGGACGTCGGACAAGCGCGCCGAGATCGGCTTCTCGGTGAAGGGCGTCACGCTCGACGGTGTCATCGAGCTGAAGCCGAAGGAGATCCACCTCTCGCTCGAGGTCCCCTTCTTCGCGCGCCCGTTCAAGAAGAAGGCGCTCGACGTCATCGAGGACCAGATCAAGCAGTGGGTCGCGAAGGCCCAGAACGGCGAGCTGGACGACTGATCCGACCGGGTGCCCCTCGCTCGGCGCGACGCGTCGTCGAGGGGCACGATCGCGCGACGAGGGGGAGCCGATGCGGATCGGCGCTTGCCTCGCGCCGACCTCAGCAGTATCCGCGGACGGGACCTGCACCGGCCCGCTCATGATCCCGGCGACTGCACATTTCATCTGGTTCGGCCCCCGCCTGCCGTGGGCCAACGCGCTCTCGATCCGGACCGCGGCCCTGCGGGGCGGGTTCGAGCGGATCGTGCTGCACGCGTCCGACGACCTGTCGAGCAGCCCCGGGTACGAGGCGCTCATCGCAGCGTCCGACACCGAGATCCGGCGGATCGATCCGCCGGCGATCTTCGAGGCGGCGGGGGTTCAGGTCGCCGAGCTGACGGCGCTCTTCGATCGGCTGACCCAGCCGGCGGCACGAGCGAACATGCTGCGCGCGGCGATCCTGCACGCCGAGGGCGGGGTGTACCTCGACCTCGACACGATCACGGTGCGCGACGTGACGCCCCTGCGCGAGCGGTGCGGCGCCTTCGTCGGGCTCGAGCACATCGCGCTGCCCGTCGAGGTCGCCGCGAACGTGAAGCGGCGCCCGGATCGGTACGCGGTGGCGGGGATCAAGATCGGGCTGCGGCACCTGTTTCGGCTCGCCCCGAACGGCTGGCGGGGCTTTCGCCGCATCGAAGGGCTCTTCGCCGCGGCGGCGAACAACGCGATCGTCGGCGCAGCGCCGGGCCACAGCCTGACGCGGTCGCTGCTCGAGGGCATGGCCGACGCCCCGCCTCACCGGCAGCTCGTGCGGTACGCCCTGGGCACGCACCTGTTGCAGCAGGTGGTGAACGCCGGCGTCGAGGACGACGTCGAGGTGTGCCCACCGGCGGTGTTCTTCCCCCTGGGGCCCGAGATCTCGGAGCAGTGGTTCCGCCGCGCGGACGCCACGGACCTCGACGAGGTGCTGCGGCCCGAGACCCTGATCGTGCACTGGTACGCGTCGGTGCGCACAAAGCAGATCGTGCCGCAGATCGACCGCGCGTACGTCGAGAGGCACGCCGACACCCAGCTCTTCAGCGCCCTCGCGGCGCGCATTCTCGCCGACGAGGCGCACGCATGATCGTCGAAGTCCGCAACGTGCATCACCGCAACAAGGGCGCCGAGCTCATGCTGCGCGCGATGGTCGACCACTACGCCGGGCGCACGGACGTGACGCTGGTGGGCAGCCACCGGGTCGGCAAGCCGAAGCAGCTCAAGGCGCTCGGGCTCAAGCAGCTGTTGTACGTGCACCGCAACCGCGGGTTTCACGTGCCGCCGACGAACCTGCCGCCGGCGGGGGTGCGGGCGTCGCTGAACCTCGTGCACCCGACCGAGGTGGACGTGGTGCTCGACGCTGCCGGGTTCGCCTACGGGGATCAGTGGGGCACGGACCGGGCGGTGCTGGCCACGAAGTACTACCGGTACATGCGCAAGCACGGCGCGAAGATCGTGCTGATGCCGATGTCGCTCGGCCCGTTCACCGATCCGGATGTCGTGCGCACGGCGCGAGAGCTCTTCGCGCAGGTGGACCTCGTGTTCCCCCGCGACGACACCGCGGCCGCAGCGATCCGCGACCTGCTCGGCGACGACGCGAAGATCCACCAGGCGCCGGACTTCACGCCGCTGATGAAGGGCACGGACGGACCGGCGCTGCCGCCGGGCGACAAGCCGGCGGCGATCATCCCGAACCGCAAGATGGTGCAGAAGGGCGGGCTGACCGAGCGCGAGTACGTGGTCTTTCTCGCCGAGGTGGTACGGGCCTTTCGCGCGCTCGGATACACGCCGTTCGCCCTGCCCCACGCGACCTTCGACCACCAGCTCGCCGAGGCGGTGCGCACCGAAGCCGGCGGCGACCTGCCGATTCTGGTCGAGCCGGACGCGCTGAAGCTCAAGGGCGTGATCAGCCGCTGCCACGCGATCTTCTCGTCGCGCTTTCACGGGCTCGTGAGCGGGCTGTGCCAGGAAGTGCCGGTCATCGCGACGGGGTGGAGCCACAAGTACCGGCACCTGCTCGACGAGTACGGCTGCCCCGAGGCCCTCGTCGACGCGAAGGAGCCGGGGGCGCTGCAGGCCGCCGTGGACGCGCTGCTCGTCGAGCCGCACTACGCGGCGACGAAGGCGACGCTGGCGGACCGCGCGGCGTGGGCCCGCGAGCAGAGCCGGCTGATGTGGGCGCGCGTGGATGCACTCGTCGAGGGCGCGGGCGAGGGCGCCTGATGGACGCCGCCGGCCCGCGGTTCGACCGCCCGCTCGTGGTGACGATCGGGGCGATGAAGGCGGGGACGTCGAGCCTGCACGCGTGGATGGCGTTGCATCCCGAGCTGGCGATGTCGTTCAAGAAGGAGCTCAACTACTTCACGCACGCGACCCCGCCGCTGGGCGGCATCCACCGGTACAAGCTCTCGTTCCCGCTGACCGGGCGCATCTGCGGCGAGTCGTCGGTGAACTACGCCAAGCACCCGCTCTTTGCCGGGGTGCCCGAGCGCATGGCGGCCGAAGTGCCGAGGGCGCGGCTCGTCTATGTGCTGCGCGACCCGATCGCGCGGATCCTCTCGCACTACCGCCACAACCTGAGCCACGGCCGCGAGACGCGCAGCATGCACGAGGCGCTGCGGCCCGGCGCCGACAACAAGTACGTCGCGACGAGCCGGTACCACGACCAGCTGACGCGCTTCTTGAAGCACTACGACCGGTCGCAGGTGCTGCTCGTGGATTTCGCCGAGCTGCGCGACACGCCGCTCGTCACGCTGCGCCGGGTGTTCGAGTTCGTCGGCGTCGACCCGGACGTGCAGCACGAGGGCATGGGGCGCGTACACCACGACTCGTCGAAGAAGGGCCAGCCCAACGCGCTCGGGCGGCCGATCGCGACGATCCCCGGGGTGCGCCACCTGCGGTACGCGCTGCCGCAGGTGTTCGAGAAGCCGCTGCCGAAGCCCGAGCTGCCCGACGACCTGCGCGCCTCGCTGCAGGACGCCCTGCGCGCCGACGTCGAGGCGCTGCGCGTGGAGTCCGGCCTGGCGCTGGACTGGGGCTTCTGACAGCGCCGGCGGTGGACTGCTGCGTCGTGCCCCCCTCGACGCCGACCCCATCGCGCCCCATCGTGTCGGCCCCCGGATGCCAGTCCACGGAGCACCGACCATGACCCGATCCGTCCTCATTACCGGCGCGACGTCCGGCATTGGACGCCTCGCCGCCCTCGAGCTCGCTCGACGGGGCCATCGTGTGCTCGTGCACGGACGCACCGCCGCGAAGGTCGACGCCGTCGTGGCCGAGCTCGGCGGCGAGGCGCAGGGGTTCGTCGCGGACCTGTCCCGGCGCGCCGACGTCGAGGCGCTCGCGCGCGACGTGGCCGGCCGGGTCGACCGCCTCGACGTGCTGCTCAACAACGCTGGCGTGTTCAAGATGGCGCAGCCGGTGACCGACGACGGCGAAGACCTGCGCTTCGTCGTCAACGCGCTCGCGCCGTGGATCCTCGTGAAGCGCCTGCTGCCCCTGCTGCCCGACGACGGGCGGGTGGTGAACGTCGCGTCGGCGGCCCAGAAGCCGGTCGACCTCGACGCGCTGCAGGGGCGGCGCCACCTCGAGGAGTACGACGCCTACGCACAGAGCAAGCTGGCGATGACGATGGGGTCGATGCACCTCGCTCGCTCGATCGGCGCCGGCGGACCGACGATCATCGCGCTGAACCCGGCGTCGCTGCTGGCGACGAAGATGGTGCACGAAGCGTTCGGGATCCCGGGCAAGGACGCGAACATCGGGCGCGACGTCCTCGTCGAGGCGGCGGTCGGCGACACGTTCGCGGATCGGCAGGGCGCGTGGTTCGACAACGACGCCGGCGCGTTCGCCGAGCCCCATGCGCACGCGCAGGACGCGGCGCGGTGTGCCGCGGTGGTCGAGGTGCTCGACCGGCTCATCGAGGGGCCGGTCCGCTGAACTGTGGCCTGCTGACCGTTGATCAGCGAGTCGCGATCACGACCGGTACGCGTCAGCGGTACCAGGCCGAGAGGTCGAGCCCGGTCAGCGCGGCAAGGCGATCGTTGTCGGGCCGCAGCGACTCGACGAGCTCGGCGCGCAGGTGCTTCGGCATCGCCGGCTTGGGCCGCGTCACGATGTTGTTCAGCGTGCGCGTGACCTTGTACGGGTAGCTCTCGTACCCGAGCGCCTGACCGACCGCCCACAGCGAGCGGCGCGACAGGGGCATGCGGGTCACGTTCGAGTGCACCTCACCGAGCGGCTCGGGGAAGCGTCCGACCCCGAGAAAGTCGGCGATCGGGTTCAGCGTGTCGATCGGCGACTTCACGAGGTCTTCGAAGAGCAGAAAGTGCATCTGCTCGATCGGATAGAGCGCGGCGAAGCGTTCGATCTGCAGGATGTACCGGCTGCGCAGGACGTATCCGGCGAAGGGATCGGTCTGCAGGCGCTCGTCTTCGGTGCGCACCGCGTTGGCGAACTCGAGCAGGTCCTGGCCCTTCTTTCGTCGGTGCAGGTAGTTCGAGTACGCGCGCTTCACCGGGTCGCGAAAGATCCAGATGAGCTTCGCGTCGGGCACGAGCTCGTGCACCCGCGCCGCGCAGTTCTCCTGGTACGAGTAGGTCGGCGTCTTCTCGCCGAAGAGCACCTCGTCGACCCGGTTCGGCGGGCACCCGCGCAGGAGCTGCTGGGCGTACCAGTCGGGCCCCTTCGCGAAGTTCGACGGCTTGTCGAAGTAGTGCACCTCGTTCGGCGCGAGGTGCAGCCCCGGGTGCATCGCCATGTAGTCGGCGAGGGTCGACGTGCCCGACTTCATCGTGCCGACGATCAGAAAGTCGGGGCGAATGTCGGTGCGGGTCGGCATGGCGGTCGGGGTGCGCGAGGGGTCCCGCGATGCGGGCGCAGCCGGACTAGCCCCGGGCACCGGTGGCGGTCAACGGCGAATGCGGTGCGCCCTCGGGCGTGGACGCGCGCCCGACTCAGTGGCCGCGCAGCACGAGGGTGATCGGGTAGTGGGCGCCGGCGGCCATGCGGTCGCACCAGATGCGGTCGTCGGGGATCGTGACGGAGGCCTCGGCGGCAAGGGCCGGGTCGTCGACGAAGGCGACATCGAGCATGTCGTTGTAGCGCGTGGTGCACGTGGTCTGGCGGCGCGCGACCGGGTCGATCCAGGTCAGCACCGCGTCGTCGACGAGGCGATGAAACGCGTCGTTGCATCCACCGGGCGCCGCATCGAGCGGGCAGTCGACGTTGCCGTCGCCGATGACGATGGTCGGGCGGTCGCCGGACCGGTCGCGGATCAACGCGTTCAGGCGCGTGGCCTGGGTCGTGCGCCGCGCGTCGTCGCCGCGGTTGAGGTGGATGGTGACGATCTCGAGCTCCGCGCCGGACGCGCGATCCCGGATCACGACGGCGAGGGGCGCGCGGTTGCCGCGCCCGTGCCCATCGACCACGCCGGTCATCTCGTCGGCGCGCACGAACTCGAACCGGTCCTCGTCCCACAGCACCGCGAGGCGCTGGGTGTCGCCCCACTCGCCGAGCCGGCCGCCGTACGTGCGTTCGCCGTCGGAGGCGCCGCCGACGATGCGGTCGAACCACTGCGGCTGCACCTCGCTGAGGGCGATCACGTCGGCGTCGGTATCGGCCAGCGACGTCATGATGAACGGCAGCTGCTGGTCGCGGTCGCTGTCGACGCCGCTGTTCACGTTCCACGCGAACACGGTGACCGGCGCGAGCTCGTCGAGGCCCGCGTCCGCGCTGTCGTCGCCCGCGGTCGCCTGGTCGCGCAGCTCGTCGAACATCCCCGCGGCGACGTCCAGCGCGTCGTCCCGTTCGTTCGCCGGCGCGAACGCGAACCACGCCGCCACGCCAGCCGCCACGACGATCGCCACGGCAACGGCAATGCGCAGCGCCGACTCCACGAGCGCCGAGATCAGCTTGATCACGAGCCCCACCGCCGCCGCGCCGACGGCGAGCAGAACGAGGGGAGCGAGGGGATGGGACGTCAGATCGACCATGCGACGGGGGTACCCTGGCGGTGGGGTGGCGGCAACGGCAAACGAGGTCAGTCGACCGCGAGCGCAGGCTGCCACCATCCACTGTGTCCCCGGACCACGTCGCCGAGGTCGGTTGCGTCACAGCCGTACTTCGCGACGAGCAGGTCATCGAGCTGCGCAAAGACGACACGTTCGTCGCCGCCGAGGGACCAGAGCGCCTGCCGCACGCCGTTCACCGCGATGCGGTCGTGCGCGAGCAGCACGCCGCCGGTCCGCGATGCACGGACGAGCTGGTCGCGCATTCGCCCGACGTCAGCACGCTCTTCGGGGGTCAGGTTCGGGTTCGAGTCGTCGGTCTGGTGGTGCCAGTACGCGTTGATCAGACCGAGAGCGGCGCAGGCTTCGGCATAGGCGACGTACGACGCGAGACCCCATCGGCCGAACCACGGTGCGCCGCCCGGTGGGCGCGCCCAGCGCATCGGATACGGGCTCACGCCGGCGTTGCGTTCGTCGAGCAGGGCCTGATGCCGCTGCCACAGCGCCGGCACATCGGCGGCCGCGTCCACGGCGCGCGGCCGCGTCGACATGGGCCCCAGCACCGCCGCGCGCAGGGCGGCGAAGTCGTCGCGGTCGCGGGCGAGCAACGCGGCGTCGACCACCGCCTGGGTCACCGCGTACTGCCAGACGACGTACTCGCGCGTAACGTCACCGGACCGCTCGGCGACCATGTAGCCGTCGTGGTTGAAGCCGTGGTTGGCGAGCGTGTGCCCCTCGGCGACAACCCGCTGCACGAGACCGTAATCACTCGGATCGATGTTCAGCCCGACGACGAAGAACGAGGCGCGCACGTCCGCGTCCGCGAGCACATCGAGCAGCCCCTCGGTCCGCCACCCCATCGGGCCATCGTCGAAGGTCCACACGGTGTGGCCGTCCGGGACCGGATCGGTGGGATAGAGCCCCGGCATCCATGCTTCCACGTCGCCCGAACGCCCGGACCACACCCCGCGCGCCCGCAGTGGTCGACACACCGAGAGCACGGACAGGCGTTCGGACGTGTCCCAGGCCGCAACGCGATGGCGGGGGTCGTCGTCCCAGCTGAACACCGCCACCGGTTCTGGCGGTGGCCCGACCTGTGCCGCCGACGGCGGCGGGGTACCCCCACAGGCCACCGACCCAGCCGAGCACGCGCCCACCACGACCCACCACAACGACGAGATTCGACGACGTGTCATCGACACCCGATCCACACATGTTCGGTTTCGTTGCGACGCCCCCACCGGGCCGTCAGGAATTGCATAGCACACGAAACGCGGCTGTGCCCGTTCTCGATGGAGCCGAGCGACGCAGGCGTGGCGGCTGCGAGAACGACCAGCGAAAATGGGCCTCGATCCAACGAAGTGCGCGCGCGGTACGATGCGTGCCGCGTGCTCTGGTACCCTGGCGATCTGTACGCGGCACCGTACGACTCGGCACCGCGCCGCCGGGCCTGTGGCTCGCGTTCGACGCCAATCGTCCGAGCGGACGCATCGAACCCGAACGCCGCGGTGTACGGGCTCCTCAGGACTCGACGAACCCTGGACGAACACACGATGACCACACGACTCGACCTCGTCGGTGACATGCACCTCGGGCGGCGTCCGCACCGGCTCGCCCACTTCGGCGTTTCGCCGGGCGAGGCTACGCCGGCGGTGGCGCTGCAGCGGCTCGTCGACCGGTCGATCGACGACGGGGTCGACGCGGTGCTCTTCGCCGGGGACCTCGTCGACCGGGACGACGACCTCTTCGAGGCGTACGGAGTGCTCGAGGGGGCGGTGCGGCGGCTGGTCGCGGCGGGGGTGCGGGTGATCGCCGTCGCGGGCAACCATGACGCGCGGGTGTTGCCGCGGCTCGTCGATCGGGTCGATGGGGTCGAGCTGCTCGGGCGCGGCGGGCGGTGGGAGCACGTCGCCGTCGGTGGCGTGGGCGTCGTGGGCTGGTCGTTCCCGGCGCGGCACCACACGGCGTCGCCCCTCGACGGGCCCGGCTTCGATGCGGCGCGGCTCGCTGCGCGTGAGAACCGCGCGGCGATCGGGCTGCTGCATGCGGACCTCGACGCCGTCAGCAGTCGGTATGCGCCGGTGCGTCGGTCCGACCTCTCTCGGCAGGGGCTCGATGCGTGGTTCGTGGGGCACGTCCACCGACCGGATGCGTGGACCGGGCCGGGCCACGTCGGGTACCTCGGTTCGCTCGTCGGACTCGATCGCGGCGAGCTCGGGTCGCGTGGACCCTGGCGCGTCACGATCGACGACGCGGGGCGGATCGAGGCCGAACCGCGGCCGGTCGGTCCGGTCCTGTGGGTCGACGCGGTGCTCGACGTGAGCACCGATCCGCCAAAGGACGTCGATGCGCTTCGTGAGCGCGTGCTGCAGGTGCTCATCGAGGTCCGCGCGGCCCACCCCGACCCGGCGTGGACGACGATCGCCGTCCAGCTCGGGGTCATCGGTTCGGTCGATGATCCGGCGCGGGTCGGCACCCTCGTCGACGAGACGATGAGGCAGGACGCTCCACACACGGTCGTCGACGACGCGGTGGTCGGTGTCGTGGCCGTCGCGTCTGCGCTGCGACCGGCGATCGACCTCGACGCCCTCTGTGCCGAACCGACCGCGCTCGGCGAAGCCGCGCGCATGGCACGAGGGATCGACGCGGCGATCGCGGCCCGCCGGCCGCTGGCCGACGCGCTCGACGCCGATCTGGTGCGCACGGTGCTGGGGACCCGCGAACGGCTGACCACCGGCACGTGGCACCTCGACGACGACGCGTGGCCCGCACCGGACGTCGCGCAGCTCGCCCGCGATGCGGCGTGGCGCCTCGTGCGTGACCTGCTCGCCCAGCGCTCGTGAGGCCGCCATGCACCTGAACGAATTGCGCATTCTGTCGGCGCCGGGGCTGCCGCACGGCACCACCCTGGACGGCTTCGCGCCGGGCCTGAACCTGCTGGTCGGCCCCAACGCGTCGGGCAAGTCGACCGCCGGGCGGGCGATGCTCGCGTCGCTCGGGCTCGGCGCGCCGGATCCCGGCGTGCACGCATTGCTGCGTTGGCACGACGACGGCCAAGATCACACCGCCACCCTCTTCGACGGTCGCGTCGCCGGCGAGCTCGGCGGTGTGGATGCGTCGTCGTCGGGCTCCAACCCCTGGACGCTGACGCTGCGCGACCTGCTCGCCGCCGACGACGTCGGGTTCGCACAGCGGATGACGACGGAGCTGCACGCTGGCTTCGACGTCCCGGCGCTGGTCGACCAGTACCAGGGCGCGACGCGAACCCCCCGCGCGCTGCGAAAGCGTGTCGATGACGCGCGACGCGACGAGCAGCAGGTGGCCGCGACCCAGCGCGCGCTCGCCGGTGAAGAGAAGCGCCTCGGGCAGCTCGATGCGGCGATCGAACACGCCGCCGGGGCGACCAACGAGATCGCGGCGATCGACGCAGCGCTCGCGTGGCGCGACGCCCAGCACGAGGTCGAGATCGCCGCGGCCGTCGTTGCAGACTTCGACCCGCTGCACGCCCGAATCCAGGACGGGTTCGACGAGCGGCTCGCTGACCATGACGACGCCGTCGAGCGCACCGCATCGCACGCGCGCAGCGCGCGCGCCGCACACGACGCCGCTCGCGCCGCGCTCGACGCCCTCGGCGACGGCGCGTCGAAGCTCGACCGGGCCGCTGTCGACGCGCTCGACGAGCGGGTGCGCGCGATCGAGGCCGCCACCGCCGCGGTCGAGCAACGCGCCGAAGCGCAGGCCATCGCCGCAGCAGCGGTCGATGCTGCGCGGGGTCATGCCGGGCTGTCCGCCGAAGCTACGGCTCCGACGGCGGCGGCTCTCGAGGCGATCGAGACGCACGTGCGCGCCGAGGCCGACGCTCGGGCGCGCCTCGCCGAGGCACGCGCGACGGTCGACGGCCTGGAGACGTTCGAGGCACCCGGCGACCTCGCCGCGCTGCGAGACGCCATCGTGGTGCTGCGCCAGTGGCTGCAGGCGAACGCAGGCGCCGCGTCCGAACCGACACCCCGCGGCGACCGACGGGTGAGCGTCGCGGCGGTGGTGGCGGCCATCGTGATCGTCGTGATCGGCGCCGTCACCGGCGGGCTGATCGCCGGGCTCGTCGGCGCGGTCGCCCTCGTCGGCGTCGCGGTCGCGACGTGGCCACGGGTGCACCAGACCGCC
>Ga0209692_10001534_pt1 | contig 30615 bp, 24 predicted proteins | sample tdDd472_FD_187129 | JGI IMG/M metagenome (GOLD analysis project Ga0209692, IMG submission 187129) | Marine sediment microbial communities from the Atlantic coast under amendment with organic carbon and nitrate - tdDd47.2 (SPAdes)... | ecosystem: Environmental > Aquatic > Marine > Coastal >...
CCGCAGCCAGCCCGATCGGGTTGGGAAAATCCATCCCCAGCACCCTGATGTTGAGGCGCGGGTCGTCCGGACCGGCGGCGACGGGTCCGAATCCGCATTTCAGTGCGCGAATCGTCAGCCGGTGGGCCATTTCCGGGTCCAGACGCGCCAGGAAGGGGCGTATGATGGTGTCGAAAAGCATCATGATGGGGCCTTGCTGTATCGGTACGGACCGGTCCGCGCCCATGTTTAACTGCCCCCGCCCCGTAGCAGCAAGGAGGAGATTGCGATTTCCAGGCGCTGACACTATTGTGCGCCGCCGCCAAATACAGTGTTTTGAGAGCATGATTGCCGGCCGACGCCGTGCCGGGTGCCGCGGCCCCACTAAAGAACTGGATCACCGACCTGCGATGACTGATATCGCCCGAATTCGTAACTTCGCGATTATCGCCCATATCGACCATGGCAAATCGACCCTGGCCGACCGGCTGATTCAGGAATGCGGCGGGCTGACCGACCGTGAGATGAAGCATCAGGTTCTCGATTCGATGGATATCGAGCGCGAGCGCGGCATCACTATCAAGGCCCAGGCGGTCCGGCTGAAATACAAGGCCAAGGACGGGCTGGAATATACGATCAACCTGATCGACACCCCCGGCCATGTGGACTTTTCCTACGAAGTCTCGCGCAGCCTCGCGGCCTGCGAGGGATCGCTGCTGGTCGTCGACGCCAGCCAGGGCGTGGAAGCGCAGACGCTCGCCAACGTCTATCTGGCGATCGAGAGCAATCATGAGATCATTCCGGTTCTGAACAAGATCGATCTGCCCGCCGCCGATCCCGAACGGGTGAAGACGCAGATCGAGGACGTGATCGGCATCGATGCCAGCGATGCGATCGAAATTTCCGCCAAGACCGGGCGGGGGATCGACGCAGTTCTGGAAGCGATCGTCACCAGGCTGCCGCCGCCCAAGACCTCGACGGAGCCCGATCCGAAACTCCGCGCGCTGTTGGTCGACAGCTGGTACGACGCCTATCTGGGGGTCGTCGCGCTGGTGCGCGTCCGCGACGGCGTGATCAAGAAGGGCCAGAAGCTGCGGATGATGTCGACCGGCGCCGCGCATGAGGTGGACCGCGTCGGCGTGCTGACCCCGAAGGGCCTTGTCGTCGACGAGTTGGGTCCGGGCGAGGTGGGATTCATTACCGCCAGCATCAAGACCGTTTCCGACTGCAAGGTCGGGGATACGCTGACCGAGGACCGCCGCCCCACGGACGACCCGCTACCCGGCTTCCAGCCGTCGGTGCCGGTCGTTTTCTGCGGCCTTTTCCCGGTCGACAGTTCGGAATTCGAAACCCTGCGCGACGCGCTGGGCAAACTGGCGCTCAACGATTCCAGCTTCCATTATGAGATGGAGAGCTCCGCGGCGCTGGGCTTCGGTTTCCGGTGCGGATTCCTGGGCCTGCTGCATCTTGAGATCGTCCAGGAACGGCTGAGCCGCGAATTCGACCTGGACCTGATCTCCACCGCGCCGTCCGTCGTCTACCGGATCCAGCTGACGGACGGAAAGACGATCGAATTGCACAATCCGGCCGACTATCCCGATCCGACCTATATCGAGAGCATCGAAGAGCCCTGGATCAAGGCGACGATCATGGTCCCGGACGACTATCTCGGCCCGGTTCTGACGCTGTGCACCGAACGCCGGGGCGAGCAGATCGAATTGACCTATGTCGGGTCGCGGGCGATGGCGGTCTACCGCCTGCCGCTGAACGAAGTGGTCTTCGATTTCTACGACCGCCTGAAATCGGTCAGCCGCGGTTATGCCTCCTTCGACTACGAACTCGACAGTTACAAGGAAGGCGATCTGGTCAAGGTCTCGATCCTGATCAACGGCGATCCGGTCGACGCGCTCGCCATGATCGTGCACCGGTCGCAGGCCGATTTCCGGGGCCGGGCGATCTGCGGGCGGCTGAAGGATCTGATTCCCCGGCAGCTGTTCAAGGTGGCGCTGCAGGCCGCGATCGGCGGCAAGGTCATCGCGCGCGAAACCATCAGCGCCTTGCGCAAGGACGTGACGGCGAAATGCTACGGCGGGGACGTGTCGCGTAAGCGGAAACTGCTGGAGAAGCAGAAGGAAGGGAAGAAGCGGATGCGGCAGTTCGGCAAGGTCGACATTCCGCAATCGGCCTTCCTGGAAGCCCTGAAGATGGGCGACAACTGACCATCGCGTCCCCCGCCGGCAAGGCCCGGCGGAGAACCATCGGGCGGATATCGTCAGTCGCCGCGGAAACTGTGCCGCCGCCTCGGGCGGCGGATGATCACGGACAACAGACCGCCAAGCAGCATCAGTCCGATGAACAGCCAAAGAATGCTTTCCCAGGCCGGCCGCTGCAGCAGGAAGGGCACGATCGCATCATCCCACAAAGCGGGAAGGTGAAGATGCCGTTGAACGACGACCTGCGCCAGGTTCAGACTGCTGACATCCAGCGCATACCAAAGCGCACCCGCAGCCTTGGTAATGTCCTCGCCACCCAGCCATAGCCAGATACCCAGACCTAGAAAAAAGAAGGCCAGCAGGAAAAAGAGCCATCGAAAGAAAACCAAAACGATCATGTAGAATCCCGTACCCGCTTGCCAGTCTTCCGCAGAACTAAAGGGCCGATATCCTAGGGATATCCGCCTGCCTCCTGTTCATGTCGGTTCTTTTGCCTCTCGGACGAAGCATTGTTTCCGAAAGAGTATCATGGGGTTGGCAAAGATCAAAATCCACATCGCAGGGGCGCGCTTTGGCTCACGCCGGGGCACCCTTTCGTGACCGGGTTCGCCCGTCCCGGCCCCTGTTTCCCGGGAATTGCGCAATCCCTCTCAGGAAGGCTTGATCACCCCGACGGTGTCGGTTAGGTTCCGCCGCCGTCGCGAGAGGCTTCAGCCTTTGAGCGCGTCCACACCGGGGAGAGATGGCCGAGTGGTTTAAGGCGCACGCCTGGAAAGCGTGTTGGGGCGGAAGCCCCTCAGGGGTTCGAATCCCCTTCTCTCCGCCACTTATCCAAATATCGGAAATCAGGGCAGCCGCCGAGTTCAACCGGCCCGCAGCGGCAAGCGGCGCATTTCGTCCGCCTCCGGCCAAAACCCGCCTGCGATACCGCAAGGTTCTGCTGACCCATTTTTTTCATTATCCAATCCTTATTTAACGTTCTATGCTAATTTTACCGTAAGCGACACCGAGCGAGGATCGGCGGGACTTTGTTGTATCGTAACGGCTTAGCCGTCAGAGGAACGCTTTCTAGGCATGCAAGTACGAAGCGCCGAGACTGAAGCACCGAAATCCCCGCCCTGGCAGGTCCTCATCGTGGACGATGACAATTCCGTCCACCAGTCGACCCGTTTTGCCTTGGACGACTTCGTTTTCGAGGATCGCAAGCTTGAGCTTCTGAGCGCCTACTCGATCCAGGAAGCGCAGGACCTTCTGAAGAACAGGAAGGATACCGCGGTCATCCTGCTGGATGTCGTCATGGAATCCGAAACGGCGGGTCTGGAATATGTCCGCTGGGTGCGTGACGAGCTTGCCAACAACCGCGTCCGCATCGTCCTGCGCACGGGACAACCCGGCTATGCGCCCGAACTGGATGTCGTCCGCAATTTCGACATCAATGACTACCGCGAAAAGAGTCAGATGACGGTCGGCAAATTGACCGCGACCCTGTACACCGCCTTGCGGTCTTACAGGGACATCGTCAAGCTGGAGAGTCAGTCCGAACGGCTGCAGGACGCCCTTGTTCTGGCCGAAAAGGCCAGCCAGGCGAAGACGAACTTCATCGCCCATGTCAGTCACGAATTCAGGACGCCCCTGAACGGCATCATCGGGCTTTCCGAAATGATCGCATTGGAGGCGCTGGGCCCCGTGGGAACCCAGAAATACAAGGAATATGCCTGGGACATCGTGACATCCGGCCGCCACCTTCAGGAAATGGTCGACCGTGTGTTGCGGTTCTCGGAAAGCGGCGGCAGCCGGCCGGTCGTCCACGAACCTTTCGACCTGCGAGAACTCATCTCGGATTTGTCCGGCCTCGGCGACGCGGACCAGTTCACGCCGGTGGACAAAGGACGCAGTTCAAACCCGACCGAGCGGAGGGTGGGCTTGATGCTGCGCGCGGACCGGGACGCGGTCCACAGCATGCTCTCCAACCTGATCTCCAACGCCGTCCAGCACAACCCGTCCGGCTGCAAGGTGCGCGTGACGGCGCGCGCCGTCGGCGACGGCGGCCTGATCCTGACCGTTATCGACAATGGTGTCGGGATCGGCGACGGGCTGCTCGACCAGCTCGACGATCCGCTGGCGGTTCCCGACGACCCCTATATCGCGGGCCGCGGCGGGCTTGGCCTGGGCCTGGTCATGACGAAGTCCCTGATCGAGGCCCATGGCGGCAGTCTGAACATTGAATCCTCCAAGGGGAACGGTACGCGCGCCCAGCTTATTTTTCCGCCGGGAAGTTTGAGTAAACGGGATTAGGATGCGGACGGCGAGGTCGGGTTGATGCAGCGAAGAGAGTGAGGCAGTAGGCCAACACAATGAAAAACAATATCGGTCGACGAACCATTCGCATTCTGTCGGTTTCATTGCTGGCTGTCCTGGCGGCATGCGGCGAACCGGATCCGATCAAAATCGGTATCGTGGTCGGCTTGACCGGACGGTCCACGGACCTCGGAGAAGCATCCCGTAACGCCGTGCAACTCGCCGCTGAAGAGATCAATCAATCGGGGGGAATCAACGGCAGGCAGATCTCCCTGATCGCACTCGACGACGAAGGCAAGCCGGAAGCCGCCGCCGCCGCGGTCCGAACCGCCCATGCCGAAGGTGTCATCGCCATCATCGGGCCGAACCTGAGTTCAACCGCGGCCGGCATGCTGCCCGAAATAAACAAGTTCCGGATCCCGACGATCTCACCCACGGCGTCATCCCTGGATCTCGTCGATATCGACGACTACCTGTTCCGCATCAATCATTCGACCCGGGACATCGCCAGAATCTACGCCAGCCAATACTACAACCGCGGCATCAGGCGCGTAGCCGCCGCGATCGACGCGAACAACCGGGTCTTTTCGGAAAGCTGGCTGCAGCAATTCAACAATGCCTTTCAATCCTACGGTCCTGTCGAGGTACAGTCCTTCCCGTTCGACGCCAATACCGAAGAAGGCTATGCCGGAACGGCCCGCAAACTGCTGCGCGACAGGCCTGACGCCATCCTGCTTGTCGCGAACAGTGTCGACACCGCCCAGATAACCCAGCAGGTCCGGAAGTCGGATACGGAAACATTGGTCATTGTCGCGGAATGGGCGGCCTCGGAGCGGCTGCTTCAATTGGGCGGCAAGGCGATTGAGGGAATCGAGATGGTTCAATCCTACAATCGCAACGACACGTCCGAACGGTATCTGACCTTCAAGAAGGGCTATATTGAACGGTTCCAGCGTGATCCCGGCTATTCCAGCGTCGCGGCCTACGACGCCGCCATCCTGCTTTTCGCGGCGCTTGCGAAGGACGACGATCCGGCAGCCCTGAAGGACGGACTGATCGATTTGCCGACCATCGACGGTCTGCAGCAACCGCTCAAGTTCAACAAATACGGGGACGCCAAGCGACGTGCCTTCTTCGTCACCGTACGGGACGGAAACTTCGTCCAACCATGAAACTCTTCCCGGACCTGCGGTTGAGAATCTCGGTCGTCCTGCTTCAAATCGGGACGATCATCGTCACCTTGGCTGTGGTGGGGGCTGCGCTGCTTGCCTATGTCATCACTGAATTCTCGCATGACAATCTCCGCTACGCCTCGCGCGCCAGCGAAACGATGGCCACGCGTGTCGAGCGGTTCCTCGAGGATCTGACATCCCACGTCGCCCTGATCGGCAGACACTATGAGTCCCAATCGGATGCAGACATTCACGCCTTCCTTGCCGCGGCGCGGGAACCGCATATCAGTGCGATCTTTCTCGTCGGCGGGGACTCGACCCTGAAAGTGGCCAGCCTGCGGGAGGGCAACAGCAGCCGCGAGCGTGAATTGGAAGGGGTGGATCTCTCGGCCTACCCGCTGTTAAGAGATGCGCGGCTCGCGCAGAAACCGACCTGGAGCGACAAACATCTCTCGGCCATCACCGGCAATGTGACTGTAGGCTTGGCCATTCCTCTACGGGGCGGAGATATCGTCATCGCGGAAGTTCCTCTGAGCGCAATCGTGGAAGTCGGCAATGTCTTCCGCGAAAAAGGGCATCTCGACTATTGGATCATCGACAGCAAGGGGGAAGTCGTCGCGGATACGAGCGGCAGCCAGACGTATTTGATGAACCTGTCCAATCTGGAAATCGTCCGGACCGGCTTTTCCGGCAAGGAACAGCCTGAAGTGATGACCTTCCGCGGGCAGGAATATCACGTGGCCGCGACCTTTTCCAATGACCTCGGCTGGCTGTTTGTCGGCCGCGTTCCCGCCGGTCTGGCCAATCCCGACTTGCGGAAGATTCTCTACACGGTTCTGGCATTTGCCTTGGGCACTTCGGTTTTCGGCTTGCTGCTCGCGCCGCTATGGGCCCAGAGAATTGTCAAACCTGTGAGCCTGGTAACCGAGCTCGCGAGCCAGATCGCCGCAGGCAAATCGCCGGAGACCTGGCCCCAGGGCTCGATACGGGAATTCAACGCGCTTTCCGACGACCTGCGGGCCATGTCCGAGGCGATCACGAAGCGCGAGGTCGAGTTGCGGGATCTCAACGAAGGGCTGGAGGCACGCGTCGAGGAGCGGACCAAGGAACTCACCCGGATCAACAACGACCTGAAGAGCGCCTTGAGCGATGTCGAACATGCCCGGGACGAACTGATCCAGTCGGAGAAGGTCGCGGCATTGGGCCGTATGGTGGCCGGGATATCCCACGAATTGAACACCCCGCTCGGCAACGGCCGGATGGCCGTCAGCACGCTGGGCCATCGCCTTGAAGGGTTCCGCGAAAGGCTCGCCGACCCTGTCGACAGAGAGGACCTCGGCAAGTTCCTCGAAATTGTCGGCATGAGCGTGGAAATCGCGGAAAGCAATCTGGTCCGAGCCGGCAATCTCGTCCGCAGCTTCAAGGAAATCTCCGCCGACCGGACGGCCTCGCGCAGGCGCAAGGTGGTCCTGAGGGAATTGCTGGACGAAGTCACGCTGACCCTCACGCCGATGTTGAAGCGCAGTCCGGTCAAACTCGACATCGACGTTCCGGTCACGATCTGGATCGACAGTTATCCCGGCGAACTGGGGCAGGTGATAACCAATCTGGTGGAGAACGCCACCATCCACGCCTTTCACGGCAAGGAAGCCGGAACGATCGCCATCACGGCGGAGCAGACCACTGACCAAACTGTCACCATTCGCGTCAGCGACGACGGCATCGGCATGACGTCCGATGTCCTTCGCAAGGCATTCGACCCGTTCTACACGACCGCCCTCGGCAGCGGCGGGACGGGACTGGGGTTGTACATCGTCCACCGCACGGTGGAATCGGTGCTCGGCGGTACGGTCACGTTGAAGAGCAAGGTCGGCAAGGGCAGCGCCTTCGATATCCATATCCCGGTGGTGGCGCCGGCATCCGACGACAACCGCACCGGAATGAACCTCAAAACACTCTAGTCGGCGGGAAAGGCCTGGCCCGGCGCGCCTTCATCCGAGCGGCGCCCAAAAACAGCGGACATATTGGAAATAGTCGAATCCCTCCTTCTGGCCGGACGGACTGAAGATCACGAAATCCAGGGATTGCATCGCCTGCCGCCTTTCCGAATCCGGAGGCACCCGTTCCGAGGCAAGGTAAATATCGGTGGCTTTCCGCAATGCGACGGGATCCTTGCGCGCGGCGGCGAGGACCAGGGCGGCCCGCGCGCCGGCGCGCAGCGCCGCCCGTTTCAAGACGGCGAGCCGCAGGAGAGGCCTGGCACGCAAGGCGCCGAACAGGAACACTCCCGCCACGGCCAGACCGGCAAGCGCGATGGCTGCCAGGACCGGGCGCTGATCCACCGCCGTCAGCGCCAGCGCGTTCTTGTTCTCCGCGAAACTCGCATAACCGAAGGGTGCAGCCGCCAGTTCGATCATTTCGATTTCCCGTGTTCTGGTATTCAGCCAGGGTATCTTGTACTCGCGAATTACGCCGGGCTCGCCCGTGATCGGCCGCATTTCCCAGGACCATGTGACCTGCGTGATCGGTCCCTTTTCGGTCAGGATCAATTTTCTTTCCTCCGGCGGAGAGAAGGTGATCAGCCAATAGGCCCGCATCAGCGGCTGCGGCGGGAACAATTCCGGCACCACGCCAAGCGCCGAGAGCTTCACCGTGCGGGTCACCGTGTCGCCGTCCCCCAGGGTCGACGGGTCGTCGCTCCATTCGTCGCTGTATTCCAGAATTCTGGCCGAGAAAGGCCAGGCGTCCGGCCCGCCGGGATAGGGATCGACCGAAAGCGTGAGCGGCTTCGCCTCGATATCCATTTTGATGCGTCCGCCGGCGCGCGGCTGCACGGTCAACCGATGCACGAAAGGCCCGATCGTGAGGTCCCCCGCCTGTTTGGGGAACAGCGCGATCCGTCGGTGCATCACGCTCTTTTCCTTGCCGTCCACCTGCTCCCGCGACCATTCGTCGTTTTCGATCTGAACCCAGTCGAACCCTTCGACCCGCGGCAGTTCCAGCTTTTCCAACGTGATGACGACGTCATATACCCCGCGGATGGTAATCAGGACCATTTCCCCCACGACGGGTTTCGCATCCGGGTTCTCCAACTCGATGAAAAGCGCCGCCGTGCCGTCCTGCGCCCGCACCGGCATCGAAAACCCCGCCGCCAGCAACAGGGTTGCGGCGATCGCAAGCAGGAACCCGGATGCAATGCCGCCGCGCCTTACCATCCGACCCCCCATTCGCGAATGACCTGACCCAGGCCCTGGCGCCGTTCATATTCGGCCTCCAGGCGCTTCTTGAGGTATTCGCCGGGCTCGTCGGACAGCGTCTCCAGCCATTCCTCGCTGGCGATGGTGCTGCGCGCCCTTGTCGGACGGCGCACTTTGTACTGGTTGGCCAGGCCGGGAAGGATGTCATCCTCCGGATGTTTTTTCCGGGCCGCGGCGAGGGCGGCGATCCGGCCGGTGCCCCTGCCGTCGCCGACGATGGGCGCCAGCAGGGCGCCGACGGTGTCGCGGTTTTCTTGCGCCTCCTTGTCTTCCGGCCTGGCGAAGAGCACGGCGTTGAAATAGGCGACGGAGAGCTTGTAGTTTCCCGTCGCCGCCAAAGAGAGACCACGGTTGTAGGTGACGGACCGGCCCGCCTTCTCGAAGGCGCTGTCGGCCTCCGCGTACCGGCCCGCGCGATACAGCGCGACGCCCCTGGCGCCCGGTTCCTCCAGCAGGTCGGCCGCCAGTGCGGGCTGGTCCAGCAACAGCAGGACCTTGCCGAGGGACTGCGGCCCGGCCGCCCACAGGCAAGCGACGCAAAGAGCGGCCAGACCGGGCAGGATCAGACGCCGCATCACCGTCCCCTCCGGAACAGGAAGAGGGCCGGAATCATGGCCAGGATCACGAGATACCGGCCCAGGTCGTCGAACAGCAATGGCGCCAGTTCGGACCGGGCCAGGTTCTCCGTCCGCGAATTCCGAAGCATGTCCGAAAGGTCCGACAGTTCCTTCATTCCGATGGCGAGACCGCCGCCGGCATCCGCCAACTGCTCCATTGCCTTCCAATCGGGCGGCGGCATTTCCGGATTGGCTTCCGCAACCTCCGGCAAGGGCGGGACGAAAATGGTCGACACGCGCCCGCCCGCCTTGGCGATGTCGATGGTTTCCTGCAGCGCCGCCGTGTTCATGCCGCCGCCGTCGGTGATCAATACCACGTCGCCGGAAAGAATTCCCGCCTCGTGAAAAAAGCCGCGCGCCATGCCCAGCGCGCGCTCCGGCCGGCTGCCGACACTGGGCATGATCCCGGCGTCCAGAACCGCGATAGGGCCTTCCAGTGTGGCGGTATCGATGGTCATCGCACTGACCAGGAAGGGATCGCCGGTATAGAGGATGAGGCCCACCGGGCGGGCGCCCACCCGCTGCAGCAGATAGGCCGCCGCGGCCTGGGCGTCGTCCAGATTGCCGCCCTGCGCGACCGAGGGAGACATGTCCATCAACAGCATGATGCCGTCCAGGTTCTGGAAGGAGGGCGCGTCGTCGTTCTGCCGGGCCGGTCCGCTCAAGGCGAGGCAGAGCGCGGCCGCGGCCGTAAGGGGCGCCAGATGTCCCAGGCGCGACTGCGGATAGGCGACGTGACCGAGCCGCGTCAGAACCGGCATGAGGGTTTCGTCGATAACCCCGTTCCACCCGGCCAACCCGCCGCGCTTGTGGCGCTGCCACAGGAACAGAAGCAGCAGAACGGGCAGCCCCGCGAGCCAATAGGCGCGCAGCAGCCAGAGGTCCTGAAGCAGTTCGACGGGTCCGGTCATTCCACCGTCCTGCGCATGAAGGCGATGACGATGGCGAGCACCAGGGCCGACGCCGCCGGGACCATCCAATAGTCGTGGTGGATTTCGAGCGGCGGCTGCAGGGTCGGGCTCGGCTCAAGCGCATCCAGCGCTTCGGCCACCGCGGTCAGGTCGCTCATGTTTTTGACGCGGAAGCTCTGCCCGCCGCTTTCCTCCGCGACCTCCCGCAGGGTCTTGGTGTCCACGGCGTCGCGCGTCTTCGGCGCCGTCTCCAGGTCGGCCGGTCCCAGCGCGATGGTATGGACACGGATCCCGTGTTTCTTGGCGAGGCCCGCCACGTCGATGGCGGAAACCGTGCCCTTCGTGTCGACCCCGTCGGAAAGCAGGATGACGACCCGGCTGGGCGCGTCCGATTTGGACAGTCGCTTCACGGCCAGGCCCAGCCCGTCGCTGATCGCCGTCGACCGGCCGGAAATGCCGACCACCGCTTCCTCGATCGCGCGGGCCACTGCGCCGGTATCGAAGGTCAGCGGCGATCCGAAATAGGCGCGGTCGCCGAAAATCACCAGACCGATCCGGTCGCCGATGCGGCGGCGGACAAAATGCGCGCCGACCTTCTGGACCGCCTGCAAGCGCGACAGGACCTGCCCGTCGAGGTCGAAATCCTCCTTCTCCATGCTGCCGGAAAGATCGAGCGCCAGGACGATATCCCGGCCCGATGACGGGATTGCGTCGCTTGTTCCCAGCATGCGCGGGCCGGCAAGCGCCACGACCAGCAATACCCATAACAGGGAGGGAAGCGCCCGGCGCATATGGGTGGCGTAACTGGCGCCGCCGATTTCCGCCATCGCCCCGGCAATGGCTTCCGGCACGAAGACCGCACCGCTGTCACGCCGGCGCGGCGGCAGCACAAGACGGGCGAGGAAAGGCAGCGGCAGCAGCAGCAGGGCGAGGGGGTCGGCCAGACTCCACATCCTAGCGCCCCCTTTTCCCGGCCAGACGCAGGATTTCCGTGTCCAGGGCCTCGTGGTCGACTTCCGCGCCCGGCTTGTAAAGATCGGCCCGCCAATCCGGGTCCGTATCCTGTTCGTCCGCGACGGCATTTCGCAATTCCGACCAAAGCCGCGCCTGCCGAAGAAGGCGCTCCTGCCCCGGCAGATCCCGCAGGCTTTCCAACTCCCGCCCGATCCGTTCCCGCGCGGTCAGGCGGCGGGCCAGGAATGGCCGCAGAACAAGATACAGGACGAGACCGGCGGCCAAACCGATCCCGAAGGCGGCGCTGGCATCGTGCCACGTCAATTCGGAGAATTCGGCGGGCAGGCGCGGCGGATGGAGCTTGCTGACAATCTCAGACGGCGTCCGCATAGAGATCCCCCGCCCTGTCTTCCAGCACCGTATCCGCATCGACGACGCGGACGGCCGCCCCCAGGTCCCGCAAGGCCTGCACGCGCCGTTCCGCCGCATCCTTGTCCTGCGCGAAGGCGCCCCAGCGAAGCGTTCCATCCTCCGTGAAGTAAGGCAGGTTCCGATTCGGCGGGTCGCGTTCGAACGCGTCCCTGATCAGGAATATCTCCAGCCGGGCGAGGCGCAGCAGCGGGCGTACCGCCTGCTCGACCCCGTTTTCTCCATCGTCGAGACCGGTCGCCAGCACCACGCTCGCCCCGCGCGGCACCAGCCGCGCGACCCTGTCCATATGGATATCCAACCCCACACCGGGGGTGCGGTCGCCGGCCGCCAGTGCGGCGAGCGCCTGGCGGTGCGCATGGGCGAGCGACCCCGCGATGCGGACCATGGCCGTATCCCGTTCGCGCGGCGGCTGGTAGACGGAATCGCGGTCGGAAAAGGCCAGCAGGCCGACGCGCCCGCCGGCGGCCAGCATCCGCCAGCCGGCCAGCGCCGCCAGTTCCGCCGCCAGCACGGACCGCAGCCGGCCCCGTGTTCCCCAAAGCATGCTATGGCGGAAATCCACCACCAGCATCGCCGTCCGGTCCTGGTCTTCGTGGAAGGTGCGCACATGGGGCTTGCCGGTTCGTGCCGTCGCCATCGCATCCATGTAGCGGACGTCGTCGCCGTCGGTATAGGGGCGGATATCGCGGATATCCAATCCGCTGCCGCGCTTGCGGCCCGCATGGCTGCCGGGTCGTCCGGTCTCGGCCAATCTGGGCAAGGCGGATTGCGCCAGCCCGCGCAGGCGGATCAGGCGATCGGCCTCGACCGACGCACCGGGATGGCCTTGCCAGTCCATCGCCGCTTTCCCCCCTATAGAGGTTTCACATCTTCGAGCAGTCGGCCGACGAGGCTGCGGGCTGTATCGCCGTTCGCCGTCGCCCGCCAGGTCGGGATGATCCTGTGCGCCAGCACGTCGGCCGCAAGGGCGGCCACATCCTCCGGCACGCCGTAATCGCGCCCGTGCAGATAGGCGCGGGCCCGGACCGAGGCCGCCAGCGACAGCGTCCCGCGCGGGGAAACCGCATGTTCGATCGCGTCGCTGACCTCGGGCACGGGCGATCCCTCGCGCGTCGCCATGACGAGGCGAACGATGTAATCCTTCAGCGCGGGGGAAAGATGGACGGTCTCGACCTCCTTCCGCGCCGCCAGGATGGCGTCCGAATTCGTCAGCGTGCCGATCGCCGCCGGCGCGCCGGCCTCGCTTTCGACCAGGTTCAGGATCGACATTTCCGTCGCCGCATCCGGCAAGGTCAGCAGGACATGCATCAGGAACCGGTCGAGCTGCGCTTCCGGCAGCGGGAAGGTCCCTTCATGCTCGATGGAGTTCTGCGTCGCGACCACCATGAAACAGGGCGGAAGCCCCTGGGTCACCCCGCCGACCGTCACCTGCCCTTCGGCCATCGCTTCCAGCAGCGCGGACTGTACCTTCGGCGGGGCGCGGTTGATTTCGTCGACGAGGACGAGTGCATGAAAGATCGGCCCCCTGACGAATTCGAAATCGCCGCGGTCCGGCCGGAACACCTGCGTTCCGGTCACATCGGCGGGCATCAGGTCCGGCGTGCACTGAATGCGCGCGAAACTGCCTTCCAGCCCGGCGGCGAGGCGTTTCACCGCCCGCGTCTTCGCCAGGCCGGGCGGGCCTTCGATCAGCAGATGGCCGCCGGTCAGCAAACCGATCGCCAGCCGTTCCACCATGCCTTCATGGCCGATCAGGCCGGCGCAGACAGTGCGAACCAGATCGTGGATCGGTCCCGACGCGCTCATGCCGGCCGGCGACGGCGCGGCGGCCGCCGTGCTGCTGGGTGCGGACGTATCCAACGCATTTCCTCCCCTGGTCCAGCCGTTCTGTTTTGTTTTTCGTGAAACGGCATGGCTTTTCGCCCGAACGACGCCGGTCGGGCGCATCTCAATCTGTCGGTCTTTCAGATATCCCCGGCCTCAACGAACCGAAGATTCGAGCAAGGGTAACAGTCTAGCCGCTTGCCCGAATACCGGCCAACACCGACTTTCGGACAAGATCGGGCCTACTATTCCGCCGCCGCGGACCTCCGTTGCACGACGAGGTCGAAGCGGTCGTCGGTCGCCCGCGCGCCCGGATCCCGCTCCACCGGCGGGCCGTAGCCGCCGCCGCCCGGCGTCAGCATTATCAAGGCGTCGCCGCCCGGCACCACCTGCTTGCCCATGCCGCGCAGACGTTGCCCGGACCGCAGGGAGAGCTGGCCGGCCGCGCCGATATCGCCGCCGGCCCTGCCGCGCGGCGGGTTCTGAATGCGGTCGAACAGGGCGAAGACCGCGAAGGGCGCGCCTTCGGCATGTTCGATCTCCATCGCTTGGCCGAGGCCGCCGCGATAGGTGCCGTCGCCGCCCGAGCCCGACCGGTATTCCTTCCGCCGGAATATGACTGGGGCGATGGTTTCCGTGATCTCGACCGGGGTGCAGCGCACGCCCGACGGGAAGGCGGTTGCGGACAACCCGTCCCGGCCCGGCCGCGCGCCGGTGCCGCCGGAATGGAAGATCATCGCGGTGAAGGGCGTCGCGTCGCCGTAATCGGCATCGCCGACGACGCCGTGGCCCCCCGACAGCATCGGATTCCACAGCGACGAACTGCCTTCCGCCGGGGCGCAGCCCGGTTTCGCCTTGTCCAGACAGCCGAGCACCACATCGGGCAGCATCTGGCCGGTCACGTGGCGGATGTTCACCGCCGCCGGCCGGGGCGCGTTGAGGATGCAGCCTTCCGGCGCGGTCACCCGGATCGTCCCCAGCGATCCCGCATTGTTCGGCACTTTCGGCCCGACCACGCAGCGCACCCCGAAAGAGGCATAGGCCTGCGTATAGGTCAGCGGCACGTTGATCCCGTAGGCCGACATCGGCGAGGTGCCGTCGAAATCGATCTCGATCCCGCCCGGTCCGGCGGTGAGCTTGCCGGTCAAGGTCAGGGGGCGGTCATACCCGTCGACGGTCATGCTGTTCCGATACGTGCCCGCCGGCAGCTCCGCGATCGCCTCCAGCATCGCGCGGCGGGACGTATCGATGACGTGATCCGCCATCTCGGCCAGATCGTCGAGGTCGAAATCCGCCATCATCTCGTCCAACCGGCGGCAGCCGATCTCGTTGCAGGTGGCGAGCGAATACAGGTCGCCCACGACCTGTACCGGCTCGCGCACATTGGCGCGGACGATTTCCATCACCGGTTCGCAGACCGTGCCCCGGTCGAAGAACTTCATGATCGGAATGCACAGGCCTTCCTCAAAGACCTGACCGGCATCGGGTCCGAAGCCCCGGCCGCCGATATCGACGACATGGACGGTGGAGGCGAAGAGAGCGACCGGTTTTCCCTTGCGGAACGCGGGCGTCACGACCGTGAAGTCGAACAGATGCCCGGTACCGAGCCAGGGATCGTTGGTCAGATACACATCCCCTTCCGCCATGGTGTCGATCGGATATTTCTCCAGGAAGAAGGCGACGGAGGCCGCCATTGCATTCACATGGCCCGGCGTTCCGGTGACCGCCTGGGCCAGCATGCGGCCGGCCGGGTCGAAAATCCCGGCGGAAAGGTCGCCCGCCTCCCGGACGGAGGTGGAGAAGGCGGTCCGGATCAGGGCCTGGGCCTGTTCCTCGACGACGGAGATCATCCGGTCCCAGACGACCTGGCGGCGGATATCCTCGGCCAGATCGGTCGCCGCGGCCCCGGCATCCGCGTCGCGGCGGAGGATGATATCGCCCATGCCGTTGATGGAGGCCGAGAATCCCGACGGGACGATGGTCGTCGTCTGGTCTTCCACGAGGGCGGCGGGCCCGGACAGTTCCGACCCCGGCACGAGATCCGCGCGGCGGTACAATTCGGCATCCGCCGCCTTGTCGCCGCGGCCGGGCTGCAGCAGCCCGCGCATGCCGTACGCGTTCGCGGACATGGTTGCGGCCGGACGCCCCGTGCCCGACACGGACAACTGTGTTTCCGACGGGGCGGAGAGCGTCAGCGTCCAGGTCAGGATCTCAACCGCCAATCCGGGAACCACCCGGCCGTACTGCTCGCTGTACGCCTTTTCGAAATCCGCGTGCAGGCCTTCCGCGTCACCGGGCGCAAACGGCCTGTCCGGCAAGGATACCTTGATTTCGTGACCTTGCCCCACATACCGCATGAAAGCGTGTTTCTGGGTCGTGAGAGCGGCGTTCGGAGCGCCCAGACGTACAACGTCTTCCGCTTCGGCGTACATTTCCGCCATTAAGCCGTTCGCCGATGACGCGTCGAAATCGGAGAGCCGCATATAGCGGCTGCGCACGACCTCGTACGCCACCGGCGCCAGCAGGAATCCGAAGGCGGACCCGACGCCGGCATTACCCGGGATGACGACCTTGGCGATGCCTAGTTTCTCGGCCACCCGCGCGGCATGCAGCGGGGCCGCGCCGCCGAAGGCGATCATCGTCCGGTCGGCAATTTCCTTGCCGCGCTCGACCGCATGGACCCGGGCGGCCGAGGCCATGTTCTCGTCCACGATCTCGATCAGGCCGAGGGCCGATCCCCCGGCGGAGAGCGACAGGCGGTCGCCCAACGCGCGCATCATCGCGCCCTTGGCGGCGGCGGTGTCCAATTGCATGCTGCCGCCCGCGAAATCGGCGGGGTCGATGCGCCCCAACAGCAGATTGGCGTCGGTCACGGTCGGCTTTTTGCCGCCCCGGCCGTAACAGGCCGGCCCCGGATCCGCCCCGGCGCTTTCCGGACCCACCTGAATCCGGCCGAGCGCATCGACGCCGGCGATGGATCCGCCGCCGGCCCCGATTTCAACCATCTCCACCACCGGAATCTTCACCGGCAGGCCGCTTCCCTTCATGAAGCGATGCGTGCGATCCACCTCGAAACTGCGGGAGAGCAGCGGCTCCCCATCGTCGATCAGGCAGATCTTGGCGGTCGTGCCGCCCATGTCGAAGGAAAGAACGCTGTCCTCGCCCAGGGCCTTGGCGATCGCGGCGGCGAGGATCGCCCCGCCCGCCGGGCCGGATTCCACAAGGCGGATCGGGAAATCGGACGCGGTCTTGACCGTGACCAGGCTGCCGCCGCTGGTCATCATCAGGAAGGGGCAGGTGAACCCGCGCGCGGCCAGCCGTTTTTCAAGATCCGCCAGATAATGCGCCATCAGCGGCTTCACATAGGCATTCGCGACGGTGGTGGACTGGCGGTCGAATTCGCGCACCTCCGGACAGACCTGGGACGACAGCGACAGGGGCAGGTCCGGATAGGCCTTGGCGACGATTTCGGCGACGCGTTCCTCATGCGCCGGATTGGCATAGGCATGCAGCAACCCGATGGAGAGGCTTTCGATGCCTTCCGCCGCGATCCGCGGCAACCAGGCCTCGACACTTTCCTCGTCCAGCGCGGTCAGGACATTGCCTTTCCAGTCCAGCCGCTCCATGACCGGCCAGCGCAGGTCGCGCGTCGCCAGCGGCGTCGGCCTTTCGGCATAGAGGTCGTATTGGTCGAACCGGTTCTCGTAGGCGATTTCAAGCGAATCCCGGTGCCCTTCCGTCACGATCAAGGCGGTCTTCGCGCCTTTGCGCTCGATCAGCGCGTTGGTGGCAAGCGTGGTGCCGTGAATGATCAGGTCGACTTGGCCCGGATCGACCCCGGCCTGGTCCAGGACCGCATTGGCGCCGGTCATGAAACCGTCGGCGGGATTGGCCGGCGTGGTCAGGACCTTTTGCGTCCAATGACCCGACGGCGTTTCGAGAACGATATCCGTGAACGTCCCGCCGATATCGACAGCCAACCGAATCCGAGCGTTTTCAGCCATATTAGTCCCTTTCGACCGACGGGAGCCTGCGCATGCCGCCCCGGCGATCCTATCAACCACATCCAATCCGAAAATGCGTCACGCCCGGTAACAGTTGGCTCAGACCCGTCCGATACCGGCGCGACCGCTTCCCCGGACTGTTGCATTTGAAGCCTTTCACCGACAAGGTTGAAGCATGGAGTTTTCGCGAAAAGGACCGATGATGAAAATCCGCAAGCTGCCTCTCGCCGGTCTGCTCGGTTTCTGCGCGGCATCGCTTCTAGGGCCCGGCGCCGCCGGGGACGCGGCCGCGGCGGATGTCGTCCTGCAACCGCATCAGGCGCATTACCGGCTGGAGACGACGGAAGTCCGCATGCCCGGCGCCGGGGCGTCCTTTCCCGGTGAATTCATCGTCCGGCTCCAGAAACGCTGCACCGACTGGGTGCTGCTGACGCAATTGACCGTCGGATTGGAAGTCGCCAACGGGCAGATCCTGGAAATCCAATCGATCGGCGCGGCGGAAGAATCGCTGGACGGGCGGAGCATGACCTTCGAATCCGAATTGCGGATGAACAACGAGGTGATCGAAGCCCTGCAGGGATCGGCGCAGCTCAATTCCGACGGCAGCGGCACGGTCAACATCACCCGGCCGGCCAATCAGACCCTGCCCCTGCCGAAGGGAACGGTGTTTTCCGTCACCGCCTTTCACGAGACGGTCGGCAAGATCCTGGCCGGCGAAAAGATCGTCAATTACATCCTGTTCGACGGCTCGACGCCGGAACCGATTCGCGGGACGGACGTGGTCGTCGGCCCCGCCAAGCCGATGGAAACCCCGCCGGAAGGCGACGCCGGCCTGATCACCGGGCCCGGCTGGCAGGTCGTGACCTCCTTCTACGGATTGAACGACACGGATTCCCAGCCCCTGGTCACCAATACCGCCCATGTCCATGCCAACGGCGTCACGACGCGGATATCGCTCGATATCGGCCTTGCGGTGACCGAAGGCAACTTGACCTTGGTGCAGGCCCTGCCCGAACCTGCCTGTTGAGGATCTTCAAGCCCGCTTCCAGCCGGCCCGACCGCCCGGCCCATCAACCGTGAGAACAAGAGAAACCGTCATGGATTGCTTCGCCGCGAAAGCCAATAAAACGACCGTCACCCTGATCCCCGTTTCCGAGGACGGTTTCAAGGAATGGGCGGAGCTGCGCCCGGCAACGGAGCAGGAATGGATCGAGGCGAACAAGTACAAGGCCGCGCCGGGATCCATCCTGATGATTCCGGGTCAGGCCGGCCGGCCGGGCGAAGCCCTGGTGGGCGTCGCCAAGGACGGGCCCGACAAATGGAGCTGGGGGGCGGCGGCCACACGATTGCCGGAAGGGCGCTATGCCCTGCCCAAGGGGATGGAGACCGAATTCGCGGAAGCGGCCGGCCTGGGCTGGGCGCTGGGAAGCTATCGCTTCGACCGATACGCCAAGAAAGGCACGCCTGTCTCGAAACTGGTCCTGCCCGGTTCCGCCGACCGCAAATGGGTCGAGGAAACGGCGAAGGCGATCTATCTGGTGCGCGACTTGATCAACACGCCGGCATCCGACATGGGCCCGGGTGAGTTGGCGCATGAAGCGCGGAAAGTCGCCCGGGCCTTCAAGTGCAAGTTCGACGTCACGGTCGGCGACGATCTGTTGTCCGAAAATTATCCGATGGTGCATGCGGTCGGCCGCGCCTCCACCCGCGCGCCGCGCCTGATCGACATGTCATGGGGCAAGACCAAACACCCGAAGGTGACGCTGGTCGGCAAAGGCGTGTGTTTCGATTCCGGCGGGCTGGACCTGAAACCTTCCGGCGGCATGTTGATGATGAAAAAAGACATGGGCGGCGCGGCGCAGGTTCTGGGCCTGGCCCAAATGATCATGGCGGCCGATCTTCCGGTGCGGCTGCGGGTGCTGATCCCCGCGGTCGAGAACAGCGTTTCCGGGGACGCGTTCCGTCCGCTCGACGTGTTGTCGACGCGCAAGGGCATCACGGTCGAGGTCGGCAACACCGATGCGGAAGGGCGCCTCGTCCTTGCCGACGCGATCACCGCCGCCCTGGAGGACGAACCCGATCTGCTGGTCGATTTCGCGACCCTGACCGGCGCGGCGCGCGTTGCGGTCGGGACGGAAATCGCCGCCTATTTCTGCTCCGACGACGGCTTGGCCGGCGAGCTCGAGGCCTCCGCCAAGGCTGAGGACGATCCGGTCTGGCGCCTGCCGCTGCACGCCCCCTACCGGAAGCTTCTGGACAGCAAGGTCGCCGATATCAGCAGCACCGGCACGGGCGGGTTCGCGGGCGCCACCACCGCGGCGCTCTTCCTGCAGGAATTCGCCGGCGCGAAGACCCCCTGGATCCATTTCGACATCATGGCCTGGAACAATGCCACCCGCCCCGGCCGCCCGGAAGGCGGTGAGGCGATGGGCATCCGCGCCATGTTCGACACCATCAAACGGCGGTTTGCGTAACCCGGCGCCACCCGCGATTCGGGGTCATCCGTCCCGCGCTGGCGCTCCCGCCGCTCCTCCCGTCTCCCCCGGCCCTTGTCATAAGCGGCGAGTCGATGGATAGTCGGGATATTCGGAACGGATACGAAACAATTTCGACGTTCCGCCCGCGGGTTTCGTTCCCTGGTTGTACCTTTGCCTTCGCTTCGGCGCGGTCGGAGGGTAACGGGAACAATCGGGGGATTTAGCATAAACCGCCAGCGATAGTGATGGAATTGACGCCCAATCAAGCCTTGGAAATCTGGCGCGGCGCCATTGTCGAAAGCGTTCGGCGGGATTCGCCTGACCTGTCCGCCCGGCAGATGGCGGTGCTGACGACGGTCTACCTGCAGCCGTCGCCCCATACCGTCCGTGGTTTGGCGGAAGCGCTGAACATCTCCAAACCCGCCGTCACGCGGGCGCTGGACCGTTTGTCCGAACTGGGGCTGGTGCGGCGCAAGCCCGATGAGGAAGACCGCCGGTCGGTCCTGATCCAGCGGACGGTCAAAGGCTCCGTCTACCTGACCGAATTCGCCGAGTTGATCATCGAGGCGGCCAAGGCGGACTAGAACCGGCCTTTTCTACATCGCAACGACACCGGATTCGACCGCTTCCATCCGGAAGGCGGCCGCCATCAGCGCCTTGGTATAGGGCGTGCCCGGATTGTCGAAGATTTCCTCCGCCGGGCCGTGTTCCACCACCTTGCCGTCCCGCATCACCAGGACCGTATCGGCCATGGCGCGCACGACCTTCAGGTCGTGGCTGATGAACATATAGGCCAGCTTGTAGCGTTGCTGCAGGTCCTTCAGCAGGTCGACGATCTGCGTCTGGACCGACATGTCGAGGGCCGAGGTCGGCTCGTCCAACACGATAAAACGCGGTTTCAGGACAAGGGCGCGGGCGATGGCGATGCGCTGCCGCTGCCCGCCGGAGAATTCATGCGGATAGCGGTGGCGCGATTCCGGGTCCAGGCCGACATCCCGCAGGGCCTCGATGACCAGCTTTTCGCGCCCTTCCGCGTCATCGCCCAGAGCATGGACCTTCAACCCCTCCTCGACGATTTCCCCGACCGACATGCGCGGGCTGAGGCTGCCGTAGGGATCCTGGAACACGACCTGCATTTCCCGCCGCAGGGGCTGGAGTTCCTTGTTGGAGAGGCCGCGCAGGTCATGCCCTTCGAAGGCGATGGCGCCCTCTGACTGCTGCAGGCGCAGCAAGGCCATGCCGAGCGTCGTCTTGCCGGACCCCGATTCGCCGACGACGCCCAATGTCTGCCCCTCGCGGATCGTCACGTCGATGCCGTCGACGGCCTTGATATAATCGACCGTGCGCCGGAAGACGCCGGACTTGATCGGGAACCAGACCTTGACCTGCTCGCCGGCCATGACGATCGGGGCCGTCTCCGGGACCGGGGCCTTCCGGCCCTTGGGTTGGGCCGCCAACAGGCGTTTCGTGTAGGCGTCCTGAGGGGTGTCGAAAACATCGGTCACGGTGCCCTGTTCGACGATCCGCCCTTCATTCATCACGCAGACCCTGTCGGCGACGCGGCGCACGATGCCCAAGTCATGGGTGATGAACAGCATCGCCATGCCGAACCTGTCCTTCAGGTCCTGCAGCAGTTTCAGGATCTGCGCCTGGATCGTCACATCCAGCGCCGTCGTCGGTTCGTCCGCGATCAACAGTTCCGGCTCGTTGGCAAGCGCCATGGCGATCATCACGCGCTGCCGCTGCCCGCCAGACAATTCGTGCGGGAAGGCGTTCAGGCGCTTTTCCGGTTCCTTGATCCCCACCAGATCCATCAATTCCAGGACCCGGGGGCGGGCTTCCATGGCGGACATCCCCTTGTGGATGACCAAGGGCTCGCGGATCTGCTTTTCCACCGTATGCAGCGGATTGAGGGAGGTCATCGGTTCCTGGAAGATCATCGAAATGCGGTTGCCGCGCACCTTGCGGAGATCGGGTTCCGAAGCCGCCATCAATTCGGCCCCGCCGAAGATGATCGAGCCGGACGGATGATAGGCCGCCGGATAGGGCAGCAGTTGCAGGATCGAGAGCGCGGTGACGGATTTGCCGGAACCGGATTCGCCGACCAGCGCGACCGTCTCCCCCTTCCGCAGGTCGAAGGAGGCGTTTCGCACCGCTGCGATATCGCCGTCGGACCCGCGGAAATTCACCGAAAGATCGGAAATCGTGAGCAAAGGCCCGCTTGGATTGGACTCGGTCATTCGGTCATCTCACTCATGCAGCTTCACTCGTGTACTTTACGGGGGTCGAAGGCGTCGCGCACAGCCTCGCCAATAAACACCAGCAGGGTCAACATGACACCCACCGTGACGAAGGCGGTTATGCCGAGCCAGGGCGCCTGCAGGTTTTCCTTCCCCTGCTTCAGCAACTCGCCCAACGAGGGCGAGCCCGGCGGCAGGCCGAAGCCGAGAAAGTCGAGCGAGGCGAGGGACACCACCGCGCCGCTCAGGACGAAGGGAAGATAGGTCAGCGTGGCGACCATCGCATTGGGCAGGATGTGGCGCGCCATGATCACCGGATTGGACACGCCGAGCGCTCGGGACGCCTTGACGAAATCCAGACTCCGGGCACGCAGCGTCTCGGCCCGGACAAGCCCGACGAGGGAAGTCCAGCCGAAGGCGACCATGATGCCCAGCAGCCACCAGAAGGTCGGCGTCACGATGCTGGCCAATATGATCAGCAGGTAGAGCGTCGGCAGGCTGGTCCAGATTTCGATGAAGCGCTGGCCCAGCAGGTCGTACAGCCCGCCGAAGAACCCTTGGGTCAGGCCGGCGGCTATCCCGATCGCGCTGCTGACGGCGGCGAAGGCCAGTCCGAAGAGGACGGAGATGCGGAACCCGTAGATCGTCCGCGCCATGACATCCCGCGCCTGATCGTCGGTTCCCAGCCAGTGCAGCGCATCGGGCGGCGTCGGCGCCGGACTGCCGAGATTCAGCACCTGGGTGCCGTAGCTGTATTCGATCAGCGGCCAGACCATCCATCCCTTTTCCTGGATCAGGGATTGGACTTCCGGGTCCTTGTATTCCGCCTCCGTTTCAAAGAACCCGCCATATTCCGTTTCCGGCACCGCTTGCAGGACGGGCACGTAGTACCGGCCGTCGAAGGAAACCAGGATCGGCTTGTCATTGGCGATGAATTCCGCGAACAGGGAAAGCACGAACAGGATCATGAATATCCAGAACGACCACCATCCGCGCCGGTTGGCGCGAAAGGCGCGCAGCCTGCGCTGGGTGACCGGCGTCAGCCCGAACGGGCGGCTGTGCTTCTTTTCCGCCATGCCGCCCTACCGCGCCTCGAAATCGATCCGCGGATCGATGATCGTATAGGTGACGTCGTTGATCAGGTTCAGCAGCAGCCCGATCAGCGTGAAGAAATAAAGCGTCGCGAACATCACCGGATAATCCCGGTCGATCGCCGCCTGGAACCCGAGCAGACCCAGTCCGTCCAGCGAGAAGATCACTTCCGTCAACAGGGCGCCTGTGAAGAGGATGCCGATGAAGGCTGCGGGAAAACCGGCGATCACGATCAACATCGCGTTGCGGAACACATGCCTATAGAGAACGGCTTTGTCGGACAGACCTTTGCCACGCGCCGTAGTGACGTATTGTTTGCGGATTTCCTCCAGAAAGCTGTTCTTGGTCAGCATGGTGAGGGTGGCGAAGGCGGAAATCACCAGCGAGGTGACCGGCAGCACCATGTGCCAGAGGTAGTCGAGGACCTGATCCATGCTCGACATCTCGTCCCAATTTTCCGAGACGAGGCCGCGCAGCGGGAACCAGTCCAGATACCGCCCGCCGGCGAAGACCACGATCAGCAGCACGGCGAAAAGGAAGGACGGCACCGCATAGCCGATGATGATCGCCGTGCTGGTCCACATGTCGAACCGCGACCCGTCGCGGACGGCCTTGGCGATGCCGAGGGGAATGCAGATGAGGTAGGTGAGAAGCGTCGTCCAGAGACCGAGCGAGATCGAAACCGGCATTTTTTCGAGGACGAGGTCGACGACCCTTCGGTCCTGGAAATAGCTCTCCCCGAAATCGAAGGTCAGGTAACTGCCCATCATCTTGATGAAACGTTCGTGCAGCGGCTTGTCGAAGCCGAACTGCTTTTCCAGCTTGGCGATGAATTCCGGGTCGAGTCCCCTGGCGCCGCGATAGCGTGATTGCTCGCCCCCCTGTCCGGTGGCGGCGCCGCCGACGAAATCGCCGCCCACCCCTTCCGTGACGCGGGAGAGAGCGCCGGCCGCCGTCCCCTCGAGTTCCGCCAGGATCCGTTCGACCGGCCCGCCGGGCGCGGCCTGAATGATCAAGAAGCTCAGCAGCATGACCCCGAACAGCGTCGGGATGATCAGCAGCAACCTTCTGATGATATAGGCTAGCACGGTTCTTGGAGCCTATCGGGAGAAATGGTCAGTTTCCTTTGCCGCGGGTCAAGGCGGCATCCTTCTCGGGATCGACCCACCATGCGCCCGGCACCACGCCCTGTTTCGGAATGATATCCGGCAAACCGAAACGGTTCCAGTAGGCGAGCCGGTCGGTCGCGCCGTGATACATCGGGATCATGAAGAAGTTCCACAGCAGCACACGGTCCAGCGCGCGTGTCCGGGTGATCAGGCTTTCCCGGTCCGGCGCGGCGATCAGCAGTTCGACCAAATCGTCGATCGCCGGATCGGCGATGCCCATCAGGTTCCGGCTGCCTTCCCGCGCGGCCGAGGCGGAGCCCCAGTAATAGCGCTGCTCGTTCCCGGGCGATACAGATTGCCCGAAGACCGCGACGACCATGTCGAAATCGAAGGTTTCGGTAATCCGCCGATATTGGGCGTCGTCGACGATCCGGATCCGCGCTTCAATGCCGAGGCGCTTCAGGCTGCGCACCAGCGCCTGGGTATGCGGTTCCAACTGCCCGGTCCGCAGGACGATCTCGAACCGGAACGGCTCACCCGTATCCTCGTTGGTCAGCACTCCGTCCTTGACGATCCAGCCCGCTTCCTTCAGCAGCGTAGCCGCCTTGCGCAGGTTCTGCCGGTTGTTGCCGCTGCCATCCGTCTGCGGGGGCGTGAAGGTTTCGGTAAAGACGCGGTCGGGAATCGTGCCGCGATAGGGGTCGAGGATTTCCAGCTCGGCCGCGGACGGCAGGCCCGTCGAACCCAGTTCGTGATTGTCGAAATAGCTGTCGGTACGCCGGTAGGCGCCGTACATGATGGTCTTGTTGACCCATTCGAAGTCCCAGGCATACGTCAATGCCTCCCGCACGCGGATATCCTGGAACAGGGGCTTGCGCAGGTTGAAGGCGAAACCCTGCATCGGCGCCACGCGCTCGTTGGGGAAGTCCTTCTTGACGATATCGCCGGTTTTCACCGCCGGGATGTCGAAGGCCGTGGCCCATTCCTTGGCGCTGTTCTCCGTCCAGATATCGATCGCGCCGGCCTTGAAGGCCTCGCGCGAGATCGTGCGGTCGCGGTAGAAGTCATACCGCATGGTCTGGAAATTGTTGAAGCCGCGGTTCACCGGCAGGTCGCGCCCCCAGTAGTCCTCGACCCGCTCCAGGGTCAGCGACCGGCCTGGCTCCACCTTGGTTATCCGGTAGGGGCCGGACCCCAAGGGCGGCTCCAAGGTCGTCTGGTCGAATTCCCGGTCCTGGTAGTAGTGCTTGGGAAGCACCACCAGTTCGGAAAGGATCAAGGGCATTTCCTTGTTTTCGCCGGGGAATAGAACGAACCGCACCGTCTGCGCGTCCGGCGTCTCCACCTTCTCCACCGCCGCATAATAATACTGATAGGTGGGGCTGCCTTTTTCGCGCAGCGTCTCGAAGGTCCAGGCGACGTCTTCCGAGGTGATCGGCTTGCCGTCGTGGAAGCGCGCTTCCGGGCGCAGCTTGAATTCGATCCAGGACCCGTCTTCCGGCACTTCGATGGTTTCCGCGACAAGCCCGTAGACCGCGCTGTCCTCGTCGCTGACCTGTTTCATCAAGGAGTCGTAGATGAAGACGGTCTGGAAGGCGGCGTTGCCCTTGATGATGAAGGGATTGAGGGAATCGAAGGTTCCGACCCCTTCCTCCACCACCAGGCCGCCTTTCGGCGCGGCCGGATTCGCATAGTCGAGATGCTTGAAATCGGCCGGATATTTAAGCGCATGGTTCAGCGCGAAACCATGCGACGGCCCGTTCGTTCCCGCCGCATCCGCCGCCGCCGGCAGCCCGGTCAACCCCGCAAGGACAACCACGGCGCCCATGGCACGGCGCCAGCCCACAGCACCCGAAAGACCCGTCATGACCATTGTCATCCGATCGTGAATTTTTCCGCTCCCTGTCGCCCCGCTTCCGCCCGGCCGGAGCCGGTTCGTCGAAACGTCGGGCCTACCTTGCCACTAATGAAGACCGGCGGCACCGGCAATCAAGCCTTGCCACAAAATTGCCTCATTCCCAAGTCCGTCCCGCCGTCGGCCTTCAGTGGGGCGCGTCATTCGGCCGCTTCTCACTCGGAAGGCCCCAGCAGGCGAACGGCGGGTCCATGCACGCTTTCGGACGCCGCGCCCAGAAAGGTATCGCCGGACGTCAAGGTCAGCGGCGCGCCCGACCAGGTCGTCGCCAAGCCCCCGGCGGCCCGGATGATCGGCGCCAGGGCCATGTAGTCGTAGGGCTTGAGGCCGCATTCCACATGCAGGTCCACGCAGCCGCTGGCGATCAGGCCGGTGGAATAGCAGTCACCGCCAAAGCGGGGCTGAAGCACCTTGCCGTACAGCCGGTGGAAGGCCGCCCGCCGGGCGTCCGAATTGAACAGGTCCGGCCCGGTGGTATAGAGGTTCGCCCGCGCCAACCCGCCGCAGTCCCGCACCCGAACCGGGGTTCCGTTGAAGGTGGTTCCGTGCCCCAGGGCGCCGAGCCAGCGTTCCTTCAGGATGGCCTGATCCAGCACGCCCAGGACAGGCACGCCGCGGTCCGCTAGCGCGATCAGGGTTCCGAAGACCGGCATGCCGGCAATGAAGGCGCGGGTTCCGTCGATCGGGTCCAGCACCCAGACATGACGGGCGTCGGTCCGGACCTGACCGTACTCCTCGCCATAAATGCCGTGCTCCGGATAACGTGCCTCGATGAGGGTGCGAATCGCCGCCTCCGCCTCGCGGTCGGCAATGGTGACCGGGCTTTCATCCTGTTTCGAGACGACGTCGTAGGGCGTCCGGTAATAGCGCGCGACGACGGCGCGCGCCGCATCCGCCAATTCGTTCGCGAAGGCGATGAATTCCGCTGCGACTGTTTCGTCCGCCATGCAGGCCCCCGGTCTAGGTATAGGGCGGGTCATAAAAAGGGCGGCCGAATGGCCGCCCTTCGAATTGCAGTCCGGCCCGCGCCCTTACGGCAGCGGAACCGGGTTGTCGCTCAAGGTCCGGAGATAGGCGATCAGGTCCGCGCGGTCCTGGGTCTTGCTCAGACCGTTGAAGGACATTGCGGTGCCTTGCACATAGGCTTTGGGCTTGTACAGGAACTTGTTCAGGTTCTCGTAAGTCCACTCGCCGCCCATGGCCTTCATCGCGTCGGAATACTTCGTGTAGCTTTCATGGCCTGCTTTCGCACGGCCAACCGTGTCATAAAGCGCCGGGCCGACGCCGTCTGCGCCGCCCTTTTCGAACTTGTGGCAGGAGGCGCATTTCTTGGTCAGCTTTTCGCCTTTGGCGATATCGGCGGAGGCCAGAAGCGCTTCGATCGGCTCAGGGCCGGTATCGGCGGCCGGAGCGGCGCCGCCGGCGGTTTCCTGCGCCTCGATCACGAAAGCATTCTCTTCGGGAGTGCTCGGGTGATAAACGAAACTGGAAATGAACCCCGCGGTCATGGCGATCAGGCCAGCCGTCAGAATGGCGGCCGCCACCTTGTTGATCATAAGCGGATCTTCGTCATGCATAGCGTATTCCCCAAACGCTCCATGTGGCACATGCCACAGGTGAATGAATCCAGGGCACTCTAGCGGAGATTCGCCCGCCGATGCGAGCCCTTCCCCACCTGTATCTTTTCCCCGGTGCAATTGGGGTATATCGTGTCGCCACGCGCGAATCAACCACGCGAAATCAACAGTCTAGCGCGCCGGAACCGGGCCCGTCCCGGCTTGCCGTGGGCATGCGCCGCCCATCAATACAACCAAAGTAGACCCCGAACCGCTCATGAAACCCATCGTTCTTATCCCCGCGCGCCTCAAGGCGACCCGATTCCCCAACAAACCCTTGGCCGACATTCACGGGAAACCGATGATCGTCCATTGCGTCGAACGCGCGCTGGAGGCGGATCTGGGCCCGGTCTGGGTCGCGGCAGGCGACCGGGAAATCGTCGACGCCGTGACGGCGGCGGGCGGCCGGGCCGTCATGACCGACCCCGACCACCCCTCGGGTTCCGACCGGATCTGGGAGGCCGCCTGCCGGATCGACCCCGACGGGGACTACGACGTCATCGTGAACATGCAGGGGGATCTGCCCGCCATGGAGCCCGGCATCCTGCGCGCCGTGACGGAGCCGTTGGCCGATGGAGACGTGGATATCGGCACTTCCGTCGCCGTGATCACCGACCCGGAGGACCGCACCAACCCCAACGTCGTCAAGGCGATCGCCGGGTTTCCCGACGGCGCGCGGCAGGCGCGGGCGCTCGCCTTCACCCGGGCCACGGCGCCCTGGGGGGACGGGCCGCTCTACTATCATTTCGGCATCTACACCTATCGGCGCAACGCTTTGGAAAGATTCGTCTCGCTGCCGCCGGGCGTGCTGGAGAAGCGCGAGAAGCTGGAGCAGATGCGGGCCCTGGAGGCCGGCATGCGGATCGACGCCGTCCTGATCGACACCATCCCGCTGACCGTTGACACGCCCGAGGACCTGCCACCCGTGCTCGACGCATTGCGCTAGGCCGCCGGGATGGCCGTTACCGTGGATCTGACCCTGTTGGAGGGCGCCTATGCGGTGACCCTGCTGCCGCCCGACAGCGCCGTGCCCGGCTGGGTCGGCAATGCCGGTATTGGGGCCGGTACCGGCTCAAGGACCGACACAGGGGCCGGCTTCGTCAATATCAGTTATTGCGGTGACGAGCTCTCGATCGTCACGCCCGCCGACCGTGTGCCGGACGGCATCGAGACGGACGGCGGCAAAACGGACAAGGGCTGGCGGGCCTTGAAACTGACCGGGTCCTTCGACTTCGACGAGCCGGGCATCGTCCTGTCGGTCGTTCGCCCGATTTCGGAGGCCGGTCTGGCCGTTTTCGTCGTTTCGACCTTTCACAGGGACTATCTGCTGGTCAGGTCCGACAGTCTGGAAAAAATCCGCGCCCTGCTTCAGGAGGCCGGGCACCGCTGGGTTTGACGAACATTATACCTGTCGTCACTTGGCCAGGCATTACTTGGCCAGAGTGCTGGACGCCAGGATCGTTTCTTTCCAGCCTTCCAGCGTCTCCATGTACTGCCCCCAAACCGTCTCGAAGCTCTTATCCTGCTCGGTATCGACGGTGATCGTGGCGGTCATCCCCGCCCGCAACACGGGACGGTCGGCGAATTCCAGGATTTCGATCCGCACCGGCAAGCGCTGAACCACTTTCACCCAATTCCCCGAGGCGTTCTGCGGCGGCAGAACGGCGAATTCAGCGCCGGTCGCCGGACTGATGCTTCCAATCGTCGCAGGCCAGGTGACCCCCGGAAAGGCGTCGATTTCGACCTGGACCGGCTGTCCTTCCCGCATATGGGTCAGTTGGGTTTCCTTCAGGTTCGCCTCGACCCACAATCCTTCGGTGGAGATGATGCCGAAGACGGGGTCCCCCGCCTCCACCCATTCGCCGGACTGCAGGCGCATCTGGCTGACGATGCCGTCGGCCGGGGCGAGGATTTCGGTATATTCCAGCTTCAATTGGGCCTGATGCAGTTCGGCCTCGGCTTCCGTGAACAGCGGATGGAGCTCTGCCGCCTTCAGCGGATCGCCGCCCAGGCTGGCCAGAACCGTCTGACCCTTCTGGCGCAGGGTGTTCACCGCCTGCTTGGCCGTCATCAGCTCGAATTGCGCTTCGTCCAGGCTGGCCCGTGTCGCGACCCCCCGGGTTGTCAGGGCCTGCTGGCGCTCGAACTCGCTCGAGAAATACGCGACCCGTTCCTTCGCCTCTTCGATTTCCGCTTGGACCTGCCTGAATTCCGCGCGGCGGCGGTCAATTTCCTGCCGCACGGCGCCCAGCTTGGCTTCCGCCTGATCGACGGCGATCTGATGCGGGCGGGCGTTCAGGCGGAACAGCGTCGCGCCTCTTTTCACACGTTCATTGTCGGAAACCATGACCTCGACGACCCGGCCGTCGATCGACGGGCTGACGGCGATGATCTCGGATTTGACATAGGCGTTCTCGGTCGTGACATAGCGGCCGGAGGTCATGTACCAGAACGCGCCGGCGAGCAGGACGCAGACCGGGACGACCAGCAGCAGCATCGCGCGCG
>Ga0209692_10001535_pt1 | contig 30595 bp, 32 predicted proteins | sample tdDd472_FD_187129 | JGI IMG/M metagenome (GOLD analysis project Ga0209692, IMG submission 187129) | Marine sediment microbial communities from the Atlantic coast under amendment with organic carbon and nitrate - tdDd47.2 (SPAdes)... | ecosystem: Environmental > Aquatic > Marine > Coastal >...
CATAAACTTACTGTTCTAAATGCTGTAGCTAATAAATTAGTACTTCGCGTATTTGCTGTTGCTAAAAGAGAGGGACAATATGTGAAATTATTTAATTAAATATTTGGTTTTATCTTAGAATGCTCAGTGCAAGCACTGCGTTCAGAGTGACGTATTCCCATTTATCACTTCACACTGATGGAGAGAAACGACCAAAGTGTCTAAGGATTCTTTGTGTTAATCGAGATAGTAGTTGTTGCCCCCAGCTAAAATCGATATCCCCCAAGAAAATATTCCTACTAAAATCAATATTCGGAACAGTTTTTGTATATTAGTTACTAGAATTAAAAATAAATAGAAATTGTAATGGAAAACAACTATTTCCCAATTGGGATAGATTCCGAAATCGAGCTATTTCAACAGAAACTAAAAGACCTAAAAAATGGTCGTGGTAGCGTAATCGCAATTGAGGGCGAGGGCGGTGCAGGTAAAACTTTTCTGATGATGGAAATGATGAAAATCGCTCGTAAGGACGAAGATGTTATTTCATTGATGCTAGAAAATGAAGCACCCATAGGCAATTTCAACGTGGGGAATTTGCAGCAGTTAAAGCCGTTCTCAACAGCTATGGACAATATGTTGGAGGGGAATTACAAATCTGCAAAAGCCCGTTTCAAAAAGCGATTGGGTATATCTATACTTGCATCTTTGCCGCTTACAGGTGAGATATTCTACGCTGTAAAAGAGATAAGCAAAGATTGGCGCGACTATAAAAAAGAATCGAGCCAAGAGAAGACAGATGATAAAGTGAGCGCTATAGACGAGTTCTATAATGCTTTTTGTAGCTTTGCTCACAAATCTCCTCTTGTACTGATGATAGATGATATGCAGTGGGCTGACGCATCGTCTGTAGAGATGATACGAAGGTTTGCCGATGGTGACCAACCAATATTGCTGCTTTTCTCGTATAGACGTTCGGATTTCTCAGATCCTTCTATCCCTCTATTCCCACTCATAGTCACTGAAAATCACGACATAAAAAGAATAAGATTAAAAAATCTGGATAGTAAAGAGACAGAAAGCTATTTCCGTGCAAACCTCAGCCACTACAAGGACAATGAGGAATTTATTAGTTGGGTTATGGAGAAGAGCTTTGGTAATCCGGGTATTCTCAATGAATATTTGCATTATTTCGAAAAGCATCCTCCATTCAACGAAGCAGGGGAACTAACGCTCAACTTGAATGACGTACACATGCCTGTAACGGCTAGTGCGGCTTTGGCTGAGAATATCAATGACCTAACGGACAGTGATAGAAATCTATTAGCTATATGTAGTGCCGAAGGGCGAGAATTCTCAGCTTATATGATGAGCAAATTGCTCAATACGGACGTTGTAGATGTGATACAGAGATTACGTACTATATCGCAAAAGTCATCAGTTATAAGAAGTATAGGCGCTAATATTCGCTACGGAGTAAAGACGACTATTTATCAGTTCACTCAGGCGTTTTACTACGAGTATTTCCTTAGTGGGCTCGAATATGAGGAGAAAATAGCACTCCACGGTATAGTCTCCAAAGAGCTGAAAGAGCTATATGACAATGCTGATGAGGAGGAGAAAGAGCAAATAGCTCCTTATCTAGCTGCTCATAGTAAAGAAGCCGAGAACGATGAACTAGCCGAGCGTATGACTCAGATAAGCTACCAGTATGCTCAGCAATATAACCCAGAAGAAACTGTAGAGGTGGAAGGAAACGGTAACGGATCTGGCGATGGTAATGGTGGTAGCGAATCGGGCGATGAGGGTAGTATAAGCGGCACTGTAGTAGTAGGTAATATCAGCGATGAATTTGATTTCGTGATAGCTCGCAACGAGGTGTTAGACGAAATTTTCGCAACTAGATATGAGAATGCTATTAGTAAAGCGGAGAACTTGTATCACACTAACACTCATAGATTACGACTAATAGAGAAGGTGCAATTACTATCTATAATCGCGAAATCATACATTAGTATAAGCGATTTTACAACAGCTGAGAATAAAATAAATGAAGCGACTCAGCTAATAAAAGAGAAGCCGAACGCTCAAGCCGAATGCTTTATATTGAACACCACAGCCCTGCTCGATGCTGAACAAGGTCGCACCGTACAAGCTATGGAGAAGCTGCGGTTAGCTGCCCGAATGTCTATGAAACTACCAGTAGAACTCAAGCTACTGACTATAACCAATATATCAAAAATCGTTGAGCAGCAAGACCCCGAAATGTCCGCTAGCTACAAAAAAGCGGCTATCAGTCTAGCTGATAAACTCAACTTTGCCGATTTCAAAAATGTAATTGGGTAATTACTGTCTTTCTGAATGAACGAAGTGAATGAAGAATCCAGGTGAAACTATAACTATTATAGTTACGAGGGCAAGGGTGGTTTACTTGAAATTCTTATACGCTTCAATAAATTCTTTATGATATTCTTTAGACTGTTCTAATAATTCTCGATATGTTTTAACAAATACCTCTCCAGAATTTGCATAAGTCTCTTCTTTGGCTTTGAAATTATAATCATCAGAATGCTTTTCACCTCCAACAACGAAACACACAACTTTTGAAAAACCAGTTTGTGATGCATATTTGTTCTTTAAAAAAGTCCCATACTTATAAGCTTGTTCAATTGCCTCGTAATCAACTTTATACGTACTTCTTTTTATCTCTAATACATAAAGTATTTCACCCAAAGCATTACTGCTTAAGAAGTCAATTCTTTTATTCTTTTCATCAAGTTTATCTTCAGGAAATGCTTCTTTCAATAGTTGAGAATAAGTTACTTCATCTCTAAATTCTAGTATTCTAGGGTCTAACAACCAAGGGAACTTCTTTAAAAAATTATGTAATGTCGGTATTTCTTTGGTGTCAGAATTTAAAAATAATTCAAACTGCTTAATTACTTCAATTCTAGCATCTGCTAACCCTTTTATCTCCCTTGCTTCTATTGCCTTCCAATCATCCATTAACTTTAAAAGACTTGGTATATCTTCTGGTTTTGATATGTCTGCTATTTTTGAGGCATACTCCTTAAATGTTTGATTATTAAACTTATCAATGACATTACCTATAATCTCACTTGATTCATCTATATCAATATTAGAATTTTCTAAAATAGGATTTATTATCTTATTACTCAACTCTCTCTCGAAAGTAGGTAAATCTCTTTCCCATTTGTCAATATCTAGCTGTTTGGTTTTAACAATAGATGCTTTTTTTATACTTGCTCTCTTTAATTTCCATTCACTACCAATCTTTCTAATAATTTTATGGATATACTCCTGTAGTTCTTTAGTTTTTTCATTTTCCCAATTAAGAGAATGTCTATCTGTAGATATAACATCTTCCTCAAAGTCGTCAATGAAATCAACTTCTAAATAACCAGTAACATAACTATGAAATTGATCATTATCTCTTGCACCATAAAATTCTGCTGTATTAACTATTTTACCTCTTGAAGTCAAATATAACCCTCTCATTTCTGTATCTTTTACTGGTGTTTCTAAGGTAAAGATTGTTCCTGCAACATCTTTCCAGTGTTCATATTCTTTATCATATTTATTACTAGGGAATTTCCACTCGAATTGTGTTTTTAACTCTCTGAACTTCAAATCATTTGAAACTGGAACCTCTTTAGAATGATTTAATCTCAAACTAGTTCTCATCTCATCAAAAATTAAAAATTTTTTTGAAAGACTTAAAGCTATTTTATCCATATCAAAGTCTGATTTACGCCTTATTTCTTTTAGAAGTAGTTTTGTACCATTACCTTCAGTAGTTTTTAAATTTTTCACAAGAACTTCTGGTTCATATAACCCTCTACTTTCTCTTATTGCTGACAAATTCATTTTAAAGTGATTCTTGTAATTATCTTTAATTGAAATTACTTCTATAATATTGCAAATCCCAAATACAGAAAGTTTGCCTAATCCTTTCTTTCCTATAACTTTCCTTCCCTTTGAACTTACATGCGTTCCAGCCTCTTTCCTTCTGTTTCTCCCAATTACTAAGTATTTTTTTTGCAATTCAATAAAATTCATTCCTATCCCATCATCAGAAAAATGGATTTCTTTATTCTCATTAGAATCAATAAAATCTATTGTAACTGAATCAGAATCAGCATCCCATGAATTTGAAATTAACTCAGACAATACACTTGGAAGTTTAGAATAAAGAGAAATTCCTAAATGTTCAATTGTATTAGGATCAAAGACTAGCTTTAATTTTTCATTCATAATTGTTCTTTAATTTTAATTGCGATTTCTTTCGCCATTAACGGCGGTACAGCATTACCTATTTGTCTAAATGCAGCACTTCTTCCACCTTCAAAATAATAATCATCAGGAAATGATTGAATTCTAGCTGCTTCTCTTACAGATATCGATCTTACTTGGTTTGTGTCAGGGTAAATATAATGGTGCCCGTCTTTTGCTATATGTGCTACCATAGTGTGCGAAAGCCCATTAATATCTACTACTTTGTACCTATCAACAAATGACTTCTCATTTTTATGAGTTTTAAGTTTTGTAGGTAAGTCAGGATATTTAAGTCGTTCTGAATTATTCAGCCATTTGTCAATAGCTATTTTATATATACTTAAATCCCTTTCATTGTGTGGTCTTGCTATATGTTGTGTTACGAAATCAACACCGTTTCTGATCTCATACTTACATAGATAGTCAGTTGTTTGGCTTTTGTACCTTGTAACAATGTTCTGTTCACCAGGTTCTAATTCTTTTAAATCAGAAAGTATATCTTTTATTGAGTAAATGACCTTCTTTCTATCAAACTTTGGATATTCGAATTTAAGGTCCTCTTGCCAGCCTATTAATATTACTCTTTTTCTTTTTTGTAAAACACCAAAGTCCTCTGAATTGAGAATTGTGGGCTTCACTTTATATCCGATTTCCTCAAAGTCAGCTTGCATTTTTCTAAAATAACTACCTTTATCCGCAGTAATTAAACCCAACACATTTTCAAAAACAAAAACACTAGGCTTATATCTTTCTAGGAATTTGGCATACTCTTTATATAATAAATTTCTAGGGTCGTTTTGCATTTTGTTTTTGTCTCTTGCACGACCAACTAGTGAATAAGCTTGACAAGGAGGACCACCGATAATCAAATCAATATTCCTTTCTTTAGCAAGTTGATCAACTCTATCAAAAATTAAAGAATTATTCTCCTTTCCAATCTCAAGATTTATTACGGAGTTAGTTATTTCAGCATTACTACATTTTTCTAAGAAAATATTACGATCAATTTTTTGAGAAATATACTCATAGTATTCATTTATTCTATTCTCATTTGATAGTTTATGGTATATAAGCCTTGTCTCAATAGTCTCGCAAGCTTTTTTATCTATTTCGACGTGTGCAATAGGATGATACCCAGCTTTGATAAAGCCCTCTGATAAACCACCAGCACCTGAAAACAAATCTATATAGTTTAATTTTCTCATAATACACAAATTAACAAAATAATCCCCAAAAACAACCTTTATAAAATAATTTTTTACAACAAAATTGATCCATTTTCGTACTTTTGTTAGCACTCTATTGACAAGAGTGCTAATTGTTTTAAAAATTACTTTTTATAAATTTAATATGTTATTCGGAGGTTATATAATATGGCTTTAACTCCATTACACGACAGGGTGTTAGTTCGCCCACAAGCGGCAGTAGAAAAAACTGCTGGCGGTATCATAATACCAGACACAGCTAAAGAAAAACCACAAGAAGGTACTATAGTAGCTGTTGGAAATGGCAAAATCAACGAAGAGGGTAAAGTATTGCCTCTTGCTGTTAAAGCAGGCGACCAAGTTCTATACGGTAAGTACGGTGGAACGGAAGTACAAGTTGATGGCGAAGATTTACTTATTATGCGTGAGAGTGATATCTACGCAATTATTTCATAACAAAAACAAAAATTTAGGAGTTTTATAAAATGGCTAAAATCATTGATTTTGACATGAAAGCAAGACAACAGCTGAAAGCAGGTGTAGATAAACTTGCTAACGCTGTGAAAGTTACATTAGGCCCAAAAGGTCGTAACGTTATTATTGATAAAAAATTCGGTGCACCGACTGTTACTAAAGACGGTGTTACTGTTGCTAAAGAAGTTGAATTAGAAGATCCAGTAGAGAATTTGGGTGCTAACATGGTACGTGAAGTATCATCTAGAACATCTGATGTAGCTGGTGATGGTACTACTACGGCTACTGTATTGGCTCAAGCGATTTACCGTGAGGGTTTGAAAAACGTTACTGCTGGCGCTAATCCTATGGATTTGAAACGTGGTATCGACTTAGCTGTTACGGAAATCAAAGTAGCTCTAAAGGGTATGTCTAGAAACGTAGAAGGCACTAAAGAGATAGCTCAAGTGGGTACTATTTCTGCTAACAACGACGATACTATCGGTACTCTAATAGCTGAAGCTATGGAAAAAGTAGGTAAAGACGGTGTTATCACTGTAGAGGAAGCGAAAGGAACTGAAACTTCACTAGACACAGTAGAAGGTATGCAGTTCGATAGAGGTTACTTATCTCCTTACTTCGTAACTGATACTGACTCTATGGAAGCTTCTTTGGAAGATCCATATATCCTTATTTATGACAAGAAAATTTCTGCTATCAAAGACGTTCTTCCAATCTTGGAAAAAGTATCTCAAGCAGGTCGTTCTTTACTAATCATCGCTGAAGATTTGGAAGGCGAAGCATTGGCTACTTTGGTAGTTAATAAGCTACGTGGTACATTGAAAATTGCTGCTGTAAAGGCTCCAGGTTTCGGTGATAGAAGAAAAGCTATGTTAGAAGATATCGCAGTTCTAACTGGTGGTACTGTTATCTCTGAAGAGAAAGGTTACAACCTAGAAGGAGCAAACATTTCTTCATTAGGAACAGCTAAGCGTGTATCTATCGACAAAGATAATACTACTATAGTAGAGGGTGCTGGTTCGTCTGATGATATCAAACGTAGAATCAACGAAATCAAAACTCAAATCGAAAAAACTACATCAGATTATGACAGAGAGAAATTGCAAGAGCGTCTTGCTAAGCTTTCTGGCGGTGTAGCTGTAATCAAGATTGGTGCAGCAACAGAAGTAGAGATGAAAGAGAAAAAAGCTAGAGTAGAAGATGCACTTCACGCTACTCGTGCTGCAGTCGAAGAAGGTATAGTACCAGGTGGTGGTGTGGCTTACATCCGTGCTTTGGCTAACCTAAAAGACATTAAAACAGAAAATCACGACCAAACAACTGGCGTTAATATTATCTTACGTGCTCTAGAAGAGCCATTGCGTCAGATAGTAACTAACTGCGGTGGCGAAGCATCGGTTGTAGTGAACAGAGTAAAAGAGGGCACAGGTGCTTTCGGTTACAATGCTCGCACAGATGTATTCGAAGACTTGTTTGAGTCTGGTGTAATCGACCCAACTAAGGTATCGAGAGTAGCATTGGAAAATGCAGCTTCAGTATCAGGTCTATTACTAACTACAGAAGCAACAATCGTAGAGAAGCCAGAAGAGAATGCTGGCGGCGGTCATGGTCATCCGGATATGGGTGGCATGGGCGGAATGGGCGGCATGATGTAATCTCTTGTGATTACCAAGTCCCCTACGTAGAGACGTATTGCATACGTCTCAAAAAACAGAGGAATCATGAGACGTACGCAGTACGTCTCTACAAATCGAAGACCCACTATTGGTAACACAGTAGTGGGTTTTTTTTTGTGGGGGGGAATTGTAATATATTTTTTGTAAATTAGTCTATTAACTAGAGGTAAATAGCATGGAAAGAGAAGAATACAAAGATATAATAACTATTGACAGAAGTCGAAAAGGTGGTTCGCCTTGTATCAGAAACTTACGAATAACGGTTTATGATATTCTTGGTTGGCTAGCATCGGGTATGACGAATAAACAAATCGTCGAAGATTATCCGGAGTTAACTGACTTGGATATCCGGGCGGCTTTGCAATATGCTTCGGATAGAGAAAGAAGAGTAAGCGTGGTTGTTGGGTGAAACTATTATTTGACCAAAACATATCTTACAAGGTTGCACTTATAGCAAATGAACATTTTTTAGGAAGTGTTCATGTTGGAAAAGTAGGGCTAACGACTGCATCTGATAAAGAAATAATAGATTATGCAATAAATAATAATTACACAATCGTTTCAAAAGATAGCGATTTCTTAGACTATGTGAGCTTTAACGGAAGTCCTCCAAAAGTTATAATATTAAAGACTGGAAACACATCAACGGATTATTTAATAAATTTATTCAATCGAAATAAACAAACTATTAAAGAGTTTATCAGCGATTCTGAGAAGGATATCTTAGAATTATCATAATCGAATCTGAAAATCGAAGACCCACTATTGGTAACACAGTAGTGGGTTTTTTTTGTGGGGGAAAATAGAAATTTCAGTATATTGGGGAATTAATATTAAGCAACCGTAGAGACGTATTGCATACGTCTCAAAACAAAAACAATTGACCAGAGACTTACACAGTACGTCTCTGCAAAAAATGAATTTAATTACAAATAACAAAACTAGACTTGGCTCAATTTATATTGCTCTTTCAACACTAGTAATATCTATTGCAAGTGGACATGGTATAGTACCAATGCTGTTTATACAGTTCTGGTCATTATCTGATGTTCAGAACGAAAAAGAAGAGTTTGTAATTTGTTCCCTTTTGTTTCTTGTTGGTCAAATACTAATTATCATTAGTGGTTGGGTTAAGAAGAACTACCAGAAAACAACTTTCGTATTAGGTATTACTGCCGTTAGTATTGGAATACTATTTCTTTATTTAAAGTCTGACGCTGGATTATTTACTTTGATAAGTTCAATTCCTTTTATAATTTTAGCATTTAGTACTAATAGAAAAATGAATGTTGAAATCAACACTTTTGAAGAGCAAACGTAGAGACCTTTTGAATAAGTCTCAAAAAAGGAGCACTTCTGTGACGTACGCAGTACGTCTCTACAAATCGAAGCCCCGCTATTATTCAATAGCAGGACTTATATATAAATCTTATTTTGATAAAACTATTCTTTTACTAGGATTACTTTTCTTGTAGTCGAGTACTTATCAGTCGATAACTTCACCAAGTAAACGCCACCATAAAGTGTTTGTGTGTCGAAATATGAAATAGTACTTCCGCTATTTATTACTTTTGAATTTAATAATTTTCCAGAAAGATCAAGCAATTCGATTTTAATTTGATTTCCAACTAACTCATTCACTTGAACTGCAAGCAAATCTGATGAAGGATTTGGGAATACTGTAAGGTTCAATTTCTCGAAATAGTCGTCGGATACTGATGTAGTCTCTGTTGTATATACTGTTGTTTGTTCCGTAATAGAAGTCACTTTTCTATTTGTAGAAACACCATAGAATGTTGGTCCTACTACATAAGGATAAGTCGAATTCCAATTCTCATCTACAGTAGCGAAGTAAGCATAAGTACCTTCGGGATACTCAGGTGTTACACAGAATCTTCCATTATGCTCATCTAAATAATCTGGTTCGTCAGGATGCGATATGAACTCATAATCTTCACGGAAGTAACCAAGAAAATATGTAGCATTTACATCAGGCCCATTTGATACAGTTGAGCCGTCTGCGTGAGTGGTTCTTTTAGTTATATCTCTTAGTGAATAACCAGATTTAATACGTGTAATTCCGCCAGTGCCATCAGTATTTTTATAACCATAAGCTCCATAAATAGGGAAGCCATCATAAGCGAAACCAATTAGTGGTGAATGCTTTTCTTCGTCAATTGCGTATAATCCATCAGCATCATATAAATTACAGATCTCAGAAACTACTTCTTTGTCTAATTTGAATGCCGAAGGGTTCTGGTGATTGTGGTAATTGCCCATAGCAGGATGTGCTTTCGAACAATCGAATCCGGCTCTTTCGGCAGGTATAGCATCTCTGTTCCAATCCTGCTTTGCCGCTGGCCCACCTGGACAAGGAGGGTTACCGGGACCTCCACATAGTGCATTAGTATTGGGGTTCCAAGCTACACCATCTCTATAATCGAATAGAGCAACACCATTAATAAATAGCCCAATATTACCACCAGTAGTAGCGATAGGAGTGCCTTCATTTTTAATTGGGTTCAAAGGTATTTTGTATATACCATTCTGATTAGTAGCCTGCGAGGGATTACCGTCATTGAATGGTCCTGTAGGGTACGCTGGTATTCCTGTTGCAGTTACGTAAACGAACTCAGCCGAGTATTCGACTTTTTGACAGTTGTATAATATTCCATTGTCAATAGCCGTGCTATTTCCTTTTACATAATTTGTGCCTGTCTCCGTTGTGTTTTGCAACCACGAAGTAATGGCAGGGTTTAGTTGTGCCTCAGCACTTAGCACAAAAGCGGATAGTGCAAATATGTAAATAATTATTTTCATGTTTATCCTTAATTGATTTGTTTGATTTTCTATTTAGACAAATTATTTTTCATTTTCCTTCGGTTGTATAGAATAAAATTCCAAAATAGTTTGCAAAATGTTAAATTACTAAATAACTAATTAGAAAGTAGTAGAATGATAGATGAAGAATTCCTCTCTTTAAGCGAAGCGAAAGAGGGGTGCCAGACACGTTCAGTGTGGCTGACGGGGTGTTTGAAATAGAATACCACAGGTTAGAGATAGAAAGAAATATCCCGTAGGGATATAATTTTAGTAGCAAGAGAAAAGCAAAGAAGAAAACTACTCCGTAGGAATAGAATTGGGATAAAATTATGAAATACGAATATGACAAAGAAGCTGACGGACTATATATTTGGTTTGTTGATAATATTGAGGAAAATAAAGAAGATTATGAAGGTGAAATATGGCCAGAGGAATTGAAAAATGAAATAGGTTTGCTTTTTGATAAGAAAGGGAATTTGTTTGGATTAGAGATTATGCCCGCTTCAAAATATTTTGAAAAAGTAAAACTGGATGCGATAAGCTCAGAAAGCCTCTAAGAGGTGAGCTGATTTACTAACCCTAGGTCCGCCTGGTGATTATCTAATTTTAATTTGGAGGAAATAGAATGAGAATTATAATAGCATTAACCTTAATTCTTTTGATAAGCTGTTTAGAAGAAGAAGCTAATACAAATAGTGTGTTTATTGAAATAGAGAATAAAGACTCTATTGACAAATACATCTTCTTAGATTCATGGTTGACAATATTAAATGACAGAACATACGAGAACAACGATTTTCTGTTTTCTAGCAACTTTCTACTTAATAAGATTGCAATATTAGAAAAAGAAAGTCATTTCGCATTTAATAATTCATTAATTACAGAGAATGATGTAAAAGGTGCATTAGGAAATCAAAAAATCAGATTAGCATTATTAAAACCAAAAGAGAGAGTTTTCATAGAATACAAGTCGAAACTCTTACCAAAAAAGGATGAAATGCTTTCAAAAGAAATCAAATATCAAGTCATATATTTTAAAAAGCAAATACTTGATTCATTAGATAATTACACGATATTTAAGAGTGATACTATAACAATTGAGAACATTGATGAATATGTATATACCACTAGAATAGATACGAAACCATTGAAGCTAGAAGAGGTTAAACTTATTTATAAAATGGACAGGGATGTAATTGAAGATAAGTCCAAAAGATGATTATTACTTTTTAATATTCTACCCCTACAGGGTAGTCGGCGGTGTTGGTGATCGAGGTGCTACTAATATTCAACTCCTAACGGAGTTGGTAAAGATTATTTATATTTCGCAGTTCAAAAATTTGAAGAAATATCCCGTAGGGATATAATTTTAGTAGCAAGAGAACAGCAAAGAAGAAAACTACTCCGTAGGAGTAGAATAATTATTATCTTGTACCATTATAATTCTATAAAGTATAAAAAATGGCAAATACTTTTTCTCAAATTTACTTACATATTATATTCTCCGTAAAAGACCGGGAGAGATTGATAAAGAGCAGTTACAAAACAGAGTTATATAAATATATTGCTCAAACTATAACTAATAAAGGTCAAAAGTTAATTGTAATAAACGGTACTGATGACCACTTACACTTGGTAATTAGTATTAATCCCGATTTGAGTTGTTCTGAGCTAGTTAAATCAATCAAAATAAGCTCTTCTAAGTGGATTAATGAAAAGAAATTTTTAAGAACCAAGTTCCATTGGCAAGAAGGATATGGAGTATTTTCTTATTCTAAATCACAGATGAGTAGCCTAATAAAATATGTTAACAATCAAGAAGAGCATCATAAGAGAAAATCATTTAGAGATGAATACATTGAATTATTGGATAAATTTGAAATAGAATATGATGAGAAGTATGTTCTTGGATAATTTATTCTACCCCTACGGGGTAGTCGGCGGTGTTGGTGATCGAGGTGCTACTAATATTCAACTCCTAACGGAGTTGTTTGGGTCTTCAAACTATCGAAGCTACTAATATTTGAACTCCTACGGAGTTGTCAGTTCAAATTCAGAATATCAACAGCTGATATAGAAAGATATATCCCGTAGGGATATAATATTAGTAGCAAGAGAATGATAAACTAATAAAGGAATAGTAATGATTTACGACTATTTATTCTACTATATATTTAAGTTTTTTAAACTAATTAAAAGCGATGATGACACAGCTTCATTTAAGGCAATTATGGTTTTAACATTTATAGCGTATTTCAATATTATGATATTAATATTGTTATTGAAATTAAGTGGTATATTAAAGATTGAAACATTTGAGATTATTCATATTGTATTTCTCAGTTTGTTAATGTTATCACTTTTTTACTTTAATTATGGTTATAAAAATAAATATAAACCTAAACTATTGTTAATAGAAAGCACTACATCTAAACAAAAATTAAAATATGTAATATTTTCACTAATTTTCGTAATTATATCTTTCGTTTTACCATTTGTATTAGGTATTTACTTCAAAGTCTCAATGTAAATGTAGTATAATAAAAAGGTTTTTTTTATTATTAAATTCAACTCTTTCCGAGCGCTACTAATATTCTAACCCTAAGGAGCTGCCTTCCTATTTTCTAGAAAACTGATGCTTCGGGTTAAACACAAACTCTCTATCGTTCAATGTAAGTAGAAATGCAATCAAATCTGCTTTTTCATTCGAAGATAATTTTATTTCCTTGCCTCTACTCAAACTGGGGTTACTAGTGTAATGTTTGAGCACATCTTTAAGTTTTCTGTATCTACCATCGTGCATATATGGGTAAGAATAGCTCAGATTTCTCAGTGAAGGAACTTTGAAAAAAGCACTGTCTTTGCTGTTATTAGTTATCTTCATTCTACCGTAATCATTCAAAGTTGTGTCTATTTCTAATCCGTTTCTTTCAAAATTATTATTAGTGAATAGTGGCTCGGTGTGACAACCACTGCAATTAGACTTGTATATCTCATACCCATTCTGTTCTTGGAGAGTATAAGTGGATTCATTTCTTCTGACACTATCATATTTAGAATTGGCAGAAACTAGAGTGAGCTGAAACTGAGAAATAGCTTTTAGTAGATGCTCACCAGTTATTTTTTTATCACCAAAAGCAGCTTCGAAAAGACTTGGATATCGCTGAGTGTTTTGGAGTTTTATAACTACGTTTTTTATATCTTCACCCATCTCACCAGGGTGACTTATTGGGGCTAATGCTTGTACATCAAGATGATGAATTGCACCATCCCACATAAACGATTTATTCCAAGCTAAGTTGAACAAGGCAGGGGCATTTCGTGTGCCTATACTGTCGTTTATGCCATGGCTAAGGTCGTGGTCAGTATGAGCAAAAGCATTGTATGGGGAGTGGCAAGAGGCGCAAGAAATAGAGCTGTCCTTTGATAATATCGGGTCATAGAAAAGTATTCTACCTAGTTGGATAGTATTTTCTCGAAGTGTATTTTCCTCAAAATTATACTCAGGTTCAGGAAAATAATCAGGATAAGCCAGATCTAAATAATTAGAAAATGCTGATAATAATACTATACAACTTAGCGATATAATAAACTTGAATTTCAATTGTTAAGAATGAAGATTTTAGGAAGAAAATTGGCTATTTCTAGAGCTTCGTAACTCGGACTCATTATCTGATTTGTAGTTGATAAATCTAAGTTATCAAGCAAGGAAGATATATCTACATCGATTACTATTTCTCTACTTTCCGAAGGAATCTTTAAACTAATTTCTTGATACAGATTTAGAGGTTCTTGATACCCACCTAGATGATATTGGAATCGATTCTTTCTCGTATTACATTTATCCGAAACACCTTCTAATTTGAAGTTTATATAACCACTTTGCCAAGTCCAATACATACCTTTGGTAGGATCTAAATCCCCTCCCATCACTCCTTTCGAATTAGTTATACTGTCAATTCCTATCCCAAATCTTATGGAATTAAAACTAATATTATTCTTAGTTGGTAGCTCAATTTTTAAACTTACAGGATACTCCAAATCTATAAGGTAGTAATTATCTTTTAATGAAAGTACAGTCTCTTTTTCATTAAGAAGCTCTATGTTCGAAACATAAAACCTTAGTGATTCGATTAACAAACTATCTTTGTTCGAATTATAGTATAAAACTTCTTCAAGAATTATAGATCTATTTTCTAAAATTGGATTAAAAGTAATTATAGTTTCAGATCTATCCTGCGAAAATAATCCTATGAATGAAAGTAGAAATATAACTAATAACAATCTCATCGATTCTTGGGTGGATGAGGTGGTTTCGAATTATTAGATAATAACCTTCCTACAGCTTTATTTACGAATTCGTTATAGTTGTCAATCTGATTAGATTTGAGGTAGCCTTTTATTTCTTCGAAGTGATTATAAGTTCCTTCTATTTTTCTTCTTTCTAGTTCATTATATTCAGTCAACAGCATTTCTTTTTTATCATTATTCAATCCTTCGTTCAGCCCACGGAAGTATTTTTGAAGTATCTGAGATTGCTTTTTATCAAATTTATTCATCATCTTATTGTGTCTATCGGCTGATTCGGAAAATAGCTTTTCTTGCTCTTTATCCAATTCCAGAATCTTCACAACTTGATGTTTGAACTCAGCCTTTTTATCGAGGGGATGTTTGTCTCCACCTTTCGTAAATATAAAAAACCCTATTACAGAGAGGTTTATTATCAGCAGAGCTATTGCTGCTGTTCTATAGAAATTTAGCTTATTCATATAGGTTATAATTAGATATTAATTCAACTTTAGTGTTCGATTGACTCACACTTTCACTACTATAATTTAAGATAGAAAATACATTCAGACTAACGATAACAAAAGTTGCAACTATAGAATATGCTAACTTAGAAATAGATAATTTCTGAATTTTTTCTGTTTCTAATTCACTAAGTATATTATCAAATACAACCGACCTCGGTACTTCTCTTTTTATAGAGCCAGCACTATCAATTATATCGTCTATCCATTTTTCTTTTTCAATCATATTAATTCCACTTTTATTACTTAGACAATCCTAATTATAATTTCCTTCGGTTAGGATAATATTTTTCTAATTCTTTCCTGAGATTTGCTTTTGCTCTTTGCAATAATGACTCTACTGCTTTGAGTGAAGTATCCATAATATCGGCCACTTCCTGTCTAGGTAGTTCTTCTATTAATGATAATATAAAAGCAGTTTTTTGACTATCAGGAAGTTTACCAAGTGCTAGGAGAAGTAATTGATTTTTTTCTTGGTCTTCTAATATTGTACCTGGATTCTCAAAATCAGGCTTTCCGTATTCGTTATCAGAAAGACTGAAAAAAGTAGTTCTTTTTCTTTTTTTAAGATAATTGAGAGCAGTATTGACAGTAATCCGGTATATCCAAGTGCTAACTTTGCTTTCAGATTTGAATTTGCTAGCATTTGTATATATGCTAGTGAATACGTCCTGAGTTATTTCTTCGGCATCTGAAGAATCCTGACAGTACCTAAGAGCAGTATTGTATACTTTTGTGCTATGGAGGTCATAGAGCTCACGAAAAGCCCTTTTATCACCATTTGTAATCTGCTTTATTAGGTCGATCTCAGACAAAATCTCTCAAGGAATTAGAAATAAACTTAAATATACGAAAAAAATTGCAGTTTTTGAGACGTTTTTGTTGTTCATGTGTCTATATAAATAGACCTTTGACATAAATAGGAAAACAGAATGAAAACTATATACAAACTGATAATTGTACTCACTCTAATATTTACCACAAATAGCCTCCATTCCCAATACTCCCTTTGGACTTGGGGTGACAATAATAATGGGCAGTTAGGAAACGAAAGAGCCGAAGATGCTCCATCCCCCATTTTGATTAATGAAGATGGAGATTGGGAAAAAGTTTATTCTTACTACGCAATTAAGAAAGATGGTACTCTCTGGACTTGGGGGAATGGCAAAGCTGTACACTTGTTTGATGATTCCAAATGGGAAAAGATTATTACTTTTGGAACTTACATCAACAACACTGCTTATGGTATCAAACAAGATGGTTCACTCTGGACTTGGGGACAATGGAATTTTGGATGGGTAATTTTAGAAGATTCAACACTTAGTAAACCAAGTGGTAAAATAATAAATGAGCCAATATTAATAGATAGTACACATAGATGGAAGGAGTTAGAAATAAACAATAATTATCTTCTTGCAATAGACGATCTTGGAGAACTATATACTTGGGGTAGGTATTGGTCTACCATGGGAATAGGTGAACTAGATGACCCAAAAAAAAACATAATAGATAGAATTACTAAAGTTGGTAACAGTGATAAATGGACTAATATTAGCACTTTAAATAATTATCGCACTTTTGGTGTACAAGAAGATGGATCAATTTGGCTGTGGGGAGGTGATAGTGATCTACTTCTGGACACAATTTATAGAACATATTATACTCCAAATAAATTAGGAGATTATGATTGTGTTGATATTAGAACAAATGATATAGGTACTCTTTTCACAAATTCAAAAGGTGAGGTATACTCTTTAGGTAAATTTAATTCAGTCACTACTACTATGCCGAATAAGCTAACGTATGGATCTGATAATATAGAGTTTATAGAAACGGATAGTAGATGCTTTGCTTTAAAACAAAAAAATTATTGCGAGTTATTAGGGTTTAATAATGGATTGAAATTTGGACATGAATATCAAGATAGCTATTATATCTATTTTATAGCTCCATATTATAATACAATGGGAGGTTTTAAAGATATAGCACAGACCGGAAATGGTTTTATATTTATTGACTCTTCAAACAATCTAAGAGCATGGGGGAACAATAGTAACGGAGAACTTGGAAATGGTATTTCTAGTAAATATTCCGAGCCATTCCAATTATTACCAAACAGAACATTCAAAGATGTAAGCTGTGGTGAAAATTATAGTATTGCTATAGATGAATATGGTATGATGTGGATATGGGGAACTGGTTCGGATGGATATTTCTATGGTGATAAACCAGTTTTAGCAAATTATGATGCCGATTGGGAAAAAATTTTCACTTTTAAAAATAGTAACTTTGCAACAAAAACAGATGGAACACTATGGGTTTGGGGTGAGAATGAAAATGGTCAACTCGGAGTGGGCCATAATAAATATTTATTGGATCCTACAAAAGTTGAAGAATATGGTCCTTGGAAGAAAGTTCACTCTTCCGAAGCGCAAACTCTTGCAATAAAAGAAGATGGTACACTTTGGGTCTGGGGATCTGGAGGGAAAGCCTTGGGTATAGGAGTTGATACAATTACTCAGGTTTATAAACCAACGAAAGTTAATTATGACACTGATTGGACTGACATTGGTTGTGGAAACGGCTTTTCAGTGGCAGTAAAAAGAGATACAACTTTCTGGTGTTGGGGAAATAATTATGGTGGAGTATTTGGGGACTATGATAGCAGATCTTATAACATACCAACTAAAGAATCACCAAGGTGGGCAGGTAGGATAGTTCAAATAGAGGCTAGTGAAGAAGCTGTTATAGCAATAAATACCGGAGGAGAAGTACATATTTTTGCTCCTTCAATGTGTGGTTCTATTGATACTTACTATGATGACCCATCATCAATGTACCTTTATACAAATTATAAAGGTTTCAATGCTATTATAACGAAAGAACAAGAATTATATGTAGGAATATCCAAATTTGCTGGTAGTGGTGTATACTATTTGAAACTAATAAATACAGCTCTTCGGAAAGCTGCGGAAGGTAAAGATTGGATTAAAGCTACTATTGGCGATGAACATATCATTGCTTTAAGAGGGGTAAAAATTACAAATGTACAAGAACCCAGAAAACTGGTAAATGCTGATATTTACCCTAATCCATCAGTATCAAATATAAACATCGATTTTGATTCATTCTATAGCAATGTCAGTATCTCAATATATGATGTTTATGGTAAACTTGTTTTCGAAGATAATTCTTCTAACACTGATAGAATTAAAATTAACCATAATCTACCTCACGGTGCATATATACTACAATGTAGAGATAATAATAGCTTGATAGTAGATAGAGTTTTGGTGGTCGAGTAAAAATAAGCCCCACTAACTTTTCAGGTAGTGGGGCTTAGATTTTATCTATAATTTTCTAATTAGAAGTTGTTACTTCTTAGGAGTAGGAGGAGTTTGTGGAGCAGTCATCTGCATCAACTTTTGTTGAGCATTCTGATCTGTCTGAATTGCTATCATCATTTCTTGATATTCCTGCATCGATACATTTTCTTTTTTCAATGCACCTTCCATTTTCTTTCTCATCTCTACTTGTATAGCTCCGATTGCATTCATCGAATCTTCAAATTTTTTCTTCTCTTCAGCAGTAAGGTTTTTTACAGCTTCTGGATTTTGTAAACTCTGCTGTATTTGTAAAAACCTTTGTGGGTCCATACCTTGTTTCTGTACTGCAGCCATCATCATTTCTTGAGATTGCATATTCAATGCTTGTAGCTGTGTTACTATCTTAGCTAATTTTTTCAAATCAGCGTCTGTTAACTTTTTGGTAGGCATAGTTATTGGGTTATCAGGAGTATTCATAGCTTGAATGTCCGCCTGATTATTAGGTTGGCTTTGGTCAGTACTAGCTCCTTCATTGCCTATTGGTGGTACGTAAGATTCTTCAGTTGTTGTTGCATCTTGGTTTTCGCTTGTCTCTTTATTATCACCGCAAGATGCCATGAACATTACAGCTATGCAAAGAGCAATTAATTTATAAGTCATATATATACTATTTTGTTAGTTTGAAATTATTTAAATGAATAGCTGTTTTACGTAGGCTATAGATTATTAGTGTGCAAAAATAAGAATAAACAAATTATTGGACAATAAACTTGAGGTATTCTGTATTATTTTCATTGATTATAGTTAAGTAATATACTCCTGTACGGAGATTATATTTTTTTATATCTAGTGTCAATTGACTGCTTTTGTTATCAGTTTCTAGCAATACTTGTCCTAAAGAATTAGTAAGTAAAACCCTTCCAATTGCATTGCTAATAGTCAAATTTCCATCCCTAATTGGGTTCGGAAATAGGGAGGCTTTGTTTATATAATCGCTTTCATTTACTCTAGTTTCTACTACACAATCAACTATATAGTCCGCTAAAAAAGTAGCTGCGCTATTAGTACGATTCCAATAATTATCATACTGATGCCCTCCCTTTGAAGGGTCGGCTATTTGCTCTATGCAGTTAGCATTATTATTAGTAAGTTCTATTTTATAAGTTGGTATTAGTTGTTGCATAGCTTCCATTGTATCTAGGATGTTGGTTATTCCTACACTTCCCCAAAGTGATTTACGGTTAACTATGTTCTGACAACTAAGTATATCTCTAGTGCATTGATTATACCCTTCGAAAACTGTACCATAGTTAATTGGTACAATGAGGTCATTTGGCTGATGGAACATATACAGTGCTGGTAATTCCTCTTTATCAGAAGGGAAGATATTATTCATAACACCTCCATAAAATCCAGCAACACCTCTAATAGTATATTCTGATTTAGCCGGCTGATTGAGTGTCCCTTGATAACTACCCAAATTTGGTCTTTCTAATTTCATTTCATCTATAGAGTTTGCTATCTCGAGTTCCTGAATACAAGGGGTTTCGTACAAATTATTTGGTGCAGCGTTATCGGGTAATTCTTGCGTGAAGTTACTTAGCACATCATCTTCACTATCGATAAATGCAGTTCCAATAACTGTGAAAGCACCTGCGCTTTCTCCGGCTAAAAATACATTGTTTGGGTCTATATTATATTCGTCTGCTTTATTAATCATATATCTAATGGCACCATTGACATCCTGAACTGCTCTAAAATAGGCTCTATACCACTCGGATGAATCTGCTATATTGAAGCAATCCCAACCCTCTACATTGCAATGGATATTCCTATCAGTGTGGAATTGACCCAATCTATAATTAACTGCTATAGCCGTATAGCCTCTTTTTGCAAATTCTGTTCGCAATCGCTTAATAGTTACTTCATCTTTGCTACCAGCTAACCACGCACCACCATGTACTATGACCATTAGAGGTCTTCCGCATTCGGGTGGAGTATCATTAGTAGGTACCGAAATATCCATCAATAGCTGCCGCTCGGCACCAGCAAAATCAGTAGCTCTACCATATTCTATATTCATTACTGTGTTAATCTGATATGTAGTATCTATCCATTTCTGTGACCAAAGTGGCGATATAGAACATACTAGTATAAGAAGAATTAGAGTAGTTTTCATATTATAAGCATTTTCCAAAGTAGTTTTCTTAAAGTTATGAATTGTAAACAAATAAAAAAAGTGCATAAAATTTGTAACTTTATAACTAATTATATAGTTTAACAACTAAGGATTTAGTTAAAGAGGAAAAAGTTATGAATAAACTTACGAAAGCAGAAGAAGAAATTATGAATGTCTTATGGGATATTGACAAAGGTTTTGTGAAAGAAATAATAGAAAAACTACCTGAACCAAAGCCGGCATATAATACTGTTTCTACTATAATTCGGATACTATGCACTAAAGGTTTTGTCGATCACGAGGACTTTGGTCGATCACATAGATACTACCCGCTGATAAACAAAGATGAGTACAAATCAAAGTATTTGAAAAATGTAGTTAATAGATTTTTCGATAACTCATATAAGAATCTAGTTAGTTTTTTCTCAGAATCAGATGATTTGAGTCTATCTGAGTTAGAAGAATTAAAAAAAATAATTGAAAAACAGATGGAGAAGAAAAAATGAACCTAATATTCTTCATAAAATTTATCATTTTAACGGGTATAGTTTATTCTGTGTATAGACTAACACTCGATAATACAAAGCAGTTTTTAGTTAAGAGAATTATACTTATTTCTACCCCTGTTATTCTTACATTCGCCTCATTAGTAACTATACAAACAGGGGTAGAGATAATTCCATTGGATAATATCGCTTTTGATACTTATGATAGTAGATCTAGTAGCAGCGCGAAGGGGATAGATATTAATCAAATCGTATGGATTATATATATAGTTGGGCTGATAGTAACAGCTATCAGCAAAGGTATTGGATTAATAAGATTGAATTTGCTATTCTCGAAGGGAAATATAGTTAATCGAATAGGGAATATTGGAATATATACGAATAAGAGGAATTACAATCTTAGTTTTTTCTATAAGATAATTATAGATGATAAATTAACTCAATATGAGAAGCACAAAGTAATAGATCATGAATTAATACATATTGAAAAAAATCATTCAATAGATAATCTAATATTTACATTGTACGAAGTTATATTTTGGTTCAACCCAATAGTTTATCTGATGCATAAGGAGCTTAGAATGACTCATGAATTTGAAGTTGACAATGAGCTTTGTAGCAGCGAATTTGAAATTATTAGCCCAAATACTAAGAGAATGATTTATTCAACGATCGCAAATAATTATACTTTTAATAATATAAAGAGGAGATTAGAAATGAGAAACAATAACAATAACAGAAAGCTACCTATAGTCTATGCTATAATGACTACGATTATCCTATCGACAATGATGATAATTGGGACTAATAATACTTATGCAGGTGATAAAACTGAAGTAACAAAACAACCAAGCTATAATGGAGATATGATGTCAACATTAGTTGAAAATATAAAATATCCTAAATCTGCATTCGAAGATGGTATAGAAGGAAGGACTATAGTTCAACTAACTATTAGTAAGGAAGGAACAATTAAAAATACATCAGTGGCACAAAGTTCGGGTAATAAGGAACTAGATGAAGAGGCAATGAGAGCTGCTGAATTTCTGAAAGAGTGGACGCCTGGAGAAAAAGACGGTAAGAAGATAGATGTAGCTGTTCAAATTCCGATAAAGTTTAAGTTACCCAAAGAAGAGTGATGGCTTTAACCAACGGATAAGAAATTAACAAATACATCGGCCTAAACAATCCTAAAAGTTACTAGATTCTTCAGTCGCTACTCTCCCTCAGAATGACGGGTTTACAAACTACTATATGGGTTAAATATGAGATTCTTTATTCTCATAAATACTTCAAACATAAAAAAAGCTCTACCTTTTGAGTAGAGCTTTTTCTCGTTCGTCGGGCCTGTCAAGCTAAAAGCATGAGTGGCAGGATTTGAATAACGCTGATAGCGTCACAAGCCCTGCATGCCCTCACGCCAACGGCGTGATGCGCAATTAAAAGAACCCTATATCAATTAAGTATCTTTTAATGCCTCGTTTTTTAATCTTCTTTTCTAATCTTAAAGCTTCAGTTCTATTAATACAATCTACAGCATGTACTATAGTCCAAGGTATACCAGATTTTGTGAACTTTGAAGCGCCAGTATTATGTATTTTAAGTCTAACGTCAATATCTTGGGTAGAACCAACATAATACTTATCTAATTTTTCACTATGTATTATATACACCTTCATTTTGCAATAGTATTCTAAATAAGATACTCAGTATTAACACACCTAGATTCTTCAGTCGCTACTCTCCCTCAGAATGATGGGTTTACAAACTACTATATGGGTTAAATATGAGATTCTTTATCCTCATAAATACTTCAAACATAAAAAAAGCTCTACCTTTTGAGTAGAGCTTTTTCTCGTTCGTCGGGGTGGCAGGATTTGAACCTGCGGCCCCTTGGTCCCAAACCAAGTGCGCTAACCGGACTGCGCCACACCCCGAACGGGTAATTATATTTCTGTCTTCTGTAAAAAAGATAGGCACAAAATTGATAATTCTTTGATTAATTACCAAATTTATTTTTAATACAACTGCATTTATTTTAATTTGAGATTAATACAAGCATATTTCTACAATACTATGAAACTAACTAAAAACGAAGAAGATTACCTTAAAGCTCTATTTAATTTAACTATAGAACGCGATGGAGATAAGGCTGGTACTAACCAACTAGCAGAGCACCTAGGGTTTTCTCCTGCCTCAGTCAATGGTATGCTCAAGAAGTTAAAGACCAAAGGGCTTGTATCCTATAAGAAGTATGGTAAACTCGAATTGACTGATGAGGGAAATTCTATAGCTTTACAACTTATACGTAAGCATAGACTCTGGGAAACTTTTCTCTACAAATGTATGAATTTTGGTTGGGATGAAGTTCACGTAGTAGCAGAGCAACTAGAGCATATAGAATCAGATAAGTTAATTAGTGAGTTGGACAGATTCTTAGGATTCCCAAGTACTGATCCGCATGGAGCTATTATACCAGATAAGAATGGTGAATATACTGAAAAACCAAAGCAAACTCTTAACGAATTGGACGAGGGCGCTATATGTAGGATTGTTGCAGTCAAAGATAGCTCGGTTGAGTTCCTAAAATATGTTACTAAGATTGGTTTGGAGCTAAGTAGTAAGATAAAAATAATAGAAAGACGTGAATTTGACGAATCTTCACTTATCGAATTCAATGAAAGACAGCTTTCGGTATCTAAGAAATTCTGCGAGAATATATTCGTAGAGCAATTAACAAAAAAATAAAATCAATAACTAAGATAGAAAATGATAAAAAAATCTCTAATAGACTTACTTTTCAAAGGATTCTCGATTGTAAGATGGAATGATAAATTAAGACCAATAGACCTAATCCAGATAGATAAGCATTCGCACAAGATGATGATTGCTTACTGCTTTGCTAAGTACGAAGAAGAAGCTGGAAAAGAGTTCGTTTGGAACGACATAATCAAAGGCGGTATATTTGAGCTTATTAGGCGTAATGTAATTAGTGATATACAATCACCTGTCTTCAAAGAGATTAGTAAGAATAAGACTTTGGTTAAAAAGCTGAACTTTATGATCTACAAAGAGGTTGAAGGTAAGTTCAGTAATGATGAGATAAAAGAAGAGTTCAAATCGTATATGACTGAAGATGATTATATTCATCCATATAGCCAGAAAATACTCGATGCTGCGCACATATATTCGACTTACTATGAGTTCCTTATAGTCCGCAATGCGAATCCTGAGGGCTATAAAATAGATCATATCCACAAAGAATTAGTCAACGAAATAGAAAAATATAGTGATTTGGTTGGTATTCAGAATATACTCAACAAACAAAAAATTAAGAATTTTGTAGAGTTAACGGGCGAACTTCGCTACCAAGTTCGTTGGGGACATCTGCCACGCATACCTAATACCTCCGTATTAGGGCATACAATGCTCGTGGCTTGTCTTTCTTACTTCTTGACTAAGGCAATACCTAATGTGGCTGACAAACGCATATACAACAATTTCTGGGGTGGTATATTCCACGATTTACCAGAAGTAGTAACCAGAGATATTATAAAACCTGTTAAACGGTCCGTACCTGGGATGCAAGAAGAGATAAAGCGTATAGAGGAAATGCTAGCTGACCAAGAGATATTCCCACAACTAGAAACTCAATGGATTGATGAAATGAAGTTCTTCACCCGTGACGAGTTCTGTGCTAAGATAAATAATGGCGAGATAGTAGAGCAAGACGAAATAAACCAAAAATATAATAACAACGAATATAATCCTTACGATGGTACATTACTCAAAGTGGCTGATGATTTCGCGGCATTTCTAGAAGCGCGAAACTCCATCGACTATGGTATTCGCTCCAAAGAGTTAGAAGAAGCTGCTAGAGGAATAACCCGTAAGTATGCGGATAAGACTATAGCCGGAGTTCCAGTGTACCAACTTTTTGATGAGTATTTGGAGAGGTAAATGGATCCGAAAATTAAGAATATAGCGATGTTCGTATTGATGGGAGTAGGGTGCTTTTTCTTCTTTCTTTACTTCGTTAACCTTGATTGGTACTATGCTCTTGGTGTTACGTTGCTCTATATGTATATGCTATTTCGTTCTTACCAACGTAAAGAAAAAATATTAGCAGAAGGAGAAGATGAGAAAAAATAGCTTAAAATTCCCCTCTTTAGCTGGAGCGAAGTGAAAGCGATAAAAGAGGGGTGGATCACGCCGAAGGTGTGAGACGGGGTGTTTAAATGCATTAATAAAGTTTTAATAGAATCTAATAGAAGTGAGTAAATAGAGTCAGATGAATATGTTAACTAAACTATCCATATTATTTTCATTCTTTGTTGTAATTGCAAACGCAACTGTAATTGAACTAAGTTTTCAAACAGATTACAATGACAGATTAATAATTCTAAAAGATAACCCACCTAGCTATTTCAAGAATTATGGCGATACTCTATTTAATGAATTTATTGATAAAGATATGGTATTCGAATTTGAGATAGATGAACCTCAAATCCTTACTTTCTACTTTCCTTCCACTAATATGACAGATGAAATAATCGTTATTCCCAACGACAGTTTAACAATTGAAATTCAAGAAAATAATCATCAATATAGAGTGATTGAAATTAGTAGGAAAATAGATTTATCTACTTTGGAAAACCGTAAGAAAAGAACTGAGATTAGTGAACTTCACCAAGGAAATAGCACAGAAAAATCGAATGACTATTTCGAAAATGTCCTAAAGCAATACGCGAAATACTACGATAGAACTACCAGTTTAGTAGATGCTTTGTTCGTAACCCAAGTTGAACGTGATGGCATCAATAGACCATACAAAGACTTTATCAAACTTATAACAACTGAATTCGATAATCCTTTATTCAAAGAACAAATACTACTTTTTATACTAGAAGACATAAATCATAAATCAGCTGAATTTGAAATATTAAAGAGTTATTATGAACTAATATCCCCCTCAATAATCACAGAGAATGGGAAGCGGATGTTCAAAGATAATCTCAAGAATCTTGAAGTGTTGTCAGGTAAAAGTGATATAGAAATATCACTTTTGGATAGTGCAATGTTAGATACCGAATATAAGCTTGTATATGTTACTGCTAGTTGGTGCGGACCTTGTATAGAATACAAGGATTCTATAATAAAAGCATTAGAAATAAGCCAAAAAATAGATAATTTTGAAATGCAGCTTTTCGCCGTTGAAAACCATATCACAGATATGAACAAAATCTACAAACAGTATAATACAAAAGATATTGTATATCTTAAAGGGGTTAATACTAATCCATTAGGCGAACGGTTGAATATTAACAGTGTGCCATCATTATACTTTATCAAAGATAAAAAAATAGTCAATTGGAATTGGATTTCACCATTCGATTTACCGAACTTTATTAGAGAAAAATTTGGATTAAAGGATTAATAAGATGAACCCGAATAGAAAATCACTACTCTTCATGACGCTCGTCTCTATTCCCGGGATTCTATTGCTATACTATGTAGCTGAGTGGAGTATATGGCAGATAGCTGTAATACTAGCTGTTCAAACCGTTTATTATTTCTATATTTTCAAAAAAGAAGATAAAAAAGAGGAATTAAAAAGAAGTAATAGTTCACAGAGTTGAACTAGTACCCAAGCGAACGGAGCATATTTGGTTTTTCGCGCCAGTTATCTCTGACCTTCACGAATAACTCGAGGAATACAGGCATCTGAAGATGAGCTTCTATATCCTTTCTGGCCATAGCGCCAATGCGTTTTAGCATAGTACCACCCTTGCCTATCATTATCCCTTTTTGGCTATCTTTTTCTATTATTATATCTGCTGAGATGAACCATTTGCCGGCTTCTCTCTCTTTGAATTGAGTGATAGTTACTTCTGTGGAGTAGGGTAGCTCTTCTTTTAGCTGTTCGAAAATTTTCTCACGGATTAGCTCACTAACGAAAAAGCGCTCGTTGAGAGTACTGATAATATCCGTTGGATAGTAGAATTCGGATTCGGGTAAGTGTGATTTGAATATATCAATTAGTGCGTCAGTGTTAGCTGCTTTAAGTGCCGAAATAGGTATAATATCATCAAAAACACCTAATTCTTGGAACTTTGCGATTACTGGTAGTACACCTTTAGCATCTTTGTAAGTATCAATTTTATTTAAGATAAGTACTTTGGGAACATTGTAATTCTTTAGGAATTCGAATTTCGTAGCAAGCAAATCTGTATTGTCACCATCTTTTTCTAGATTCCAGATAACACTGATAACATCTGCGGCATCTAGCGATTCGAAAAGAAACCTCATCATAGAGCGTTGCATCTCGTACCTAGGGCGCAATATACCCGGAGTATCAAGGAATATAATCTGCGAATCTTCTTTCGAAAGTATCGCAGAAACGTTCTTCCTAGTCGTTTGCGGCTTTGCTGTTACTATCGATAGCTTTTCGCCCATTATAGCGTTCATAAGTGTCGATTTGCCAGAATTAGGCATACCTACGATAGCTACGAATCCAGCTTTCTGAGTTTGATTACTCATTGTTATTGTCGCTGTGAGGGAAGTATTTTAGTATTGCGTAAGGTATAATAGCACAATAGCCAATCACTAGTAGCAAAGGAGCGATTGTGATAGCCATAGGATTATTCCAAGCACCATCTACAGCAGCGTGGTCTCCGCCTAATCCTGTCGCCATAAGCAAATAGCCAACTACTATAGTAGCTAATCCTATACCTGCAATTAAGAAATTTTTCTTAGTGAATGGGAAATCCCAAATCACTTTATTTTGTCTTTTTGAAACTGTTTTCTTTGCCATTTTCTTCACTTAACTTTATTATTTGACACAAATTTAATAAATATAATACAATTACGGACGATTTTAGTAATATGTTCGGATTAAATTGTTAAATTTATCTAAAAATTCATGTAAAGTATTGGGTGATTTTACTTGAGTGTCCTCCGCTGGCGGAGGTGGCTAACGCCGAAGGTGTTAGACGGAGGTGGACAAACGAAGACAAGTGTTGTTATTTATCCTCCTTGAGTCTCTCGCTTCGCTCAATCCAGCTCCTCTAAGTGGAGCACAGTACGTGGATTTAAACTAAGGTTTATGTAAATGAAAAGTAATTGCTATTTTAGAATATGTTGAACAAGAATTACAATAAGAATCTTAGAACATTTGCAAATCAGAATAGAAAGCAAATGACAAAAGCCGAAGCTTGCATTTGGAAGTATGCACTCAAAAGCTCTATGAGAAATGGATATAAATTTAGAAGACAGAGACCAATCGATAAGTACATCGTCGATTTTGCTTGTTTAGAATTAAACTTGATTATAGAAATTGATGGCGGTACACATAATATAGAAAGTATTAATAATAAAGATAGTATTAGACAAACAGAGTTAGAATCATTAGGTTTTAAAGTAATAAGATTTACTGATGATGAAGTTCTAAAGAATATGGATGGTGTAATATTTAAAATAGATGAAACTATTGAAAGGATACTTTCCTCCGCTGGCGGAGGTGGCTAACGCCGAAGGTGTTAGACGGAGGTGGACAAACGAAGACTAGTGTTGTTATTTATCCTCCTTGAGTCTCTCGCTTCGCTCAATCCAGCTCCTCTAAGAGGAGCACAGTTCGTGGATTTAAACTAAGGTTTATGTAAATGAAAAGTAATTGCGATTTTAGAAATATGTTCGGATTAAATTGTTAAATTTATCAAATCAATCAAAGAAATTAGAATGAAAAACCTCTTCACCCACCCACAAAATACCCACTTTGGAGTATAGTAATTCCAGCTAGTTTCCTTATATTAGCAATACAGGAAACTAATAAAATGAAATTCTATACCTATGACTTTACAACAATACATTGATACTGTCGCAAAACAGTTTTCTTCTGGTATATCTAGTGAACACACTTATAGAGCATATTTGGAGAACTTACTCCGTAATATGGTACCATCTGTAGATGTAACTAACGAACCACTAAACGTAACCGATTGCGGTAACCCAGACTATGTGATAACCAAAGGGAAAATACCGATAGGGTACATAGAGGCGAAGGATATAGCCAAAGACCTAAACTCCAAATCATACAAAGAGCAGTTCGGTAGGTACAGGAACGCACTCGACAATCTAATCATAACAGATTACCTGTGGTTCCAATTCTTCCAGAATGGTGAGATGGTACACGAAATACGAATAGCAGAAATAGTAGATGGCAAAGTAAAAGCACTTCCAGAGAACTTCGGTAAGTTCGAGAATCTGATACAAGACTTCTGCACTTTTGTTAGTCAGACTATAAAATCATCGAAGAAGTTAGCTGTTATGATGGCGGCAAAAGCTCGGCTACTACAAGACATATTAGAACAAGCCGTAGAGTCCGATGAGCAAACACAAGCGAATACATCGCTCAAAGCACAGTACGAAACATTCAAAGATATACTAATACATGACCTAAAGCCAAAGGGATTCGCTGATATATACGCTCAAACCCTTGCATACGGCATGTTTGCTGCACGTTTGAATGATGATACTATAGACACTTTCAGCAGACAAGAAGCGGCGGAGCTAATACCAAAATCCAATCCATTCTTACGGAAGCTATTCGGATATGTGGCTGGGCCTGATATAGACGAGCGTATAAAGCCGACAGTAGAGAACTTGGCAGAAGTTTTCCGCCACACAAACGTAGAGGAGCTACTCAAAAACTTTGGAAATAGCACACAGACTAATGACCCGATTATCCACTTCTACGAAACCTTCCTAGCGGAATATGACCCTAAGCTACGCAAATCACGTGGTGTGTGGTATACGCCCGAACCAGTGGTTAGCTTCATAGTACGTGCAGTAGATGATATTCTAAAAACGGAATTTGGGTTAACGCAAGGACTAGCCGACACTACGAAGACCAAAATCAAAGTAGATGTACAAGGAAAAACAATAGAGCAAGAAGTACACAAAGTACAAATACTAGATCCCGCCACGGGTACAGGAACTTTCCTTGCGGAGGTGGTGAAGTACATATACAATACTAACTTCAAGCAAATGCAAGGTATGTGGAGTAGCTACGTAGATGAGCACCTAATACCTCGGCTGAATGGGTTTGAGCTATTGATGGCATCTTACGCTATGGCTCACCTAAAACTATCTATGCTACTAGCTGAAACTGGCTACAAAAATTCCCATACTAAAGGAGGGGTGTCTGCAGGACGGGGTGGTGGTAGCGACCAACGGCTGAACGTGTACCTAACTAACTCGCTAGAAGAGCACCACAAAGACACTGGGACTATATTCTCCTCGTGGCTAAGTGCCGAATCCAA
>Ga0209692_10001536_pt1 | contig 30573 bp, 37 predicted proteins | sample tdDd472_FD_187129 | JGI IMG/M metagenome (GOLD analysis project Ga0209692, IMG submission 187129) | Marine sediment microbial communities from the Atlantic coast under amendment with organic carbon and nitrate - tdDd47.2 (SPAdes)... | ecosystem: Environmental > Aquatic > Marine > Coastal >...
AGTTTTTTGTGACTTTTTCGGACCTTTTTTGTCGTGAGATTTATTAACCGTCTGAGTAGTTTGAGGGTGTTTATTGCCTGAAGACCCGAAAGCGTTTTCGGGCATGAAATAGAGAAGCGCCGGGCCACCTGAAGGCGAGAAAGCGTTTTCTCGCATGAAACGTGAAAGCGCCGGATCACCTGAAGGCGAGAAACCGTTTTCTCGCATAAAGCATGAAAGCATGCATGATTTGAAGGCTCGAAAGCGTTTTCGAGCATGTATACAATAGGCGTTTTACGGAAAAAGCTTAAAAGCGGTTAAAATAAGGGTAATAAGCACCGGCATAAACCAGGTCAAAAAGGAGAGACGTTTTTCGACAGAGTCGAATCGTGGGTTCAGTTCAGCCATTAGATCGGTTTTAAATTCTTGTCTAAAGCTCAGAAGCCTTTTTGAAAGTATATTCTCAAAGCGCTGCTCGCTGATTTCGATAATTTTATCCTTGATGGTCTTGTATTCATCAAAAGAAACAGTTTTTTTTGTAGATTTTGATTTTGCAGGCATTCTTTTCTCCGCAACTTTAAGATCTCAACATATAAACGAATTGTCAAGGCAAAGAATGAATATTTTTTTTGTTTGAAGGCCCGAAAGCGTTTTCGGGCATGAAATGTAAAAGCGCCAGATCACCTGAAGGCGAGAAAGCGTTTTCTCGCATGAAACATGAAAGCCCAATATGCATATGGAATTTGAAGGCCCGAAAGCGTTTTCGGGCATGTCGCCATCAAGCATGAATGTCATCCCGTATATTTACGGAAAAAGCTTAAAAGCGGTTAAAATAAGGGTAATAAGCACCGGCATGAACCAGGTCAAAAAGGAGAGGCGTTTTTCGACAGAGTCGAAACGATGGTCGATGGCGCCAAATTTCGCGTCGAATTTAGTCTCAATAGCGTCAAACCGTGGATTTAACTCACCCATCAATTCTGATTTGAATTCTTTTTTAAAGCTATGCAGCCGCTTGGTGAGGATATTCTCAAAGCGCTGCTCGCTGATTTCGATAATTTCATCTTTGATAGTCTTGTATTCATCAAAAGAAACAGCTTTTTTAGTAGATTTAGGTTTAGCAGGCATTCTTTTCTCCTCAATTTTAAGCTCTCAATATATAAACGAATTGTCAAGGTAAAGAATGAAATTTTTTTCTTGTTTGAAGGCCCGAAAGCGTTTTCGGGCATGAAATAAAATGGTTTTTTCACCTGAAGGCTCAAAACCGTTTTCGGGCATGCATTAAAAAAATTTGCTTTACAGATACTAAAAATACCTCCATAAAGACAGGTTGACAGGGCAAAAATACAGAAAGTCGCCTGAGTTTTACTCGAAAGCCCTTTGGCATTAAGGAATCTGGATAAAATGGACGAAAAACTGAAACATTTAGCCTACCTTGAGCGGCAGGTGAAAAACCTGGGAAAGCTGGTAGATATAAATACAATTATCAACTCAACCCTTGATATAAGTAAACTCCTGACCCTGATTATGGAAATAATCAAGGATATCATGGAAACCGAAGCCTCAACCATGCTTCTTTACGAAGAAGAATCTAATGACCTGGTCTTTAAGGTTGCCCTCGGGGGAGCCGGTGATGAACTGACCGAAAAGTACCGGGTCGCCATTGGTCAGGGTATTGCCGGTTATGTTGCCCGTACCCGTCAGCCCCTGATAGTAAATGATGCGTACCAGGATGAACGCTTTGACCCGAACTTTGATAAAAGTACCGGATTTAACACCAGAGCTATTCTCTGTGTACCTCTTTTGTTTAAAGGCAAACTTCTCGGGGTCATTCAGGCCATCAACCCGAGAAATCAGCCTGTATTTATAGAAGAAGACATGAATCTTTTCAGGGTTTTTGGCGACCAGACCGCCCTTGCTGTTCAGAACGCCATATTTTTTCATAACGCCCTCGAAGAAGAACGCATTAAGGGTGAGCTTGCATCAGCCAGCACTATTCAGGAAACCCTTGCACCGAATTTTTCCCTTGAGCTTGGGGATATCAGTATAACCGCCCACTCACGGTCAGCCCGAGAAGTAGGGGGGGAGTTTCACGGCTATTACACGTTTTCTGACACCATGGCGGGAATCGCCCTCGGTGATATTCACGAAAAGGGAATTCCCGGCGGACTCCGGGCCTCAAGTATCAGTGGAGCCCTGCGGGCAACCTCTGACCTTGTGGGTAAAAATCCCGCGGCCCTGATGAAACGGATGCGCAACGCGGCTCTGAAAGATGTAAACTTCCTTAAACATATGTCCCTTTTCTATGGTGTTGTTGATGCTTCAAAGGGCGATCTTACTTTTGTGAACGCCGGGGTTGCCTATCCGGTACTGGTACGGGACAAAAAAGCCCGATATCTCCGCCTCGGAACCCGCACCCTTGGAGATGAAGCAACGGGGTCACGAAAGGTTTCGGTGCCCCTTCGGAAAGGAGATATTTTTACCATTATCACCGATGGCATATTAAACGTTCGAAACCGGAACGGACAGGTTCTCGGATTGAAAAGGGTCATGCATTTTTTAGAAGGAAGTTTTGCCTCTTCTGAGGATATTGTCTCCCGGCTTCTTGAGTTTGCCTCAGAGTTTTCCGGGGGCCTTGAAATTCGTGAAGATATATCGATTATAGCGATGATCAGGCAATAGAATTATTGAAGGCGTGAAATAGTTTGAAGGCCCGAAACCATTTTCGGGCATGCACAGCTTGAAGGCGAGAAAGCGTTTTCTCGCATGAATCATGAAAGCATGAATAATTCGAAGGCCCGAAAGCGTTTTCGGGCATGTAATAAATTTTCGTACATGTACAAAAAAAAGATAAGGAAGTAATGGAAAAATCATGAGTGAATTTGTTTCTGTCATGTTTTGCCGGGTGTGCAGTTCCCGGTATGTGGATATTTCAGAGTGGACCGAAGAAGGAAATGCAGTGATTCGCTGCCGCACCTGTGGAAACCATGAAGAGATGGGACGCTTTGTCATGGGACGGTGCCGTGTCTCCCCGCGGGAGCTTCAGGATGCCCGGGATACCCGTGCCAAGAAAGGCACCTATGAGAAATAAAAAACGACGCTGACGCGTCGTTTTTCATTTCTCATAGGTGCGAAACCGTTTTCGCGCCTTTATTTTACAAAAAGCCCCTTGAAAAATGCTTCGATGAAAAATCCCATAGTACGAAAAAATCTTCCGATACGCCAGGGCCGGGTTATGATTCGATAGAACCATTCGAGTCCCCGTTCCATGAAAAAAGGCGGCGCCTTGGTGACTTCCCCGGAGATAACGTCAATTGCCCCGCCGACACTGATGAAGACAGTATTCTGGAATTCATTTTTAATTTCATATATCCATTTTTCTTCTTTTGGAAAACCGAGGCCCACGAGGATGATATTGGCCTCTGACTTCCTCATTGCCTCGATAACAGACTTTTCCCGGTCTTTGTTGAAGTATCCGCCGTGACGCCCCACGATGCGGATATTCGGGAAGGATTTCTTAATGTTGAAAAAGGTTTTCTCAACCGTTTCGGGGCGTCCTCCCGCTATGAAAATGGAATATTCTTTTATCTCTGCAATACGGATAATATCCATGAGAAAGCTGAGAAGGTGTACCTGCTGCTTCAGGGGAGTTTTGAGCTTTCGGGCCGCCCAGTTGAGTCCGCCGCCGCTTGCAAGATGCATGTCCGCCTTGTTGGATATGACCCGCAGGTCAGAATTTGAGCGGAGGCGCAGCAGCTTGTAGGGATTAAGGGGGATGATATGCTTAACGCCCCCTTCATCGATCATCCGCATCAGTTTTACCACAGCCTGCTCACGGGTCAGGTTGTCTACACCAATGCCGAGGATGTTTATCTTTCCCGCGTCTTCCAGGGAAAGCTGGTTATATTCAAGAATCAGATCCCGTTCTTCTTTATAGGAATCGTAATATTGTGTGTCGTCAGCCATTAACTTCCTCCTTAGTAGTCCCGCTTGATGGCGCAGAACTCTCCGCACATAGAACACTGGTCTTCCTCTTCTGAGGGTACCTGTTTCCGGTAGGTGCGTGCCTTGTCTTCGTCAAGTGCCAGTGCATACATTGTTTCCCAGTCTCTTTTTCTCCGGGCCCTTGACATGTCATCGTCCCACTTTTTTGCTTTTTCTCCCTGCTTGACAATGTCTCCCGCATGGGCGGCAATTTTTGATGCGATGACACCTTCCCGTACATCCTGGGCGTCAGGGAGTCTCAGGTGTTCTGCCGGTGTTACGTAGCAGAGAAAATCAGCACCCGCTGCCGCGGCTATTGCCCCGCCGATGGCACCGGTGATATGATCGTATCCGGGAGCTATATCGGTGACCAGGGGACCCAGTACGTAATAGGGGGCCCCGTCGCAGAGAGATTTCTGAAGGCGCATATTGTCAGCAACCATATCGAGGGGCACATGTCCCGGTCCTTCGATTATCGCCTGCACGCCTTTTTCCCGGGCGCGCTGTGCCAGTTCTCCCAGTACTACCATTTCGTGAATCTGCCCGCGGTCACTGGCGTCAAAACCGGCCCCCGGTCTGAGGCCGTCACCAAGACTTATAACAATATTATATTCCCGCAGAATTTCAAGGATTTCATCATAAAATTCATAGAGGGGATTGTCTTTTTTGTTGTATTTGATCCATTCACCGAGAATTGAGCCGCCCCGACTGGTAATACCGATAATCCGGTCCTGGGAACGGAGAGAAGCGATAGAAGCCCGGGTTACGCCTGAGTGAATGGTCATGAAATCGACACCTTCTTCCGCCTGGCGCTGAACCACCTTGAGAAAATCGTCAATTGACATATCCATGATTGATTTTTTCTGCTCAGTCATTTCCTTGATGCACTCATAGAGGGGAACGGTTCCCAGGGGAACTGAGCTTTTTTCCAGGATTTTCTGTCTGAACCAGGTGACATCTCCCCCGATGCTCAGGTCCATGACCGCGTCAGCTCCATACTTTATTGCCACCTGGAGTTTTTCCAGTTCTGTATCGAGATCGAAAAGATCCGGGCTGGTTCCGATGTTGGCATTTATCTTGGTGCTCAGTCCCTTGCCGACACCGAGGGGGGCTATGTTTCGGGTACTGTTTTTAAAAATACAAAGATGACCCCTGGCGAAAGTTTCCAGAATATAATCTACCGAAAGATCTTCTGCCTTTGCAACGGCTTCAACTTCCGGAGTAACGTGTCCTTTTTGTGCTTTTTCAAAAATATTCATAATCTCTTGTCCTCTTGATATTTCCAGTTCTCTCAGGACTGTTTTTTCAGCGGCAGGTAAAAGGCCGCGGGCTGGCCTGAGTGATTGTATGTCTTGTTAAAGTGAGGAAAACCATGTGCGCCGGTAAAAAGAAGATTCTCCTCCTGTCGGCCATGGTGTCAATACAAATATTTCGAAATTCTATAAGATTTTGTTGTTTGAAGGCGCGTTTTCCCATTGAAGGCGCGAAAGCGCTTTCGCGCCTTCAATGGGAAAACGCCTTCAAATAAAACACAATAAATAACTTGACAGTACGTCCTTTCGGGGCTTTGTTTTGAGTCTTGGAAGAATACTTAAGAAAACTACAAAGGCAATGATCTCAATGGATAGATTACAAAAAATAAAGGCCTTCTCAATTGAAAATCTTCAGCAGGGGGCCGTTCCGGGCACAGAAAAAAGGGATGATCTTCTCAGGGAGCAGGTTTCTGATATTATCAAGACCTATAATCCTGAAACAGTCTGTATGGCGGGAATAAACCATGGAGAGCTGCTGCTTCATATTGCCCGGGAGAGCGAAGCCCTCCTGGTGCTTGTTGAGCATTCCCTTAAAGCAATTGAAGATTTTCAGGAGATGCACCGGGCCAATCCTCTTCTCGGCAGAATATATTTTATTCAGGGAGATTTTAATAATTTCCCCATCGATTACTACGCCGCTAATCTGCTTATTTCAATAGATAATATCAGTTATCTCGAATCGGGCATTGTCATTGATGAGTTTCGCCGTTCCCTCGACTTTGATGGAATACTTTTAGTTGCAACCTGCCTTACCTGTGACGACGATATGGATGGGAAACTTGATGAGGTCATGCGGGCCGGATGCCCCCTTCATAATGAATTTTATATGGCTGATGAACTGAAAACTGTCATGGATCTCAATGAGTTTAAATTTGTCCGTGGACATGAAACTGAACTGCATGTTGATATCGATGAGCGGGGTAGCTTTTTCAGCCGGGTCTTTGATACTGACAGGGCTGAGATGATCCGTCTTCTTGAAGAGAACCGTTCTGTTCTTACCGAGTGCTACAGCCTCGCTGACCAGCAGCTCCAGGTTCCCTACTACGCGGGAGTCTTCATGCGGATTAAACCTGAATATCTCAAACGGGATATGGCGGGACAGCTATGATTTACCGCGTCAAGGCCTCGGATATCGGCGGCGAGGTGGTGATTCCCGGTTCAAAGTCTCATACCATCAGGGCTTTGACCCTGGGGCTTCTTGCAGAAGGTGAATCGGTCATCGGTTCACCCCTCGAATCATCAGACACCCTCTCGTGCCTTGAAATGGTTCGGCAGTTGGGGGGGGAAGTAAAAGAAGAAGAGAATGCCTGGAGGATACAGGGACGGGGAACCGAGCTTCCGCCGCCTTCAGATGTTATTGATGTGGGCAACTCGGGCACATCCCTCTACGTCGGTCTTGGTGTCGCAGGACTGATCCGGGGCGCCACGGTCTTTACCGGCGATCACCAGATAAGAAACCGTCCCTCCGAGGGACTGCTGGCATCACTGAATGATCTTGGTGCCGAAGCCTTTTCAACCAGGGGGAATGGGAAACCCCCGGTAGTAGTCCGGGGACCTCTAAAGGGCGGGAAAACTTCTATAAAAGCGGTAACTTCCCAATACCTGTCAGCCCTCTTAATTGCCGCCCCGGGAGCTGAAGGCACCAGCATCATCGATGTTCCCCTTTTAAATGAAAAGCCCTATGTGACCATGACCCTTGACTGGCTCGAAAGATCGGGCATTACCCTTGAGAATGATAACTACCGGCGCTTCACCGTGCCGGGAAGACAAAAGTATAAAACCTTTGACGCCCACGTGCCGGCGGATTTTTCTTCCGCTACCTTTTTCTTTGCTGCCGCGGCCCTGACCGGCGCAGAGCTGACCCTCCGGGGCCTTGATTTCTCTGACTCCCAGGGAGACAAAGAGGTTGTGGATATACTTGAAAAAATGGGAGCGGAAGTAGAGAAGGGTGAGCGTCACATTACCATCAGGGGTAAAAGCCTCAGAGGCGGCACCTTTGACTTGAATGCTATTCCCGATGCTCTGCCGGCCCTTGCTGTTGTGGCCTGTTTCGCCGAAGGTGAGACCCGCCTGGTGAATGTTGCCCAGGCCCGTCTTAAAGAGACTGACCGGATCAGTGTCATGGCGGCGGAGTTGAAAAAATGCGGCGCCGATATAGAAGAGATGCCTGACGGTCTGGTTATCCGTAAAAGCAGCCTCACCGGTACCCGGGTCTCAGGACACCATGATCATAGAATTGTCATGTCCCTTGCTGTGGCGGCCCTCGCTTCAGAAGGGGAGATGGAAATAGATACTGCTGAGGCGGTATCGGTAACTTTTCCCGGTTTTCGTGCCATGATGGAGAGCATCGGAGCCGGTATTCTCGAAGAAAAATAAAAGTATTTCTTACTTAGAAGAGCAGGTCCACCCCGGGTGTTCTTTATTCTTTTGGTAAGTTGTAATGGAGCGTAACAATGGCAGTGAGAGGTGTACGAGGAGCAACAACCGTTGACTCTAATACGAAAGATGAGATTGTCAGTAAAACAGAAGAGCTTCTTAAGGGACTGATCGAAGTAAATGATATCAAACTTGAAGATATCACTTCGGTCATTTTTTCTGCAACCGATGACATTGACGCGGAGTTTCCCGCAGTAGCGGCCCGAAAGCTCGGGTGGATATATACACCCCTTTTCTGTACACGGGAAATTCCGGTAAAAGGAAGTATGACAGGCTGTATCCGTGTATTGATGCATGTGAATTCAGATAAACGGCAGGATGAAATGGTGCAGCTCTATCTTCATGAAGCGGCGAAGTTACGGCCTGATCTGAAAAACGGGGGAACAAAGTATTACCAGAGCTGAGATGTAAAGCGGGGCCTTTAAAAACGTTACTGCATGATTATTTTTACGTTTTCATTGCAGAGATTGAAGTTTTCAATCGACATTGACTGCCATGAAAAATTTCGGTTTCCAACAATAGTAACAGCCTGTTCTGTATCCTTTATGGCGGTCAGGTACATACTGATGCAGCTGATGCCGCTGCTGTTAAGGTATTCTAGTTCAGAGAGATCGAGTTCAATGTCAGTGGCGATTTTTTCTGTAAAGGTGAGTATTTCAGGTGAAATTGATTCGCGGTACACATGCCCGGGCAGACGCATGGTGCCTTTAATGGCAATTTTGTGGCTATTTTCTGAAAATTCGATACAATAGTCATTATTTGAGAGTTTTTTCGATATTTCCATGGACATCCTTTCAGGCAACTTTCATTTTTGCGGTTGTAGTTAAAAGATAGTCATTTTTTTCTTTTTCAGCAAGAGAAAAATTAATATCTACACGGTAATCTTTCTTTAAAAGAATCAGTCCAATGCCCGTACCCGCTTTATCCATGGCAAGATTGTTTATTCTTTCAAGGTAGAGAGTTTTCAGGTCAGTGGTCTCCATCTCGTTGTGGATCTTTTCAAGATTGTTCCATGATTTTTCTGAAATTGAATTGGTAACCTGAAAGATCAGTTCATCTCCATCGCTGAAGGTATAGATGTCAATATGGCGGTTCTGAATATGGGAAAACTTCACTGCGTTTTCAACCAGTTCGTTCAATATCGTAGAAATATTATTCTGGATAGAATGATCCTGAAAATCATGATTGTAGAATTCTGCAACAAAATTTGCCACATCACTTACTTTTTCCCAATGTGAGGATATTGCGGTTGGTATAATAGAAAGATACAATTTCTCTTTATAATCCTGTTTGATATGTATTGCGTCACCCATAAAAATACTCTTTGGCATTAAGTCTACCTGGTATGCTTTAATATTATTGCTCCCGCCAGAAAGTATGGTATGGCCGCCCTGGTTACAATATTCCGCCTTAGACGGAAAAAACTCTAATATTGACAGGTTAATTAAAAAGTCAATGTCCTTCAAGGAAATTATCTGTTTTATGAGAAAAAAATAGATTTTTATCATTATTTGCTTCTTGTTATCAATTAGAGTGCACTATTGATGAAATGCAGTCAGTGGACCTGTGATCAGTCCCCGGCTAAATTTTTTATTGTTAAATACTGTTTTTCTATAGACCCTTGATTGTATCTGGTATATAAATGCAGTAATTGTTCAAAATTCAAAGGAGGCCGCATACAGTCTTCTTCGAGAATAATGCTCTGAATTATATAGCCAATAAAAAAATAAAAATGTTTGAAGTTTGTATGGCCATTGAGAAGTGTGTTTTCCTATGAAAAGATTAATTTGTATTGCTCTGATTATCCTATCTGTTTCCTCTATAGTTTATTCACAGGGGAAGCGTAAAATTGAACTGACTGCCCAGGGTATACTTGCCCGGGTAGACCGGGTTCTGCAGTACCCTGACGGCCAGATTATCGGGCGAATGAAGCATATCAGGCCTGACGGTCACTCCTTTACTCTGAATATTAAAGCGGCGATTGCCCGTGATAATTCCCTTTTTGTTTTTAACAGCCGCAAGCGGGGAGATCAGCTCAAGGTTCTCTATAATCTTGGGGGGGAAGATATCTGGGTCTATAATATTCATGCTATAAAATTGTATCATAAACTCGGCATCGATAAATATGACGCTGTTCTCGGTACTAATTTCAGTTTTCTCGATCTCTCAAGTTACGACCTTCAGAGTAATTATACCGCCTCAATCGAGGGAGATGCCTTTATCAAAGGCTACGATGCCTATAAGCTTCGCCTCAATCCGATATTTAAGGGAGGGCTTTATGGAATGCTGACCCTCTATGTATCAAAAGATGAATTTATCCCTCTGCGGATAGATTTTCATGACCGTGATAAGGCGATTTACAAGTTTCTTACCATAACCAAGATTCGCAAGTATAAGGGACGCATCGTTCCGATTCGTTATGATATGATGGATATCAGGCGCGGTACCATTACAATTCTACGATTTTTTAAATTTGATGACCGGATGAAATTCAAGCGAGAAGTCTTCAGATCAGAAAAGCTCGGCGGGTAAGACCGTTGCCTCGTTTTTTTATCTCCTCCCCGAAGGTTGCCGGCAGTACCTTAGAGATAGAGGGTTCAGATTATCATCACCTTGCCCATGTCCGGAGGGTGGTTCCCGATGATATTTTACAGCTGGTTCTTGAGGGCACCCGCCATGTGACAGCCCGCGTTACTGTCGTGGAAAAAGAAAAAATTATTGCCGAAATAATCGAAGAAGATAATTCTCTCCCTGTTGAGGGTGCCTCGGGTCGTGAAGAGGTAACAGTTCATCTGTACATGAGTCTTCTCAAGGGATCGAACTTTGAGCTTGCCTTGAAAAAATCTGTTGAAGCGGGTGTCTCAGCGATTACACCGGTGGTCACGGAGAGAACAATCCCTAAAATTGAAGGGAAGCAGAAAAGCAAAGAAGACCGGTGGCGTAAAATCATCGAAGAGGCAGCCAAGCAGTCGTACCGAAGAAGCCTGCCGGTACTGCATGAAGCTCTTTCTCTTGATGATATCCCCTCGATGCAGTCCGGTGAAACCGGTATCATTGCCCATCTTGCGGGGGGAGAGCATCTTCGTGATGTCCTCGGGCAGAGTACCGGTCATGTCTTTCATCTTCTCGTGGGGCCCGAGGGAGGCTTTTCCGAAGAAGAGGTTGCCCGGGTGGTGCAGAAGGGATGGAAGTCTGCCTGGTTCGGCTTTAGCCAGCTGCGGGCCGAAACTGCCGCCATTGTGCTTCCGGCACTTATTATATATGAAAAGGGATGATACCATGGAAATTTCGGTAAACGGAAAAACCATAGAGTTTGAAAAAGAATACATCAGTGAGATCATTGCACTCTATAAGCTTAATCCTGAAGGGATTGCCGTTGAAGTCAACGGTACCATTGTTCACCGTGAAGAGTATGCTGCAACCGCGGTAAAAGAAGGCGATACGATAGAAATCGTACGCTTCGTAGGCGGCGGCTGATGGGAAGCATTGAACGGGCCATGGATGCCTCAATCAACCGGTCCCTCGAGGGGCTTCGGGTTTGTGAAGATATCCTCAGGTTTTACTGCAATGGAAAAGGGGCCTCTGAGCTGAAAGAACTGCGCCACCGCCTGGGGGATGCAGCGGGTACCCTGTCACGGGACCGGCTTCTCGGATCCCGGGAGGTCGAAGGGGACCAGCAGAAATTTTTTAACACCGAATCAGAATTTACGCGTTCATCTGTCAGTGCTGTCTTTGCGGCTAATATCCGCCGGGCCGCCGAGGCAGTCCGGTCCCTTGAAGAATTTTCAAAGCTTGACCCCGACGGTGCTGGTCATCTGTTTCAGGAAATACGCTTTGCCATTTATGAAATTGAAAAGAAGAGCTGGTTTGCTCTGAAAAATGAAGAAGCGAAACTGCGCTTTGCCGATACTCTGTATGCCATTGCCGATTCCGGTTTTGTATCTCCCGATGAAACGGCGGCCTCGGTCCGTGAGATGGCCCTCGGAGGCGCCGGTATCATTCAGCTTCGCATGAAAAATGAAGATCGGCGACTGGTCCTTGAAACGGCCCGCCGGGTTCGAAGTATCTGCAGTGACCATGATGTGCTTTTTATTATGAATGACTATCCCGACATCGCTGTCATGGCAGAAGCCGACGGGGTGCACCTCGGGCAGGATGATCTTCCCCTCAGTGAGGTGAGAAAATTTCTTCCCCCGGGGATGGTGATTGGTCTTTCGACCCATTCACCGGAACAGGCCCGTGACGCCCATGAGATGAAACCTGATTATATTGCCATCGGCCCGGTCTTTGACACGACAAGTAAAACCGGCACGGTGATCAAGGGCATCGGAACCGGTATGGTGAAGGAAGTTGCAGCCGCGTCAGAACTTCCTCTTGTGGCAATCGGCGGGATAACCGGAGAGAATCTTTCTTCGGTCCTTGAGGCGGGATGTACCTGCCCCGCTGTAATTTCAGAACTATTTAAAGAAGGAAGAATACGGGCAAACTGCGAGGCCCTGACTTCCTTAATCCAAAAAAATAATATATGACAACAACAGATAATAACCTCTACATGCTTTACGCCGATGAAAAAGATAAGGTCTATGATGACCCGGGGCATTATGCCCTCTTTCGCACCGGCAACAGAATTGTGACCCTCGAGGCTGATGAGCTGATTGAACTTCCCTTCGGCAGTTATCTTTTTTCTCTTCCCGGACGTCTCCCTATGGGACTGGATGCGGGAACCGGAAAGCTGAACAGCCCGACTGCCGACAGTGAGGGCCGGCTGATTCGGGGCGCCTCGGCATTTCTCGCCTCAGGCTACCTGCGGACTTTTTTGCCCGCCTATAAAGAAAGCGAAGGGGCGCCGAAACTTCCCCTCTGGGCCTATGCGGGTGCCGCATACCGCGACGGGAAGGTGCTGGTTCCCGCCATGAGAATCGATGATGATCCGCGCTCTGACCCGAAGATTCACCAGGACCGGGAGGCCCTGGTAACAGCCATCGGCGGTGTCGAAAAGCAGTATCCTGAGAACCGACTGGTAAAGCAGCTTCATACCTGTTCGCTCGACTATGACTGCCTGTGCGCCCGAAACTTTTTTCTTTCACGTCACGAGGCGCCGCTGCCCACATCACCGGCATGCAATGCCCGGTGCGCCGGGTGCCTGTCCCACCAGGGAGATGACGCGGGCTTTTCGGCTTCCCAGTTTCGTCTCACCTTTGAGCCCACGGTAGAGGAAATCGCCCAGGTGACCCTTCATCATTTCGAGGCAGTTGATGAAGCGGTTGCCAGTTTCGGACAGGGATGCGAAGGGGAGCCCCTGCTTCGGGGAAACGATCTGGCCCGGTCGATAGGTGCCGTGCGGGAGAAGACCGACCGGGGTACAATAAATATTAATACCAACGGCTCTCTTCCTGAAACCGTTAAGGCGATGATAGACGCGGGCCTCGATTCAATCCGCGTCAGTATGAATTCTCCCACAGAAGAAGCCTATAACCGCTATTACCAGCCGAAAAACTACAGCTTTGCGGATGTACTGAAAACCCTTGAAGTCGCTCTTGACGCGGGCATCTGGGTTTCGGTAAATCTTTTCTTCATGCCGGGCTTCACGGACAGTGAAGAGGAAGTTGAGGCTCTCATCGGGTTCCTTGAGCGTTTTCCCGTTAACATGATACAGGCGCGAAACCTGAATATAGATCCGGATTTATATTTTGAGACCATCGGGTTCACCGGCTCAGAGCCGGTGGGTATTCGTGATATGGTTGATTATTTTAAAGAAGAGTTTTCTTCGGTGAGGTGGGGGTATTATAATCCCGCGAAAGAGAGTTTTTAACACGTCAGCAAATGTGAATGATGCTTGAATGTGATGTGTGCTGGAAAAGGTTTTTCGCAGAAAGCGTTTTTTGCCGGAAGGCGATATATGTCAGAAGGTGTGATTTCATATGAAGGCGTGAAAGCGCTTTCGCGCCTTCATATGAAAGCTTTTGATAATAATTAGCAGAATTATTGATTTTATAAATTATACAGGGTAAGGGAGAGGGCAATGAACAAAATTATAATTGCAGCAATGATTATTACATCTCTGTTTTTTGTATCCTGTACTCATTGTGTTTCTGGTAACTGCAGGGATGGCTATGGTAAAACCTCAAAAGGCCTTATTGGAAAGTATGAAGGAGAATGGAAAAACGGAAAATGGCATGGACAGGGAACCATATATTATACTAACGGTAGCAAATATGTAGGTATGATGCAAAATGATAAAATGAATGGATACGGTAGTTTTTTTTATTTCAATGGGGATAGTATATACCGGTCAGTTTAAAGACGGGCAAATGCACGGCAGGGGGGTAGTGAAAACTTCGGATGGAAGAATTATTGAAGAGGGCGTGTATAAGAATAACAAATTGATAGATGAATCAAAATAGTTTAATTGGATACTGAAAGCCTGACAGGAAGTCAGGATGACTCAGCATTAAAGTTACAGGGCGGCGCACACGAAGTGCACTCCCGCCCGTTAAGCCTCTCTGGCGTCTGAAGAGCGCCTTTTTGCTTACTTTTGTGGCGAAACAAAAGTAAGCCCCCGGAGGGAGACCGGGAAAAGAATTCTGGTTAGAAGGGACGAAGTCCAGACTTCAAATGGCATGATATTCCATGAAGGCGCGAAAGCGCTTTCGCGCCTTCATGAAATATCATATACGCCTTCCGGTTTTTCCATCGTATCCACAGTCAAATTACATAAAAAAACCTTGCTAAATTCACCCCTTTTCGACAAAATCCAGAATATGCTCCCAGAGTTAGCGTGTACCCCTTGCGGGGTAAAATACCGGGAATATATGCAACAAAAGGGTAATCGCACCATCTTATAGAAGAAACCATAAAAAAGCATGAAAATTAAAGCGTTTATATACATTCTGATTCTGATTCTTCCCGTGTACCTGTCCGCGGGCTGCACCAGCGGTGACGGCGAAGCTGAGGGCATCGATACCTCCCGGTCAGAGAATAATTCTGAATATTTAGACGACGACCCCCTGGCTATTGGCGACCGGGTCGGTACCCCCGGGGATGGGGATGAACTTCCTCTCCCGATAAAAACCTGGTCTCCCCGCACATCGAGAACCTCGGCAGTTGCGGTAAACATCGAAGACGGCCTCAATGAATACAATATTCCCCATCTCTGGAAGGTGACCAGCCGTACGATAAATTTTCTATCCTCGCAGATCGAAGAGGCACAGGGTGTTGAAAACTTCACCATGTACCTCTACTTTCAGAAGGGCTACCTGACCTGGTATGTCCGTGACAGTGTCTCTAAAAAAATCTACCGTATGAAAGACCGCCCCCGGGTGGCCCGCTATTCAACCATTTCAGGAAAGCTTGAAAGTGACGCCTGGGAGTCAGCTTTTCTCGATGTGAACGAGAGAAGGGCGGGGCTCTACTGTTTTGACGATGAGACAAAGAGCTGGACTCTCTATGAGCTCGCCGCCGCCTCATCGCTGAAAGGGATCAGCCGCACCATGACCCGCAATGCTTTTCAGGCCATTGAGCGCCTCAGAATAATAGACACAGTCTATGGGGGTAATCCCGAGGCAGAAGGCAGCATAAACATTGAATACAGTTATGGGGGGAAGAAAAGGATCAGTCTCTTTCATCCCGTAATCGCCCTGGCATACATCATTTCCGGTGAAGACCAGTGGCGTGAATACGCGGCTGAGTACTCGGTCGCCAAAAAGGGTACTATAACTATCAGCGGACTCGAAACCGGAAAGTCTTACCGGGTGATTCTTTTTCGTCCGGAGAAAACTTCTTCCCTGCGTCCCGGCCATGGAGACCTGCACTGGGTCACCGGGGGCGTTGAGGTGAAAAATAACCGCTTTACCGCCCCTCCCGGAGTCATTGAACTTGCGGGAAACGAGGAAACCCTTCAGGCCGAACTGAGTGACCGGCGCATATGGAATGAGGGGAGACCCGCGGCAGTGATAAAATCCATGAAAGCCTTGGCGGTCAAAGAAAAGCGAAAAGGTTCGACCAGTCACATATATATAGAAGTAACCTTTTCCGACAGTACATCTATCGAGGGGCTCAGAGCCGTCATCTCGTCTCCTTCGAAAAACGAAGCCTCCCTCTTTGCAGGGGACCTGGCGGGCCAGGAGATTGAAGTTGCCCTTGAAACCCGGGATGACCATCGCTTCATCGGGAGCATCCCAGCCGAAAAGCTGAAAGAACCGGGCACCTGGCAGGTTAAGAGTATTACGGGAAAAGCAGTAAAAGAAGAGGCTGCGCCGGTAGACTTTGCCTTTACTTCCTCTCAAAAGGGCCGTTACCTTGAGTATTATCTTTACCGTGAGGGCCAGGCTTCAGATTATGATCTTCTTCGTGACACCTCGCTTCACGTGAAGGATATTCCCGGTGTGACCCTGGACGAGGGGGACACTGCCGGTCCTGAACTGGTTGAAATTCTTGAGGTTTCGGGAAAGGAAGAATCCTTCTTCCATTTTATAATCGAATATGATGATGAAAACCATACCGATTCTCCGGGAACCGTAACAGGAAAAATCGTCTTCACCAATCCGGGGGGAGACGATGATTTTGAAATACCCGTCATGGCCGGAGATGCGACATCGGCCTACGGGCGGGTCTATGCCCCCTGGGGTCCCCCTGAGAAATCTGAAGCGGAAGATTTTATTCTTCCCGCTGATGAGTCCCGGTGGTTTATCCGTGAAATAGTATTGTGGGACCGCCTCGGGAATACGGCGAACTACATTGCCCTTGATCTTCCTTTCTACGATAATTTTCTTTCTCTTTTATCTCTTGATGATGAGTTCTATTTTCTCTATAATTACAGCATCAAGCTGCCTGAGCAGACCTATGTGCCCCTTCTTTCAGTAGAAGTGACGGAGTGAACCGAAGGTGAATACAGGAGAAACTGAATGAGTGATATGATTGAGAGCCCCGTAGAATACGCCCGCAATGTTGTGGGTAAAGATCCGATGGCCCGGTTTCTCGGTATAGAAGTCGATGAGGTAAAGGAAGGATATGCCCGCTGTTCCGTAACGATCAGTCCCGATTACCTGAATGCTGTCGAACGGGCCCATGGAGCCATTATCTATGCCCTGGCCGACCAGGCCTTTGCGGTAGCGTCTAACTCAACTGGAACCCTTGCCCTCGCCCTGAATTTTCATATTAACTATATAGCTTCGGCTACCGATGGTGAAAAACTATTCGGCGAGGCGACACCGGTGCATTCTGGCAGAAAAGTCAGCGTCTGGAAAGTCGAGGTCTTCGGAAGTGAAGACCGGCTCATCGCCACCGGTGAAGGAATTGCCTATCACAAATAATAGCTGTCAGTGGGGCAATTTATTCCTTGACAGACTGCCGTAACAGTTATTTAAAAATAATTTGCAGACCGACTCAGGAGATATTAAATGAGTATTAAAAAAACGCTTTTATTTGTTTCTACCCTGGTATTTACCATTGCCGCGGTTTCATGTTCATCCTTTGTAATGGAAGAGGACATGCCTGCTCTGAAAAAACTTGAAGGTAATACCTATGTACTGAAAAAGGATGTTAAAATTGGTACCGGGTCTGTTGCAAAGGGAACCGAGGTGAAGATCGTCATCATGGCCGGTGATGACTGGTTGAAGGTATACAGCTATCCGGCTAAAGGTGATAAACTGAAGGCTTCGAGAACCCTCATTCTCTATATGTTTGAGGATGAATTTAAAGAAGAAATGTACAGCTATCGGTATTTCGAAAAACGTTTTTCTGAAATACTTAAACAAAAAGCTGGAAAATAGTATTCATGGCAGCCGGGGGCGCCGGATAAGGGCCCTTTACTTCCTTGAATTTATAAAAGAAACGTTAAAATTTTAATAAATGGGACAATAAGATGTTTGAAGGTGTGAATACGGCTTTGATTACGCCGTTTAAAGATAGTAAAGTAGATTACCAGGCTCTTGAGGCCCTGGTTGAAATGCAGATAGAGGGGGGAGTAGACGGGATAGTTCCCATGGGAACAACCGGTGAATCTCCCACCGTATCTTTTGAAGAACATAAGGAAATAATTCGCCGTGTCGTCAAAATAGCTAATGGACGCGTAAAGGTTATTGCCGGTACGGGAGCTAATTCCACCGATGAGGCAATCTGTCTTTCCCAGTCTGCCGAAGCTTCCGGTGTTGATGGGATTCTGCTGGTTAATCCCTATTATAACAAACCGACCCAGGAGGGCCTGATAGAGCATTTTGCCCGGGTTGCCCAGGCGGTAAAGGTTTCTGTCATGTTGTATAATATTCCGGGGCGCACGGGAGTTAATTTTCTGCCTGAAAGTGTTGTGCGCCTGATGGACCGGGTCGACAATATTGCCGCCATGAAAGAGGCTACCGGAGACCTGGCCCAGATGATGAACCTCTATGAACTGACGGGAGACCGGCTGACTATTCTTTCCGGTGATGATAATCTTCTTCTCCCGGTCCTCGGTATCGGCGGAAAAGGTATCGTATCGGTTCTTTCGAATATAGTTCCCGCTGATGTAAAGCGGGTAGTGACCCTTTTTGACGAAGGGAATCTTGAAGAGGCGAGGGGGCTTTTTTATAAGCTTCTTCCCCTCTGTCGGGCCATGTTTCTTGAAACCAACCCGATCCCCGTTAAGGCGGCCATGGAAATGGCGGGTCACTGTACTGGGGAGATTCGTCTTCCCATGACTTCCCTTACTGAAGAAAATCGAAAAAAATTAAAGACTGTATTCAGTCACTATGGGGTCAATCTGTCATGAAACTCGGAATCTGTGGAATCTGCGGCAGGATGGGTATCGCCATCCTTGAAGTTGCCCTTGAGCGGGGTCATGAACTGAGTGCCGCTTTTGACGCGGTAGAATCTCCCTGCGCGGGTAAAGATGTCAACACCCTGATTCACGGAAATCCTCTCGGAATCAATGTTGAGCCGATTAACGAGAAACAGATGAAAGAGAGTGACTGCATTATCGACTTTTCGACTCCCCGTGCCACCATGCAGCTTCTTGATGCTGCGGTGAAGGCGGGTACTCCCCTGGTGATCGGTACCACCGGTTTTACCGATACTGAAAAGAAAAAAATTGAAGACGCAGCCAAAAAAATACCAGTTGTCTTTGCCCCCAACATGGCGGTAGGGGTAAACATGCTCTTTAAGTTGACGGAAGTCGCTTCAAAAGCCCTGGGGCCTGAATTTAATGTAGAAATTGTTGAATCCCATCACCGCTTTAAAAAAGATGCCCCTTCCGGGACGGCCAAAAGGCTCGTCGAAATTGTAAAGGATAACATGGAAGGCATGGCTGACGCGAAGGAAGTTACAGGACGCAGCGGTATTACCGGAGAGCGGAGTGATAAAGAAATCGGTGTGATGGCCCTTCGGGCCGGCGATATTGTCGGCGAGCATACGGTATATTTTGCCGGTGTGGGGGAGCGCCTTGAGCTTACCATTCGTTCTACATCCCGGGAAAACTATGCCCGAGGCGCCGTTCTTGCGGCAGAATTTTCCGGGGATAAACCGGCTCGGCTTTTTTCAATGTTTGATGTCCTGGGACTATGATGACAGAACAAAAGAAAAAACAGGAACTTTCCGAAGAAATCCCGCCTGAGGTGCAGGAAAGTGATACCCGTACTTTTGAAGACAATCCCTACCAGACCGATAACCGTAAACCGGAAGATATCGTTCGGCTTTTCTATGTTCATAATGTCCCTATCGTGCCGGTTATCTCCAAGCGCGGCCTTCTGATAGGCGTCCTTAAAAAGGAAGATCTCGTTGCAGAACTGTCTGATATCGAAAGGGCGGAAAACCTGAAAATTGATGAGTTTATTACCAGGGTTGCCCGTAAAATGACCCTTGATGATCTTCTCGACTATGGCAAAATTAAAGAATTTGTGGTTATTAATATCTTTGGCGATATTCTGGGAAGATGGACAAGGCTGCAGCTTTTTAATGCAACTGAGGGCAGTCCGACAGCAGATAAAGCTGCAGAGGATGTTGATGCACAGCGGGAGGAACAGGTCCTTGAGTGGATTATATACCTGATTCTTGAGCATATACCGAGGGCCCTCTATGCCATCAATGAGAATGGCAAAACTATTTTTTACAACAGCTACTTCGAAGATATGTATGCAGGTATTAAAAAGGAAGAAGTAGACACGGGTATTGTCGAAAAGCTTTTTGCTGATCCCAATGATAATGAGCTTTATTCAAAACCGGGACAGGATACTATTTATTTTTTAAACCGTGAGCTTAACCTCTATTATGAAAAGATTCCCATGGTTTCGAATCAGAAAAAGGTCGGTTTTCTAATATTTTGTGACCAGAAAGGTGACGGAGCCCCGAATGACACCAGGCAGCTCAAGGGTATTGATCTGCGGGGCGGCGGCGCATTGGCAGATATCCTTTCAGGTGTTGAGAGACAGTTGATAGTTGAAGCCCTGAAGTCTACCGGTGATGCAGCAGGGGCGGCAAAGGAGCTTCAGGTGACAAAACAGGCCCTTACAACGCGGATAAAAAAATATAAAATTGACTCTAAAAATTTGTAGATCAGAAAAAAATACCATTTTAACTTGACATAATCTCTGATTCTGATGATATTGGTTTCGTTAATCAGAATATTTCTCTTGTTTCTCCCCCACCCAGATCGGGTAGAAATCCAGTAATACAGATATTATCAAATCAATAAATCGGTTTCTGTTATTATTCTAAATCTATAACTCTATAAAGGTATTGTATGGCTAAAGAAACTAACTCCAATAGCAGGCCACGTAATGGATCTGCAAATTCGAGAAATTCAGGCGGTTCACGGCAGTCTGGGGGTTCACGACAAACTGGAAGTCCCCGGCATTCTGCAGGTGCTGCCCAGGCTGACAAAAAAAGCAATTTCGAAGAAGAGATTAAAAGTCAGATAATAACAAAGGAAGAAGCAAGTGGTCCGAAACTTGACCTCGTTGAACTGAAAACCAAGACTATTTCTGAACTTACCAACCTGGCAAAAGATTTAGGCTGTGAGCGTTATTCAGGCTTGAAAAAACAGGATCTAATCTTCGAAATACTTAAATCCCAGACTGAACAAAAGGGACTTATTTTCGCCAGCGGTGTTCTTGAAATTCTTAATGACGGTTACGGTTTTCTCCGGTCACCGAATTACAATTACCTTCCCGGGCCCGATGATATTTACGTTTCACCTTCCCAGATCAGGCTTTTTGGTCTTAAAACAGGTGATACCATTGCCGGCCAGATTCGTCCCCCCAAGGATAATGAGCGTTTTTTCGCCCTCCTGAGGATCGAAGCGGTAAACTTTGAGAATCCTGAGCATCTTCATAAAAGGGTGCTTTTTGATAACCTGACACCTCTCTATCCTGAAGAAAGAATCGTTCTTGAGACAACTGCTGATGAAATAGAGATGAGAATTCAGAATCTTATCACACCTATTGGTAAGGGACAACGAGCACTTATTGTAGCCCCTCCAAGAACGGGAAAAACGATTCTTTTACAGAAAATAGCCAATGCGATTACGGCCAATCACCCTGAAGTATATCTGATTGTCCTTCTTATTGATGAACGCCCTGAAGAAGTAACTGATATGCAGCGTTCTGTAAATGGGGAAGTCATCTCGTCAACCTTTGATGAACAGGCAAGCAGACACGTTCAGGTTGCGGAAATGGTCATTCAAAAGGCACGTCGTCTTGTTGAGAGAAAGATGGATGTCGTTATTCTTCTCGATTCAATTACACGACTAGCCCGGGCCTATAACCTGGTGGTACCGACAAGCGGAAAAATACTTTCCGGTGGTGTTGATTCAAATGCCCTTCATAAACCGAAGCGTTTTTTCGGAGCGGCGCGTAACATTGAAGAGGGTGGAAGTCTAACAATACTTGCCACCGCCCTTATCGATACGGGAAGCCGGATGGATGAGGTTATTTTTGAAGAATTCAAGGGTACCGGTAACAGTGAGGTTCACCTTGACCGTAAATTAAGCGATCGCAGGATTTTCCCTGCAATTGATATAAACAAGTCAGGTACAAGAAAAGAAGAATTACTGCTTGACGAAGAAGAGTTGAATAAATTATGGGTACTTAGAAAGGCTCTTTCATCTCTCAGCTCAACAGAGGCGATGGAACTGCTTATTGATAAAATGAGATCAACAAAGAATAATAAGGCCTTTTTCAAGGCCATGAATTCTTAAGATTTAGGGAGATATATTATGAAAAAGGGCATTCATCCTGAATACAAAGACACTACAATAAAGTGTGCATGTGGCAACGAAATTGGAACCAAGTCTACTGCAAAAGACCTGCACGTTGAAATTTGTTCCAACTGTCATCCCTTCTATACCAAGAAGCAGAAGATTGTTGATACAGCAGGCCGTGTAGAGAAGTTTAAGAAGAAGTACAACATTAAGTCATAAGTCAGTACTTCAACGTTTTAGACAAAGAGAGAGCTGCCCCCCAGGGGCAGCTCTCTCTTTGTCTAAAGAATATTTTATTTCATGACACAGCCTTCAGGATCAGGAATAGAACAAAAAATTAGACTGAGAGCTGTGGTCGTTGATGAGCCGTGTCTAATGGTTTATTGTCGCTATATAACCATAAATGTTTTCTCCGGGAAACAGAGATTCTTTTTTTAAAAGCTTAAAACCTGCATTTTTTAACAACATTTCAATCTCTCCATTTTTGGGAATCTCATAGCAGCCCTTTATGGATCTGTTAATAACGTCAAGATTAGCTGTCCCTGCAGAAGGTTTCTTTCCCTGTTCTGATGATACGAGGATCAAGGTTCCATTGTGGTCTAAATATGTTTTTACTTTTTTTAAAAGCTCCAGGCGTTTTTCAACGGGGAAATAATAGATCATATTATACATGGTAACCAGGTCAAAGGAGTTCATATGCTCCTGACCAAGTTCAAAAATATCTCCCTGGATAACATCAAAGGAATCCTGGAGGCCCCATGCCTTAATATTGTCTTTAGCCTGCTTTGTCACGGCCGTGTCATAATCAAGAGCAATACCATATAATTCTTCATTAACTTCATATGCTTTTTTTAAATAGATGCCTGAACCGCATCCTGCTTCAAGGATCCTGGTTTTTTTATTTTTAATCATATGTCTTGCTATGAAAAGATCGATGAATGGATCGAGCATTTTTGATGCTCTCGCTATGAGATCTCCATGAAGTTCAAGATAGTTCCCATCAGGCGCTCCATGAAGACGATCATTGAAGTGACTGTACGCAGAATTGTAATAATAGACATGAGCCTGAATCCATGCTGCAAACTTATCACCTTTCTCTCCCCGGAGCATTTTAATCCTTTTTCCCTTGAGTGAATATTTTCCTTTTTTTAATGCAATTTCGTTCAGGGATACTCCGAGATTTAGAATGGCCTCAAGAAGATCCATTCTTTCAATAGAAAGCCTGGCGGCAAGAGATTCAATATCAATGGGGGTTTCCAGGGCATCAATAATTTTAGATTCAAAGACAGCATGTAGAAAATGGAATCGAACAAAGCCTTTCCAGTCATTCAGCAGGCCCATCATGGATAATAAAGGGAGAGATTTTATAAGAGTTATTATTTTTTTCATGCTGCCTCACAAATATAAGATAGTCAAACGTTAGAGTAAATGCTCTAATTGTCAAGTCGTTTGTGTGGAGATTAAATTTTTTAAACTAAAAGTTCAGGTAAGGCTTTAGCGGGATTATAATATGTTTTAATGAAGATTCAATCGAAGATAGGGTAATTTTTTTGCCTTCAGTTTTTAATGATGTGATGATTCCTTCAATATATGTCCATATGATATTTATGAAAATATCAAGATGTTCATTTTCGGGAAGATTATGGAAAATTCCCTTCTGGTTTAAGTCTTTTATAATAGATTTTAAGTCTGCGGATCTTTTTTTCTTAATAGACTGGTATTTTTTTCGAAAGTTATCGTCAAATGCCACCAGGTATGATAAATCCGCATATATGAAACGATATTCGTAAATAATTTTACAAGTCTTTTTAAAAAAAATCTCAGTTTGCATGCTTTCGAAATCAACGGAAGGAAGAAATATATCATCAAATGCTGTTATCATTTCATTTAGTAGATCAAGAAAAATATGCTCTTTGTTGCGGAAATGGTAATAGAGATTCCCCGGGCTGATATCACATTCTTTAGCAATATGATTGGTTGTTGTAGAAACAGCCCCATCTGTATTAAATAGTTCCCGAGCAGCATCTAAAATAATTTGTGGAGTTGATTGTTTTTTTAGCATACCAGATTTTGAGGCTCTATTGAGTTATTAAGAAAAACTAAAAAAACATAGCATAGTGTTACTTCCTGTCAATGCTTTTTAAAATTCCATCCTGACTCCGGCAAAGGCAGAATCCTTCCCGTTAAAGCAAATTTCCCTGTATTAAATTACAGAAGAGTAAAAAAATCTTGCATGTTAGATATTCTTAGTCAATAGTGCGGACATTCATATAAAGTTTACCAGGTGTCGCAAGCTGAACCTGGAAAGTGTTATAATTGCTGCTATTTGCATGGAGGACTCATATGAAGAAGCATAAGGGGCGAATTGTTTTTCTAATGATTAACTGCGTACTGATCTTATCTGCATCATGCACAGGGCGGTATCACCTCTACGATGAATCAAAAGTTGACAAAAAGGTTTCAACCGCTGTTTTGTATAAAGATTTTGATTGGTGGATCGATAGCAATATAGATGCCAATTCAATACAGATAACCCGGATAGATGACCGTCAGGCCCCCTGTAAAGGAATTGCCTGTTTTGACCGCTGGTTTGGATCTTCCTGGGACGGATCATACCGTATATATCTTCTGCCCGGTGAGCATATTGTTCATATTAAATTTAAAAGTAATTCTCTGAAAAGAGTAATTAAAAACGGTGTACTTGTTACTGGAGGGATTTATTCCTTCAAGACTATACTGAAGTTTAAGGCTGAAGCGGGGCGCAGGTATTTTATAAAGGCGGAGTTTATTTTTGAAGGCAATAAAGCCAGGGCCTGGGTTGAGGAGGTAGCTGCACAATAATTACGTGCTTCTACGCGTTAGCATTCATATTTTGAAAAGGTGATTTTTTTCCTTTTAATTCGGATATCATGGATGTGTTATTTTTGTAGAATATTCAATTTTTATTGAGGTAGTATCTTATGAGTGATGTGGAAAAACAAAAAATAGGCAAATTACATCGAATACTGCAAAAATTGAAGGGGTTTGTTAAAACCGCTCTGCTTGGCGGTGTTACTGTAATCCTTCCGGCTGCTATTTCCCTTTTTCTTTTCAAATGGATTTTTATAACAGTAACTGATATGATTCAGGCTCCAACCAATTTGATACTGACACATGTACCTTTTGTTGGTGGTAAAGAAATAATAGCTGATATTCTTGTAATATTTACGATATTACTCTCCTGCTTTATTGTTGGAATAATCGTTCGGACACACGTTGGAAGAATTATTTTCAGAAGTATTGATGCCTATCTTGCAAAGGTGCTGCCGGCCTATTCGACGATAAAGGAAATTGTTCAGCAGTTTCTCGGGAGCAAAGTGTCTCCCTTTGCCTCGGTTGCCCTGGTACAGATTTTCGAAAATGATACGTTAATGACCGCTTTTGTTACTGAAACCCATGAAAACGGCATCTGTACTGTTTTTGTTCCCACCGGGCCTAATCCTACTTCAGGCAATATTTATCATTTGAAAAGCGAGTATGTCCATCATGTTGATATTGGTGTTGAAGAAGCGATGAAGTCCATTATTGGCTGTGGTTCCGGGTCTTTGGGGCTTATTAAGAATTATACCGGGAAGGCATAGCAATTTAAATCTACACGGAGTAATTTTTTCTGTCTTCTTGATACTTTCTATACCGTATGGTAGAAAATATCCTTGATTAAGTAAAATAAGAAAATATATATAAGTATGTCTCAATACAGAGAGGGATTATGCAAAAGCGTCAGAAAATACGAAGAGGCTTGATTCTCATTTCTTTTTTGTTTTTCCCCCTTACCATTTATTATTTCTCTCCGGTACTGCCGATTATGGCAGGATACTCAGGAATCATTGCCGGAAGTCTTATTTCCTTTGCAGTCATGTTCATCGCCTCACTTTTTATCGGCAGACTTTTCTGCGGATGGACTTGCCCTGCGGCTGGTCTTCAAGAGGCGTGTTTTGTCGTTGAGGATTCGCCGGTAAAAAAAGGGAACTGGATAAAATACCTTATCTGGTTTCCCTGGCTGGCAGCAATCGTAATATTGCTGGCAAGAAGTAAAGGAAACCTTGCGGTTGATCCTTTATACCAAACATGGCACGGCATCTCCCTTCACGGTCCCGAGAGCTATTTTGTATTTTTCGGTTTTCTGGCACTTATAGTTATACTTTCATTTACTGTAGGGAAGCGTTCTTTTTGTCACCATGTCTGCTGGATGGCACCCTTCATGGTTATTGGCCATAAACTTCAGACAATCTTAAAATTACCTGCCTTAAGACTTGTTGCGGAAAAAGAAACCTGCAACAGTTGTACACTTTGTAACAAACATTGCCCCATGAGTCTGAATGTCGAGGAACTTGTGCATAAAGAGTCTATGGAAAACAGTGAGTGTATTCTCTGTGGGATGTGTGCGGATACCTGCAAAAAAAATGTAATTAGCTATAGTTTTTCGAGGAAATAGTTTTCAATTATAAAGTATCACATTTTTAACTATGCTTTTTTTTCAGCCATTGCTTCCAGATGCCGCTCACGCCGAAGAGGGCCAAAAGTATCAGGGTACCCCCGGCGGCAATCCCGAAGGTTAAATCTTCTCCGAGAACCGCAACACCGAGAATGCCGGCGAAGAGGATTCTGCTTGATGATACCAGTGAGCCTGCAGCCGCGTCGATATACCGATAGCCGGCGGTGATAAAAACCTGCCCCATGACTGAAAATATTGTGCAGAGAGAGACGTAGAGGAGAATGATACCCCGGGGTATCTCGAATACCGGCAGCACCATGAAAAAATTGATCACGGTTCCCAGGGCCATAAGATAGAACAGAATTACGATACTTGAGTCATATTTTCGCGCCTCCCGGAGAGAGGTGATGGCAAAACCCGCTACCAGTCCCGACGCGAGGGCCAGTATATCCCCCCGGTTCAGGGCCCCGGTCCCGGAGAGCAGGGGTGAGGGCACCATGACAAGATAGATGCCCGCCATGGCCACGGCAAGGTATATGATATCAAGCAGAGAGATAGACTCCTTGTTCATCATGGGTGCTAAAAGGAAAACGAATACCGGATAGGTCATGTTCAGCATATTGGCCTTGGTTACGGTCGTTTCTCCGATACCGGTGAAAAAGAGGATAACCGCGACCGTGTTGAAAAGGGCCCGAAGTATGACATACCGGGTCTTTTTGGGCCGCAGGTTTTCTTTTCTTGTGAAGGCGATAAAAGAAATAAAAATCAGGCCCCCCAGGAACCTGAAAAAAGTCAGTTCAATGGGGGGAACCGCTGATGACTGAATTGTGAGTTTGGCGAATAGCGTAGCCAGGGCAAAGACAAATGCTGATAATAGTAGAAATATAAAGCCCCGGGTCACACATTACTCCGATTTTTCCTCATGTGAATCAGTATGATACCGAGAAGACCGGTCAGAAAAAAGCCAAGGGCAATAATCTGCGCCTGGGTCAGGCCAAAGGCCATGGTCGGATTTATTCGGATAAATTCCACGCTAAACCGGGCTATTCCGTTGAGCATGAAGTATATAAAGAAGAGAAGCCCGGGAGTAAGTTCCCGCTTTCGAATCTGCAGCAAAGCAATGACAAGGATAAAAGAAAACATCGATTCGAAGAGGGGAGTAGGGAAGACGTCAGCAGTTGAGGGGATGATACCATTAGGGTAGGGGATTCCCAGAAAGGAGGAAGTCTCTATCCCATAGCATCCGTCACCGGAAACATGACAGCCGAGTCTGCCGATGGCGTAACCGAGGGCCATGGCCGGAGCCGCGAAATCGAGTATTTCAAGGGGATTCTCACCGCTTTTCTTAATGATGATCAGGCAGACCAGGATTCCGAGGATAAATCCCCCATATACCGTCAGGCCCGCACCTGAAATAAGCATTCCGAGGGGATCACTGAGAAATTGTGACCAGTTATCAATAATATGAAACAGTTTCGCCCCGATAATACCTGAAGGAATTACCGCTAGAAGAATTTTATAGGCTAGTTCCGGGTCTTTTTTATGAAGTTTGAGTTCTCTCTCAAGGAGAAGAAAAGCCATGTAGAAGCCGAGGCCGAGCATTATGCCGTAGCCGCCGATAGTCAGCATCTTATACTTGAAAATTATGGGATACATTGATAGATTCCTTATATGCCCTTCAGGCGTAGTGCTGGCGCGGTACCGGAGAAAAATACGGTCAACCTGCCAGTTTGTATGGTTGTAAAACCGGTTTTAAAGAGAATCAATTCTTTTATTTCTGTCAAGGCTAATTTAAAGATTAAGGGAGAGGAAGTGAAGGCTTTCTGAAGGCGCGAAACCGTTTTCGCGCCTTCAGAAAGTGCTTTCGCTCCTTCATCAGTATTTATAGAGAAAGTCTACTTTATCGTGGAAAAGATGTAACTTGATGTCGATAATGTAACTAAAATAAGCAGGAAGGAAACATATGGATACCAGTGAGCGGGTACATCTTATTCGAAAGGGAAATGAGTTTTTCAATGAAGGGAAACTTGAAGAAGCTATAAGGATATTTGAAACGACCGATTACCGGGACGGCCTTACCAGGGTTGCTGATTACTATTTTTATGACAAAAAACAGCCTCTCCTGGCCCTTAAGTATTACCGTATGGTTAACAGAAAGGACAAAGTGAATGAAATATTTGAGCGCATGGTGTTTGCCCTCAATAAACTCCTTGGAAGAAAAACGGTAAAAGTAGAACTTCCTCCCGTGAAAGTGTCTCCGAAACTGAAAATTCTCGCAGAAGAGATTCTGAGAGACAACGAAGCAGCTGAAAAAAAATAACCAGTATGCCGCTCAGTGGGCGGGGACTGAAGGTTCCCGCACTTTTAACAAAATGTGTAAATGAGGTGTCTGATGAGAAGAGTACCATTATCTGCGGCTATATTCCTGCTGATAATTTTTGCCGGAATAATCCCGGGTGAAACAAAAATACGCGATGCCGGGAGTTACCTGAAGAAACATGTCGTAACGAAAAAACTTCCCAACGGAATTACCGTTGTTCTTTTAAACCGGGGATATACTCCAACCCTTGCCTTTGAAATAGCCTTCAGGGTCGGTTCAGCTGATGAGAGTTACCGTACCATCGGCGCGGCCCATATGCTTGAGCATATGCTTTTTAAAGGAACCGATCGCCTGGGGACAAAGGATTTCAAAAAGGAAGAAAAGATACTCCGGCGCATTGAGGCGGTCGGTGAAACCCTTGACCACCTGCGCCTTACCAGTCCCGGCAATGTAATGATTAAAAGCCTTGAGGCAGAACTGCAGAAGCTTCAGAAGGAAGAATCCAAATATGTCATTAACTCGCCCTATGATAAAATTTATACCCTCAACGGGGGAGTCGGCTTTAATGCCTCTACCTCCCGTGACAAGACCGGGTATTATATTGAACTTCCCGGATCGAAACTCGATGTATGGGCCCGTATAGAATCAGAGCGTCTAAAGAAACCGGTTCTCCGGGAGTACTATCTTGAACGGAATAATGTAATTCAGGAACGGCTGATGCGCTATGATTCCCAGGGCAGCGGACTGCTCTTTGAACAGTTCATGGCCACTGCCTTTGCGGCTCACCCTTATCGGCATCCAACAATAGGATGGCGTTCAAATATTCCCTATCTTTCTCTTAAGGATATAAAAGAATTTTTCAAAACCCATTATACGCCACAGCGAATGACCATTACCATAGTGGGAAAACAGGATGTTGATGAAACTTTCAAGGTGATAGAAAAATACTTTTCTGATATTCCCCGGGGCCGCGACATACCTGAAATTCCAGTGCGGGAGCCCCGGCAGAGAGGGGCGAAGCGGGTAGAAATAAATTTTGAATCAAACCCCTGGTTTGTTCTCGGCTGGCACAAGCCGACATTCCCCGCGCAGGAAGACTATATTTTTGATGTCATTTCTGAAGTTCTGGCGGGAGGCAAGAGCTCGCGGCTTTACCGAAAACTGATCATAGAGAAAAAGCTCGCCACTAAAGTGAGCTCATGGAACGGCGCACCGGGGGCCCGCTACAACAACATGTTCGTTCTATTCGTTAATCCGCGCCGGGGCGTAAAGCCTGAAGCTGTTGAGAAAATAATCTATGAAGAAATCGCCCGTCTGGCCAAAGATGTTCCGGAGAAAGAGCTGAAGAGAAATCTTGTCAAGATGGAATCAGAACTGGTCTTTGGGCTTCAGTCTAACAAGGGAATTGCCCGTCTTCTCAGTTATTACCAGACGGTATTCAAAGACTGGCGTTACGCGGCAACCTATCTCGAAGAACTGCGCAGGGTTCAGCCCGCTGATATTAAAAAGGCACTTGCCCGGTATGTCATACCCGCCAACAGTGTCACTGGTATTCTCAACGACAGCAGAAGGAAAAAGGAAGAAAAATGAATAAACTGATCACGGGAATAATGCTTTCTTTTTTACTGGCCCTTCCCGGGGGATTTACTGAGGCGGCAAAAGCAGAGACTTCTGCAAAGCTTAAACTTCCCCCCATAAATTCTTTAAAGATGAAGAACGGTCTGCGGGTTATTCATATTCATGACGAGATACCACAGGTTGTTTTTGTGGCGTCAATCGGTTACGGGCGTCTTTATGAAAACAGGGATACTGCGGGGGCCGGTCTTTTGATCGCCAGAATGCTGAATCTCGGGGGATCTGAAAAGTTTCCCGGGGGAAAACTTCATGAAGCCCTTGAGGATAT
>Ga0209692_10001539_pt1 | contig 30495 bp, 27 predicted proteins | sample tdDd472_FD_187129 | JGI IMG/M metagenome (GOLD analysis project Ga0209692, IMG submission 187129) | Marine sediment microbial communities from the Atlantic coast under amendment with organic carbon and nitrate - tdDd47.2 (SPAdes)... | ecosystem: Environmental > Aquatic > Marine > Coastal >...
CAAAAAGTTCCTATCCAAAAAAAAAGCCAGCAGAATAATCCAGCTGGCTTTGAGTCGCTTCAATATGAGTTTTTAGGGCATCTGGATATTAGGGCTGGTACCCTGTCCAGGAACAACAATTTTCGACGCCTGTTCTCTTTGATATTCCTGAATTTCTTTCATGGTTTTTTCCATGCTTTCTTTAGCCGCATCTCCAAACATTTCAATGGCCGCTGAAAGGTTCTCTGCTTCAAGTTCGAAATTGAGCGGAATTGGCCCAGCAGGGGTCATCACTTGAGTTTGTCCAAAAAAGCTAACTTTTCTCGTCTCATCTACATTTCCATTGAGATCGACTGGGGTTAAAATTCGGATGCTGCCAATTTTTTGGTCGGTCAACACTTCTTCTTTAACCAATGAAGTGGTATCAAATTTTATTTCTGGCAATTGTTGGTTCATTACTCATTCTCTAACGATATAATATAAAGGTGAATTATAAAGTACCGTTGGGTTAAATACTATATTGAGTGCTTGTGGAGTGGCTGGTCGTATGCAAAAATTATCTTTTAGCATTAAATTAGAGCGTTGTGTGGAAAAAGTACAAGACTGGTTTGTCTACATTATCGTGAATAGACAGAATAAGCTCTATACTGGAATTACGACTGATATTTTGCGACGATGGAATGAGCACCTTACGGGTCACAAAGGGGCTAAGTTTTTTAGAATCAGTCCGCCAAGCGAAATTCTGTTTGTTAATTCATGTAAGAGTCGTTCAGAGGCTTCAATCCTGGAAGCTAAAATAAAAAAGATGAAACGAGCTGAAAAGTTGTTACTTGTTGATTCTCTTGAGAATCAAATCGAAGATTATAAATTAAACACTGTCAGTTAATAATATACAAATTTGAGAGATTAATCCGTTGCAGTCAGAGCTAGCAGAAGCTTTATTTAAGCGTGTTCAACAGCAGTTAACTATTCAGTATCCATTTTTATCGCGCTGGTCGGTATTATTTGATAAAGCAAAACGACGAGCGGGCGTTTGTAAGGTCTATGAAAAAAATATCGGCATAAGCCATTGGCATGTAACACATAACTCAGAATCGGTCGTGTTGGACACTGTTCTTCACGAATTTGCGCATGCAATATCCTATGAGTTATTTAACGATTTAGGTCATGGTCCTAATTGGAAAAGGGTTGCAAAGGAAATTGGCGCAGTACCAAAAGCGACTGGCCGATTTAAGTTGCCGGATTCTCCCTGGATGTTAGTAACATTCGATGCTAATGAAAAATCTATAGAGAAAATTGCACCCAGATTTCGAAGGAGTAAAAATATCAAACACTACTATATTAAGGGAAATCCTGCGACGAAAGGGAAATTATTTTTTATTAGAACGGAAGAGCTTATAAAATACGAATCGAATTTAATTTCGTTTGATGAGATACAGTTTATTCAGTAGTAAAGGCTAGGGCGGAGATAAATATTGTGATACAAAAATATCAAAAAAGCGAAATAGGTGTATCATAAAAGCTAGCGAGATTTACCACAAATATTAATCGATTAACGCAACACGTCGTTAGTTAGTTAATTTTTGTGATAAATCTCTTCTTTTAAATTGGGTCATAAATTAAGCTGCCACAGAAAAAGACTGGATTGTCAGCGGGCGGCGCTCCGGATTGACTTCATTGGAGAAAGCTTTGATTTCGTTTATCTGACCCATGATCTCATATGCTTTTTCCAAAACAACCCGCCCTTGCTCGGTGATGCCAACCAGGTTTTTACCGTTACGTGCGAAGATTTGAATTCCGAGCTCTTCTTCCAACAAGCGAAGCTGTTTACTCACGCCTGGCTGAGAAGTGTAAAGGCGCTCAGAAGCCTGCGTTATGTTAAGGCCGCTTTCTGCGATGGCTAGTATGAATCTTAATTGTTGTAGTTTCATTGTTTTCCCTCTTGTTTTGCAATTTAAAATTAATGTTAAAAAGTTAAGATAAAAAAAAACGCCACTTAGTTGGACTGAGTGGCGTTTTTAAAGATTCTTTGTTACTTAAATCACGGGGACACCACCCAGTCTCTACGTTTCTTGGTAAAGAGCATGTGCTTAAACGCAGAGACTAACCACGCACATGCGGACACAATCACAGGCTTAATAATGCTTGCGACTGCTGTCATGAATTTATATGTGGTGTAATTAGTGTTCATCGGACTTTAGTTTTATTTACAATTCAGCTTTCTTTAATAATTAATCTTTCTATTAAAATGGTTAATTTTTATCTTCAATTACTGCAAAGCGCAGTAATAAAGTGCGCACTTAAGCGCCAGTTGATCGAATTTATAACACTGTCCGTTCTGTATCGTCAAGGCAACTTAAATAACAATTGGTTATATTGTTGAAAAAACATAACCAAAAATTATGCGTTATTACCCCAAAATTCATTTATGCTTTCGCGCGAATATTGATATTCAAATCAACAAATTAGTACAAAATTAATAGACGTTCGGGTTAAGCGTGAGGCTACACTAGTGGTACAATGTAATTCGAACATATGCAAATTAATAATTGTTAATCAAAGGTTTAGAAAGAATGGCACAATATAATGTTACCATTGTCGGGGCAAGTGGCGCCGTAGGAAATGAATTAATTCGTATTCTTGACGGAAAAAAATTTCCCATTAAAAAACTAACATTATTGGCGTCTAAACGATCAGCAGGTAAGACCATTCAATCTGAGCGTGGCAAATTGACCATTGAAGAATTTTCTGTAGATAAATTTAAAGGTCAGGACTATGTTTTCTTTGCAACCAGTGGCTCTCATGCTCAAGAATACGCGCCTCAAGCTGCCGAAGCGGGTGCAGTCGTTATTGATAACAGTAGTGCGTTTCGACTGAATGAGAATGTCCCTCTTGTGGTTCCTGAGGTGAATCCAGAAGCGGCATTTGAGCATCAAGGAATCATTGCCAATCCGAATTGTTCTACCATTCAGATGGTTGTCGCACTCAATCCGCTCCATCGGTTTTCAAGAATTAAGCGAATTGTCGTTTCGACGTATCAGGCCGTTTCCGGTGCTGGTCAAGATGCGATTAATGAACTTAACCAACAATTAAAAGCTGCTCTTGCCGGTGAAGAGGTCAATGTTGAGCAATTTACTAAGCAGATTGCTTTCAACGTCATTCCCCATATTGATGTTTTCCAGGAAAACGGCTACACCAAAGAAGAAATGAAAATGGTTCACGAAACCTGGAAAATTATGGGAGACTCTGATATTAAAATTAGCGCAAATTGTGTACGAGTACCTGTTGTTCGAGCCCATTCTGAAGCTATCAATATCGAAACAGAAGCGTTTATTGGCGAACAGAAAGCCCGTGAGCTGCTTGAGCAAGCTCAGAATATTAAAGTTGTTGATGAAAGAGCTGATGGCGGTTATCCGACACCAATAGAAGTGTCAGAAACTATGGAGACTTATGTTGGCCGCATTCGTGAAGATATTTCCTGTAACAATGGATTGGCGCTTTGGTGTGTTGCTGATCAACTTTGGAAAGGAGCGGCGTTAAACGCTGTACAGATAGCTGAGCTACTCGTTCGAGGTCGCTAAGATGAGAGTGCTTAAATTTGGCGGCACGTCCTTAGGCGACGCGCAGCGCATGCAAAATGTCGCGGAAATTGTGACTCGTCAAGGTAAGGTGCTCGTGGTTTTGTCGGCTGTTGCCGGCACAACGGATTCTTTAGTCAGAATTGCAAATGCCTACAAACATGGTGAACAAAAGAAAGTTAAAGCAATTGTTGACCTATTATTGAAACATTACCAACGATTTGTCGATGGACTGTTTTCTTCGAAGTCAAATAAAGATGCAGCTTTTGAATTTGTAGAGGCTCAGCTTGCTGATATTGCGGAAGCCAATATCGAGTCTGCGACTAGCGCTATTGAATTTCACATATTAGCCAAAGGTGAATTAATTTCAACAGAATTGTTTTCGCTATATCTTGAAGAAAAAGGAGCAAAGGCAAAACTGCTATCGGCGTTGAATTTCTTGCGTTTGACCCAGGAAAACACACCCGATGAAGATTATCTGGCCGAACAACTGAATAAATTCATTCAAGCGGACAGCGAAGCTGAAATTTTTGTCACCCAGGGGTTCATCTGTCGAAATGCTTTTGGCGAGGTGTCGAATCTTAAACGAGGTGGTAGCGACTATTCTGCATCACTTTTTGGCGCTGCCCTTAATAGTGAAGAAGTGCAGATCTGGACAGATATCGACGGCATGCATAATAATGACCCTCGTTACGTAGACAATACCCAACCGATTCGTGAATTGTCCTTTGACGAAGCCGCCGAGCTGGCTTATTTTGGTGCGAAAATTCTTCACCCAAGCTCAATTAAACCAACACGAAAAAAGAATATTCCAGTCAGATTACTCAATACATTACAACCTGAAGCACCCGGGACCTTGATTTCCACTCAAAGCAACAACGCTAATATTAAAGCCGTGGCGGCCAAAAGTGGAATTACTGCGATTAAAATTAAATCCAGTGAAATGCTTCAGGCTCCGGGATTTTTACGTCGTGTGTTTGAAGTATTTGAGCTTTATCATACTTCGATTGATGTGATTACCACTTCAGAAGTTGCCGTGTCTGTGACTATTGATGATACGACCTATCTTGAATCGATTGTTAAAACACTTAATGAGTTTGGGCGCGTCGAAGTCGACGAGAATCTTTCTATCATCTGTGTCGTGGGAGAATTTGTCGCTGAAAGTACCGGTATCGCGTTACAAGTTCTCAGTTCTTTAAAGGACGTTCCATTGCGAATGATTTCCTATGGTGGCAGCGCGCACAATATTACCTTGCTCGTTTCAGAAAATTTGAAAGTCTCCGCGTTAAGAGCATTACATGAGGGACTGTTTCATGTTTAGTCCCGATGTGCTCGAAAAATTTCAGGGTAAAGAAACACCTTTTTATCATTACGACCTTAACTTATTACGTCGAACTATTAATGTTGTAAAACAATTGTCACAAGCTTATGACTTCGAAATACATTATGCCGTAAAAGCGAATAGCAATGAGACAATACTCAAAGAAATCAAGCAAGCGGGATTTGGTGCAGATTGTGTCAGTGGAAACGAAGTTAAACTTGCTGCAAAAGTGGGATTTGGGCCGCAAAGTATTTTATTTGCCGGTGTAGGGAAGACTGATAAGGAAATCAATACGGCACTCGAAATCAATATTAAAGCGTTTAATTGTGAATCGGTTCAAGAGATTGAGGTACTAAATGAACTAGCGACTAAGGCGAATAAAGTCGCTGAGATCTCGCTTCGTATTAATCCCAATGTCGATGCGAAAACTCACAAGTATATTACGACCGGTCTCGATGAAAATAAGTTTGGTATTAACCAGGTTGAACTACCTGAATTGGTAAAACGAATTAGCGGCTTTGAGAATATCAGGCTCACAGGTTTGCACTTTCATATTGGTTCGCAAATAACCGATATGAAAGTCTTTCAAGGACTGTGTTTAAGAGTTAACGAGATTCAGAACTGGTTTAGTGATCACGGGGTCAAAATTCAACACCTTAACCTGGGCGGAGGATTAGGCATTAATTATCTCAAGCCTGACGAAGAGGCGGTGCCGGATTTTGAAACTTATTTTAGTATTTTTAATGAGTTTCTTGAGCGTCAACCCGGACAAAAAGTTCACTTTGAATTGGGTCGTTCGATAGTCGCGCAATGTGGTAACTTAATTACGCGCGTGGTTTATATAAAAAACGGACTCAATACCGACTTTGCCATTGTCGACGCGGGAATGACTGAGTTATTGCGCCCGGCACTTTATCAAAGTTATCATCAGATTGATAACCTGACAGCTAGTGGCGTGAAGAAATTGTACGATGTCGTAGGGCCCATTTGCGAATCGACGGATTGTTTTGGTAAAGCAGTGAAGTTACCTGAGTCCCGGCGAGGTGACTTGATCGCAATTCGAAGTGCTGGTGCATATGGTGAGGTTATGATGTCTCGCTATAATTTAAGAGATCAGAATGATGCACTTTATACAGCGTAAAAAGATCTGATAATTAAAAAGGGCCGGTTGGCCCTTTTTTAGTTCTTTAATCTACCAAATGAAATTACAGTGATAGATCATTGAGAATTTCATCGTCAACCAGGTTGGCCAAAGTGACTTTGAGTTTAGGGGTTCTTTCCATTTCTCGTTGAATGGCAAAATTGGCTTCTTTATTTCGCGCCCAGCTGCGTCGTGCAATACCATTATTGACATCAAATAACAGCATAGACTTGAGCCGCCGCTCCGCGTCTTCGGTTCCATCGAGTAACATGCCAAAGCCGCCATTGATGACTTCTCCCCAGCCAACACCACCGCCATTATGGATAGAAACCCAGGTCGCGCCGCGGAAACTATCGCCTATGACATTATGGATTGCCATATCGGCTGTAAAGCGACTGCCATCATAAATATTGGAAGTTTCACGAAATGGCGAGTCGGTTCCACTGACATCATGGTGATCACGACCCAAAACAACTGGTCCAATTTCGCCTTGATTGATGGCATCGTTAAACGCTTTGGCAATTTCCATTCTGCCTTGCGCGTCGGCATAAAGAATACGAGCCTGCGAACCGACGACTAACTTATTTTGTTTAGCGTCGTTAATCCAGGTAATGTTATCCTGCATTTGTTGTTGAATTTCTTCTGGCGATTCTTGCATGATCTTATTTAGAACATTCGCGGCAATACGATCTGTTTTATCTAAGTCTTCTGGATTGCCTGACGTACAAACCCAGCGAAATGGTCCAAAGCCATAATCAAAACACATCGGCCCTAGAATATCCTGAACATAAGAAGGGTATTTAAAGTCGACGCCATTTTCTGCCATCACATCACCACCCGCACGCGAAGCTTCTAGCAAGAATGCATTACCATAATCGAAAAAGTAGGTTCCTTTAGCTGTATGTTTGTTGACAGCATCAGCGTGGCGTCGAAGAGTTTCCTGAACTTTGACTTTGAACACGTCCGGCTCTTCGCGGATCAGTCGGTTTGATTCTTCATAACTAATATCGGCAGGATAGTAACCGCCTGACCACGGATTATGTAATGAGGTTTGGTCCGAACCCAGATGGACAAAAACTTCCTTTTCATAAAATGTTTCCCATACATCCACCACGTTACCGATAAATGCAATAGACACGACTTCTTCATTGGTTTGCGCAATTTTAACGCGTGCGATGAGCTGATCCATATCGTCAATTAACTCGTCAACCCAGCCTTGCTGATGACGTTTAGTTGCAGCTTTGGGGTTCACTTCTGCACACACGGTAATACAGTTGGCAATGTTACCCGCTTTAGGTTGAGCGCCGCTCATACCGCCCAAGCCCGCGGTTAAGAAAATTTTACCTTTTGGGCTCTCGCCTTTGTTGAGCACTTTGCGAAAGGCGTTCATCACGGTAATCGTGGTGCCATGGACAATGCCTTGTGGGCCAATATACATGAATGAACCGGCGGTCATTTGACCGTATTGGGTGACGCCTAATGCATTAAATTTTTCCCAATCGTCTGGCTTCGAGTAATTAGGGATCATCATGCCATTGGTTACCACAACACGAGGTGCATCTTTCGAAGAAGGGAAGAGTCCCATTGGGTGTCCTGAGTATAGATGTAGGGTTTGGTCACTTTCCATGTCGCTCAGATATTTCATGGTCAACAAGTATTGCGCCCAGTTTTGAAATACGGCGCCGTTGCCGCCATAAGTAATCAGTTCTTCAGGGTGTTGTGCCACTGCAGGGTCGAGATTGTTGTCAATCATCAACATAATTGCCGCAGCTTGTTCGCATTTAGCAGGATAGTCAGAAACCGAGCGAGCCTTTAATTCATAATTAGGCTTGAACCGATACATATAGATACGACCGAAATCTTTTAGTTCTTGAGCAAACTCTTGTGCTAACTCCTGATGCCACTCTTTAGGAAAATAACGTAGCGCATTTCTAACTGCCAGCTGTTTATCTTGCGATGATAGAATGTCTTTGCGCTTAGGGGCGCGATTCGCATCCGCCGGGTAAGGCCTGGCTTCAGGTAATTTACTCGGGATACCCTGTTTGATTTGTTGTTGAAAATTCATGGCTGTTTCCATTGTAATAGGCTCCCCTGACTATTTATTAAAGCTGACGGTAAATGCTTGCGACTTCACTAAATCAATCATGGCATCAATATCAGGTTTTAGCAGACGATCTTCTTCTAACTTCGCCACTTTGCTTCGGATTAACGTTAAGTTTTCTTCAATGATGTTGGAACAAGTATTAGGACGTCTAAACTCCATTGCCTGCGCCGCATACATCAGCTCGATAGCGAGAATTTTTTCTAAATTACCCAAGATCTGATTTAGCTTTCGACCAGAGATGCTGCCCATAGACACATGGTCTTCCTGACCCATTGAGGTTGGCACGCTGTCGGCCGATGGTGGGAAACACAGTGACTTGTTTTCAGTGACAAGCGCAGCTGTAGCGTATTGTGGGATCATCATGCCCGAATTTAAACCGCCTGAAGTGGTAAGTAGTCGAGGCAGACCGTGCAAGCCTTCTAACATTAGATAACAACGACGGTCAGAAATGTTACCCAGCTCCGAGGCGGCAATTGACGCATAATCTAAAACCATGGCCAAAGGCTGGCCATGAAAGCTACCGCCAGAAATAGCTTCTTCGCTGCTGATTACAATCGGATTGTCTGTTACTGAGTTCATTTCAATCTCAGCTAATTCTAGTAAATGAGCAAAGGCATTACGCGATGCACCATGAACTTGTGGGATACATCTCAGGGAATAGGGATCTTGCACTCGGTCGCAATCGGTGTGAGCGCTCATGTTTTGCGAGTCTTCAAAAAACGACCACATACGCTTTGCGACTTCAAGGTTACCCGCAAATGGACGCGTGGCGTGTAGCTCTTCTCTAAATGGCTGTCTGCTACCTTGCATGCCTTCGATACTCATGGCACCGGCCAGGTCAGCCAGGTCCAACAAGTAACGCATTTTGGTAAGCGCAGTAATGGCGTGAGCGAGGATAAATTGCGTACCGTTTATCAGCGCCAGTCCTTCTTTGGCATGCAGTTCGAGTGGTGCCAGGCCAAATTGGCCAAGCAGTTGAGCTGCAGGTACTTTGTTGTCGCCTTGCCAAAACTCGCCTTCGCCGATCAGTGGCAAAAATAAATGCGAAAGTGGCGCTAAATCGCCGGAAGCTCCGACTGAACCTTGTTCCGGCACTACAGGAATGAGGTCAAGATCGATAAACGCCAGCATTCTTTCGACCACTGCAAGGCGAATTCCTGAGAATCCCTGACTTAAAGCATGTACTTTAGTGATCAACATGAGCTTGGAAATCGATTTTGCGATTGGCTCACCAACACCCACCGCATGGGTGAGCAGCAGGTTTTTCTGCAGTAAATGGGTTTCTTCAGGGGAAATCTGGGTATCGCATAGCGGGCCAAAGCCAGTATTGATGCCGTACACCGCTTTGTCTGAATTTGCCATAGCCTCGACATTTTGTCGGCTTTTATTGATTTTATCTAACGCCTGCTGGCATAACTCCGCCTTGATACGACCGTCGGCAATGCCGTTCACAATATCAAGATTTAGATGGTCAACACCGTATCTAAACGTCATTGTTGTTTTCCTCTCTCTATAATTCTGGTTATTCAGTTAAATGCTAAATTATTAAAGACTCAAATTGAGCCTGTTGATTTACGGGCGCCCAACCAGGCTGTAGCTAAACTAGTCAGTTTTAAATTTAGTGCCCAGGCGGTATCGATTTCCCGGGTGATAAAGTCGGGCATAACTCACCAACAGGTTGTTACACCAGGTTTTTCGTTCTAACAGTAAGATGGCTTCATCATCACTTACCTGAAGCAATCGTCGAATATTGGATTCACCGAACACCGCTTCGACCTGATGTTCTGCTTCGGTCACGGGCGCAATAGACGACAAGTATTCGCTTGGCGTCATTTCGCTAAAGTCCTGCGTTTGATAATCGGGGGCTAAATGACTATTCACCCAGCGGTATTCGAGCTGAATTGGCGATTCATCCTGAAAGTGCAAAAGTTGTGAATGGCCGCATTTCTCGCCTGCCTCAAGCTGCAAAGCATTTTCGATTTCAGGCGTAACCTGTACTTTTCCGCAGTGAATGAGTTGCGAGTGATGGGCATATCCTTGTTCTCTAATTTCCGCGGCGATGCTGCGAATCTGTAGCAAAGACGATTGTTGTTTTTCTTCGGCGACAAAGCTGCCTTTGCCTTTTATACGGATCAACGTGCCTTCTAGATAGAGTTCCTGCAGCGCTCTGCGAGCGGTCATCCTGCTGACCTTGCAAAGGTCGACCAATTCATTTTCTGATGGCACACGTTCACCTGGAGACCAGAGTTGTTGGCTGATTCCATCAAGAATATAGCTTTTTACCTGGATATATCGGCTGTCATTTTTATTCATGGCGGCATTATGCGTTGTTTTGGTTGTATATACAAGTTAAAATCCCGCAAAATGATTTCAATTATTCGAGCAGTATGAAAGAATTTACTCCTAACTTATTGAATATTCGGTTTGAAGCAAAAAGTGATGAAAATTTTTGAATTTATCGACGGAAAGCTACCGATACTGGTTTCAATGCCGCACAACGGCTCGGCAATTCCTGACGACATTGCAAGCACGATGAATGACTATGCCGTTGCGTCGATTGACACTGACTGGTTTATGGACCGAATTTACGAGTTTGCTACAGATATGGGTTGCCATATGCTGATTCCACATTACTCGCGTTATGTTATTGACTTAAATCGTCCCGAGAGCAACGAGTCACTTTACCCCGGCGCGGATACCACCGAGCTATGCCCAACGACTCAATTTGATCGTCGGCCAATCTATCGGCCAGATCTCAAACCTGACAACTCGGAAATCACCAGGCGTATTGAAATATTCTGGCGACCTTATCATCAGCGATTGAGGGAATCGATCAGTGAATTAAAACGGCAATATGGTTATTTGTTGCTCTTTGAAGCTCACTCAATTAAATCTGTTGTACCTCGATTTTTTGATGGTCAGTTAGCTGATTTTAATTTTGGTAATTATGACGGACAATCGAGTTCATCAGAATTGTCAGAGCTGGTTAAAAATTGGCAACCTCAAGGCTACAGTAAAGTTTTCAATGAACGCTTCAAAGGTGGTTACATAACTCGTGAATATGGCCGACCTGAGCATAATATTGACAGTTTACAATTAGAATTATCTCAGGCTACTTATATGGATGAGTCAAGTCTAAGTTTTGATCTAGAAAAAGCGGCGAGTGTTGTGCCTGTCATCGAGTCACTTTTCAAAAAGCTGGAACAATTTAGCCTGGAACGTACAAAACTAGCTAAACTATAAGTATGCAACATTTAAAACGAATAAAAGTATTTAGCGAAGACCTGAAGCCGGGCATGTTTGTTGCTGAGCTAGACCGTGAGTGGAGCGAATCGACCTTTTTGCTTCAAGGTTTTAGCATCGAAACGATTGAAGATATCGAAGAAGTTAAACGTCAATGTAAATTTGTTTACGTTGACTTTAGAAGTGATGAGCAATTTCAACAATACAAACTGGAGACTAGTGCATCTTCAACTTATCGCGCGAAAGTTGAATCGACGTTAAGTGATAAGGGATATAATCTGAGGGAAAAGTTAAAGCCCGCACTGTCTCGCAGAAAACACTCCAGTCGACTGATGAAAAGTGTACTGGATAAAGTCATGCTAGGTGAAGACTTTGATATCCAGGGCGTCCGTACATCGGTGAAAGAAAACGTTAAATCGGTTTTGCAAAATCAGGAAGCAATGCTGATGATGACGATGCTAAAAAGTAAAAATGAAGATGTCGCCGAACATTCGCTTAATGTTAGCATTCTTGCGATAGCTTTCGGACAGGCGATGGGCTGGAACGAGTCGCAACTGGAAGATGTCGGTATGTCGGCGCTTTTGCACGATGTCGGTCAGATGAAAGTTGACCAAAATGTGTTATCAAAAAAAGGACGTCTGAATCAAAATGAACGTGCCGAAGTGAGTAAACATACCCAATATGGCTTTGACATATTATCCACCAAAAGGGATTTGACACCCTCATGTATTGATGTGGCTTTATCACACCATGAACGGCTAAGTGGGCAGGGGTATCCAAGAGGCATAAAAGGCGAGCAGATTTCTAAAGTCGTTCGCTTAATTACCATTATTGATGTTTTTGATTCTTTGACTAGCCATCAAACTTTCCGTAAAGGCATGTCTGTCATGGATGCATACAAAATTTTAATGGCCGGTAAAGGGACACACTTCGATGAAAAGTTAGTGTTAAAATTTATTCAATGGCGAACGATTTATCCACCTGGGTCAATCGTAGAAATGTCGAGTGGCGAGATTGGCATTGTTGTCAAAACGAATAAAGAACATAAGCTGAAACCGCGCGTCCTCTTGGTTTTGGATGAATATAAACTACCCAGGAAAGAGCGGATGGTGGATTTGGCGAAAATGCAGCTTGATCCAGAGTCAAAACCCTATAAGATCATCAAAGCATACGAAAACATGGCGTTTGGTATTGACCTGCAGGAATATGCCGAAAAAGGGCTAAAAATTCAGGTTGCCAATTAGCCGGCTGTTGTAACCTATATTTCCAGGAATTAACTATGAGTAGCGTTTTAAATGAAATGCTTAAATTGCTTTCTGATGAAGACAAAATTGTCTTTGAACAACTATCTGAAAAACTGAAAAAAATTGATGGCGATTTGAGTCAGTTGTCAGACGATGAAAAAAATCTGATCCAACAGATGGAAAGAAAATATGGCGACCAGATTAACCAGACACACGACACTTTCAAAGCTGCCGGTGGCGAGTTTGATATATTAGCCACGCCTTTTGCTCAGCACGTACGCCAAATACTGGCACGCGATCTTGGAGAGCAGTTTCCAGAAGAAGCACAAGCAATCCAGTTTGCTTTTGATAACAAGTGGATGCCGGTCGATTGTCAGGATGAAAGTCTTGCTCTCGGCTTTTACGAACGGTTCAGCCAAGACATTAACGAAGCAAATCAATGGCGCGAAGATTTGGTCGGTGTAGATAGCGATAAAAAAATGGCAGTTGGTCTTGCCTGGTTTATGGTGATTTTCAAATTACAGGAGCAATTTGGTAACTAGTTCAGGCTGAGTATAGGCACTTTTGCGGAGTTTATCGTTTTTAAGAATTGGATGAGCGTTTCAACAAGAAAGGGCGCTAATCAAGCGCCCTTAGTTTTTTCTGCTGCGTAAGGGTTATAATCCAAGCACCTCTTTGCCCTGATTGAAAGTGATATCGACAGGAATGTTTGCTTGTTCAAGGCGTGCTAAATCTTTCGCTAATTGCTCACTAATTATTCCTTTAGAGTCGAGTAATTTAACCGCGGCTTCATAATTCCCATCTCCCTGAATCGTCAGGATAAGCTTGGATAACTCATTCATTGCGACGGTCATTGCGTCAAAATTGACACGATAAAGACCATTTTTATCATCTCGTGAAAATGCTCCTAACTCTTTAAAAAAGTTAAATCGCATCATATTCGCTTTGCCATGTGCACTCGAAGCGCCAAATCTTACGCTTCGGAATATTCCAGCGAGAAAAGTCACGTAATTATCCATGAGTTTACCTTCCGTGATGTCGCCAGATTCATGCAGTTTTGAAATCATATATAAACCTAAAATGTCGGCCTTGCCTTCCTCAAGGGGGGACGCGGTTTCTTTGAGATTACTGCGCACGGTGCCGCTACCGTTGATCGTGTTTTTTATTCCTAAGCCATGCGCAACTTCATGGAACATGGTGTTGGCAAAAAAGGCATCAAAAGTTATAAATTGACGCTGGTCTTCGGCGATTAATTCGTCTGCAATCGGCACTAAAATGTGGTCAAACTTGGCTTTCATGGCGTTTTTTAATTGAAGACGGCGCGTTCCTTTTGCCAGTTGGACTTCTTCGTCGTTTGGTAAGTTGATTGCGATGGTTTTAGAGCCAGCATTGGAGTGGCCCGCATAGTAAACGACATCATAGGCGTTTAAGTCAGAGTCAGTGCCGGGTTTTTCCTGTTTGTATTTCTCATCCACCGGTAATCCACGTTGTAACTCTGGAAGAAAAGCGGCAAACTTTGCAAGTTTTTTGCTCCATTCGAGATCTTTGATTAACACATAAGATTCATAAGCGGTGCGGTAACCTAATAAAAGGTCTTCATAGGTTTCAATGGGGCCGATAACCAGTTCGACAGGGTTTGTTTTCATGTCCATCCAGGCCATATCACTTGCCTGAAACTCATCGGTTAATAACGCGTCGGCTCGCATATTTAAATAGTTCTTAAATTCAGGATGTTCAGCAACTTTTGCCGCTTCTTTTAATATATTGGCCGCCTTGGTCAGTTCCGGTTTAAATTCTTCATGATACGCCACCGTCATTAATCCGCCGTCGGCGTTGCGTTTAACGAAAGAGTAGAGGCCTTTTTCATCGTTAAGATTAGCCGCCGCAAGTTCTTCTTTGGTCATATCTTTGGGGTAAAATGTTGCCCCAAGCGGCTTCTCATCATAGCCCGGTAAAAAGGGTTTGTCGCCATCTAGTCGATCCCAGGGGCCATAATTTATTTCGGCAAATTTTCGTGCATCTGCATCTGCGATTTGATTTAGAAAAGATGCTTTGTCGCCAAAAGCTTGTCGCCAGAATAGCTCATCCATTATTTCGGAAGCGTCGATTAAAAGACCGATCATCTGTTTTTGATTGCTACTTAAATGTGATAAATCACTACTTAACTCGACTTCCTTGTAAATACCAAAACGTGGGTTTTGTACCTTTAGTTTTGCTTCAGTATTGTCGGGTTCTGTTTGCGATTGTGTCACTTGGTCAGATTGTGTCCTTAGTTGGTCGTCTGATTCTTGTCCACAGGCAAATAAAATCAATCCAAATATGATTACAGTCAACGATTTATAATTCATTGTCCCTCCAAAAGCTAATTAGTAAACGCGCTTGTTTTTTATAGTTGCGCAATATTACCACTAACTGCGGTCAAATGGGAAAAATAGCCACTGATCAATATCAAGTTCAGGCTTCGTTCATTTACTGGATGTTTTAATCACACTATAAACAATGATTTATTGGAGATTAAAAATGAAAAAGGCGTTGTTTTTATTAGCAATATCCCTGAGTTTTTCAATTCTGGCAGAGGCTGAGCCCAAAGGGTCGAAACGGGTATCACTTGCTGAGCCGGTCAGGACAAAGCTCATTGGTAGTGAGCGGACGAGCGCGCTTAAAATAACTGAAGGTGTAAAAATTGAACGCCGTGCAGTGGATAAACCGTTAAGAGATGCTCCCTTGGCTAAAAACCGCCTGGCGGTACCGAAACAACGCGCGCACAACCCACAAAAATCTCAAACAGCTCACTTGTTTAGTGTTTACGACGCTTGGACGACGCTTGACTATGATAACGATGGTGACGGCTTTTACAGCGAATTTACAGTGAGCTTTGACGTTGACTTTTCAGAAGGATATGCGGATGTCTATGCCGATATGTATTTAAGTAAAGATGGTGGCCCGTGGATGTATTTTAATACAACGGATGTTTTTACTATTCACGGCGATGATGCTGGTGATGTTTATCATGTCTCGACTTTGCTGAACTATAATTTTCCTACGGGTTATTATGATGTACTAATTGACGTTTATGAAGTGGGGTACGCTGATATTGTCGCTACCGCGACACCTAATGAATTTTCGGGCCTATTTAGTCTTCCATTGGAAGATTATGAACATGAAGCGCTAGTCGACAATACCGCCATTACTTATGTTGCCAGCGATATTTATAATGACTTTGATCTGGACGGATTTTATACCAACTTTTCTTTAGAATTTGACATCGAAACCAACAACTCTGGAAGACTGGTTTATACAGAAATTGATCTTATCAATGTCGATACCCTGGAAAGAGTGATTATATCTACCAATGATTTCCAGCTGGGAAGCCAAACCGAAATTATTGACATTGAACTTGAGGTTGGTTATCTGGCAGGTTGGTACGATGTTGAAATACGCTTGGTCGATAGCTATACCGGCGAGGTTTTAGTCATCGCGGCGCAAGAATTTAGCTCACTTCTTGAACTACCCCTGGAGTCGCAGAACAATGACAATTACTACGATACGCCAGGGGCTAGTCAGACCACCGTTCATGTGGACGCGGTTGTTGTTCATGAGTCAGGTGGCGGATCATTAACCTGGTTAATCGGTTTAGGTTTGTTGGCGTTTACGAGAAAGCGCAAAGCAGTTAACTAAGAACGAAAAATCAAATTTGAGGCGCCATCGGCGCCTTTATTTTAGCTACAACAAGCGAGTTCGAAATCGACAGGCCGTTGCAAGGGAACTTTGCGATGGTCTTCATTAAATATCATAAAGTGAATGTTGCTTCGGTGTTTACCACAACTGAATTCTGGAAATATTTGTGTGCTTTTGGGGACCCTGACTCTCAGTAATTGCAAAGGATTGTCCGAGGTTTCTATCATAAATGAGCCGAGGGGGGCGTTTTGGTGTTTCCAATGACCCGCCTCTCGAATAATTCTCAATATCACTTCAATGCTCGTTTTAACGCCTTTGATGTTATCTAACCAGCAAGCAAGTTGATTTTGTCTTTCTGTCGACGTTTTATTCAGGAAAAGATAAAGATCGGGCGAGTCGAAAGAGCAAGCGCCGCCTGGAATACTGGTTCGGTGTTTTACGCTTTCGATGAAAGGTTCTTTTCGAAGTTTTTCGCCAAATTTGCCTTCGTAGCTTAATACCCACTTGTGAAGTTGATTAATTTGTTTGAGGAAGTTATCTAATTTTTTTAAGTCGACTTCTGGATTTTGGCTAAGTATTGAAAAGACTTCGCTTAGTCTGGCTAACTCTTTAGTTAGCTCGGAGCGCGTGTCGCCGCGCTCTAAAATTTCGAGGATTTCAAAGAATAATTTTAGCGCATGAAAGTGATTGTCTTCATTTGAAGTTAATCTATTGCGTTCGAAGCTAGAAAACAACGATTCTAAACGTAAAAATCCACGGATCTGTTCTTTCAATGGATATTCAAACAAGAGAGTCTGAGGTTCGTTATTTTCGGCTGGCGTTGTCACGGCGATTCCTTGCTCGACTAAGTTCTAAATACTGATTATGAAGCTTCGTTACTTGGGATTCAAGCTGCTCGAACGAACCGTTGTTATCGACTATGTCGTCAGCATGTTGTAGTTTTTGCGCTAAAGTTGACTGGTTTGAAATGATGGAATTCGCTTGTTCCTGAGTGATTTGATCTCGGCTGCATAGCCGTTCTCGTTGTAACTCGTTCGAAATACTGACGACTAGCACCCTATCGATTAAACGGCGTAAATAACTAGGGATTTTGCCGTTTTTATCAACCAATAACGGAACATCAATTATCACATAGTCATCATCGACCTGATCTAATTGTGATTGAATTTCTTTTCTTACAAGTGGATGGGTTAATTGATTCAGCCATTCAAGATCGTCTGGAGAATTAAAAACAATAGCGCCTAACTTTTTTCGGTCGAGTTCATCGGATTCGGTAAAAATATCGTTGCCGAAGCGTTGCTTTAGCGCCTTAAGTAATGGTGCGCCTTTTAGCAATAAATTTTTTGCAATCTTATCGGCGTCAATGATGGGAACGCCGAGAGAAGCAAAACATCTTGAAACCGCCGACTTACCAGAGGCTATGCCCCCGGTAAGTCCAATCTTTAATTGTGGTGATTTTGGCATTTTCTTTCGGTTAGTGTTCATTTTGTTTGGGCGAAGTCAATTCCCCTGATTTACCGTCGTGAGCGAGGGAAAAAAAACTTTGAAGGTGCTTTTTAGTTGGCCACTACTTCTCTCGCCATTATCTCTATTGCTCTAATAGAATTACGCAATACCGACGTAACTAAAATATTGCGCAAGAATAGTATCGCCCCAAATAAACGTTACCCATCCAGCGGTTGCAAGGTAAGGTCCGAAAGGAATTTGAGTCTGAGAGTCCTTCTTTTGGATCAAGAGCAATGCTCCGCCGAGAACTGCCCCTACACCGGCAGACAAGATAATTACGATTCCTAATTTTTGCCATCCAACCAGCGCACCAATCACCGCTAACAGTTTGAAATCTCCGTATCCCATGCCTTCTTTACCGGTGATCAATTTAAATAACCAGTAGATACTCCAAAGAATCATATAGCCAGCTATCGCACCGATAATTGCGTCATTGAGTGGCACAAAGAAATTTTCAAAGGCAACAATAATCGCTAGCCACATAAGAGGAAGAGTCATATTGTCAGGTAAAATTTTGTGATCGATATCGATCATACTCATGGAGATGAAGTAGGCTGTCACAATCAAAGCTGCTAAGAGTGGCCATCCAAAACCAAAATGCCATGCACAAATGGCAAAAGTGACACCTGTGAGTAACTCTACCAACGGGTATCTGATGGAGATAGGTGTGCTACAGCCGCGACATTGACCTCGCAAAAAACAGTAACTCACTAGGGGGATATTCTCGAAGGCTGATATTTTATGGCCGCATTTAGGACAGGCGGATCGCGGAACTACCAGATTAAATTCTGCCGGTTGACCATCAAAATTGGATTCTGGCGCCGTAATAGTAAACTTTCGATCGGACAATACCTCTTTTGCCATCGATTCCCACTCCCTGAATAACATTATCGGGTATCGAAATATGACAACATTTAAGAATGAGCCGACGAGTAACCCTAAAACGAGCACCGAAATAATGGTAAACGTAGGAAATTGTTGAAAAACTTCAATGATTGCGTTCATAAGTATTGATTTGCCGAGCGCCTGAGCGCTCGGATTTTATTGTTATTTAAGACAAATTTGATTATACAACTTGACCCATCTGGAATATTGGCAGGTACATAGCAATAATCAGACCACCAACGAGTACACCCAAAACGGACATAATAAGGGGTTCGAGGAGGGCGCTCAGGCCATCAACGGCATCGTCGACTTCTTGCTCATAGATGTCAGCAATTTTTGATAGCATTGCATCAATAGAGCCAGATTCTTCACCAATTGCAATCATCTGAACGACCATGTTGGGAAATATACCGGTTGATTGCATAGACAGGTTCATTTGCATACCAGTAGTTACATCGTCTCGAATGCGTAAAATAGCATCTCGATATAGCGCGTTACCGGACGCTCCGGCGGCTGATCCAAGGGCTTCCACGAGAGGAACACCCGCCGCAAAGGTTGTCGCGAGCGTTCTTGCGTATCTCGCAATAGCGGCTTTATGGAGGATCATCCCAATAACAGGCGCTTTCAATAAAATCTTATCTTGGTTATCGCGTAAGTTCTTCGAGGATTGGTGAAGTTTTTTGTAGGTTATACTAAAAGCGATGATCCCAATCAGGAACATCCACCAGTATGCTTGCATAAACTCTGATATGCCAATAACGAAAAGGGTAAAGGCGGGTAAATCTGCGCCAAATCCTTTAAAAATGTCTTGAAACTGCGGTACAACCTTAACTAGCAATATTGAAGTAACAATAACCGCCACTACAACTACCGCAATCGGGTAGCTAAGTGCTTTCTTAATTTTTGATTTTAATGCTTCGGTTTTCTCTTTATAGGTCGCTATACGGTCTAACATCCCTTCTAACGAACCGGATTGCTCACCAGCGTCAACGAGGTCGCAAAAAAGATCATCAAACTCTTTCGGGTGTTTGCGTAACGAGTCCGCCATTGTGTTACCCGCTTCAATATCAGCCTTGATGCCTAACAGTAAATCTTGGACGGCTGGTTTCTCATGGCCACGACCAATAATATCAAAGGATTGTACTAAAGGTACACCTGCCTTCATCATCGTGGCAATTTGACGTGAAAACATGGCAATGTCCGCTGCTTCAACGGGCTTGCCTTTCCCGCCGCCAAATAAAGGTTGGGCCTTTTTGGTCACTTTGATAGGGCTGATGCCCTGTTTGCGAAGCTGGGCTTTTATAATCGCCGGCGTTTCACCCGTCATTTCGCCTTTGACTTTCTGACCTTTTTTATCGGCCCCTTCCCAGGAATAGCTGAACTGTTTGGGCGCCTTAGCCGCTTTACTGCGCTTACGCGCAGTAGGGCGTTCCTTTTTAATTGCTTCAACTGCCATAATCTAATTCCAATTTAATTAATGCTGAGTTACGCGGTTCACTTCTTCGAGAGAGGTGACCCCCTGCATTACTTTCAACAATGCGGAGCGGTGCAAATCATTGACACCTTCTTTACTTGCCTGATCGGCAATATCGATTGCGTTACCGCCTTCCATGATGATACGCCCCATTTCTTCCGAGACCTTCATCACCTGGTAAACACCTACACGTCCTTTATAGCCGTTTGTACACTTATCGCAACCGACTGGTTCATAAACTTTGAAAGATCCTATTTCGTCCTGCTTGAAACCGGCCTTTAATAATGCTTCTGAGGGAAGATCCATTGCATTTTTACAATTCTCACATAACCGCCTGGCGAGACGCTGAGCGATTACCAAGTTAACACTGGTCGCAATATTGAACGGAGCGACTCCCATATTAACCATACGAGTCAAGGTTTCAGGCGCACTGTTGGTATGCAAGGTAGATAATACCAAGTGACCCGTTTGTGCGGCTTTAATGGCAATTTCAGCGGTTTCAAGATCTCGAATCTCACCAACAAGTACAATATCAGGATCTTGTCGTAGAAAAGCTCGCAGCGCAGAAGCGAAGGTTAATCCGGCTTTTGGATTGACGTTGACCTGATTAACGCCCTCCAAGTTGATTTCAACTGGGTCTTCTGCCGTTGAGATATTTCGTTCTGGTGTGTTAATTATATTAACTGCAGTGTAGAGAGAGACGGTTTTACCACTACCGGTTGGCCCAGTTACTAACACCATGCCTTGTGGCTTATGGATCGCATCGACAAACATGTCCTTTTGGTCAGGCTCGTAACCTAAAACATCGATCCCTAACTGGGCGCTGGTTGGGTCGAGGATACGCATAACAATTTTTTCACCGAATAGGGTCGGCAACGTACTAACACGAAAGTCGATAGCCTTGTTTTTAGATAACTTAAGTTTTATACGACCATCTTGTGGGACTCGCTTTTCGGAGATATCTAGCCTGGACATTACCTTCAAGCGAGCTGCAATTCTGGTAGCCAGCGTTATTGGCGGTCCTGCAACTTCGGATAAAATGCCGTCAATTCGAAATCTTACCCGGTATCTTTTCTCGTAAGGTTCAAAATGGAGGTCTGACGCGCCTTTTTTGATGGCGTCTAGCAAGATTTTATTGACGAACCTCACGATCGGGGCGTCATCGGCCCCTGATTCCGCATCGTCATCTGTTGCTTCTTCATCAACCGCTTCTAAATCAAGATTATCGAAATCTTCGTCGTCAAAATCACCGAGTTCTTCGTTTTCTTTTTCCTCAATAATTTTTTCAATCGTGGTCGAAAGCTTTGATTCTTCAACAAGAATCGCTTCTGTAGTGAGCCCAGAATGAAATTTAAACTCGTCTAGAGCAGAAAGGTTGGTAGGGTCTGAAACCGCGACATACAGCCGTTTACCCCGCTTAAACAGAGGAACCGCGTTGTGTTTTGAGATTAATTTCTCGCTTATGGCATCGCTTGGAATCTGCTCTTTATCCATTGCGTTCAAATCAAATATCGGAACGCCAAATTCTGTAGATGCCGCAACAGCAATAGACAATGAGTCTACCAGGTTATTGTCAACCAGGTAGGAAACCAGGTTTTTCTTGCTTTTCTGCGCGTCACTGATAGCGTCTAGCGCATTTGGTTCATCTAGAAATCCATCTTGAATGAGTCTTCGCGCGAGCCCGCTGAGTACGATATTAGTCTGTGGTGCAGCCATAACTGATTAAAATTTCGATCTTGTGATTATTGATTTTAATTCAAATACTCAAAATTGCGAGTTTTAAACGATTCAATTGGTTATACTTGCTTGAGTATAATTGCAACAGCAATAAAATTCACGTTTTTTATTAAAAAACAATTAGATATAAGATAAAATTAACAACTTACATCACATTTTTGGTAGAAAATAAGTTGCCAGATGATAGGCAGGCATTAGGGGAATGATTACATGTTATCTAAAACGAGCGTCGTAATACCTGCAAAAAACGAAGCTAAGAGCCTTTCTTCCTTGATTCCTTCAATTCAGGCGCTATATCCAGATTTATTGGAAATAATCGTTGTTAACGATGGTTCGACAGATGATACAGAACTTGTATGCGAGCAGTTTGAAACAATCGTGGTCAAGCATAGACATTCGAGAGGCAATGGGGCAGCAATAAAAAGTGGTACAAGAAAAGCACGTGGGGAATATATCTGTTTTATGGATGCGGACGGTCAACACAAACCGGAATCGATTGGTCGGTTGGTTGAGGCGTTAGATGAAAATAAATTAGATATGGTAGTCGGAGCAAGGAAGAAAGAGTCACAAGCAGGCAAACTTAGGTATCTTGCAAATAGCTTTTATAACTGGTTTGCTTCTGCAATTTCTGGCTTTCCTATTATTGATCTTACTTCGGGGCTGAGAGTAGTTAGAAAAAATCGATTCAAAGAATTTCTCCATTTATTGCCAAATGGATTTTCTTATCCTACCACCTGTACGATGGCATTTTTGCGTACGGGTTATCAAGTAGAATACAAAATTGAAGATATATCAGCTGATAGGTTAGGCAAAAGTCATATAAGTCCACTCAAGGATGGACTTAGATTTTTAGTAATAATATTCAAAATTGGAACACTTTACTCTCCACTTAAAGTCTTTACATCAATCAGCGCGTCTTTATTCTCAGTTTCGTTTGCATACTACATATTTACTTTTTTGACAAAAAGTACTTTGACCAACATGAGCGTTATTTTATTCACATCTTCGCTAATCATCTTTCTCATTGGTCTAGTGTCAGAACAAATTAATGCCTTGATGTTCATGAAAAGTGAAAAGGAAGACTGAGTTGGTTTATTCAAGTTCAGTTTGTTATGAGTAAGAGTCATTTAGTCTTTCTGCTTCCTAGAATGGATGGCGGAGGGGCGGAAGGTGTTTTTCTCCAGATTATGACAGAGCTTGTCAATCAAGGAGATGTTGTAGATTTATTACTCATTCAAAAAAAAGGACCATTGCTCTCAAAAATTCCTCAAGAGGTAAATGTTATAGAGTTAGGTGGTAGTCGTTATCCTTTTAGTATTGCAGCATTATTTAGTTTTTTTAGATTAATAAAATATATTAACAAAACTAATGCTAGGAATCTTCTTTCGACACTCACGGGGATGAACCTATTTTTAATTTTTGCTTCTTATTTTTTCCGTCAGCGCCCGCACATAGCATTACGAGAGGCGGTCACATGGGATAACTATAAATCAAAGATAAAGAAAGTGTTAGTTAAGAATTTTTATTCCAAGGCTGACTCGATAATTTGCGTGTCAGAAGAAGTGCGTCAAGATTTGGTACGAGCTCTAGGAAACGAAAACAAACTCCAAGTAATTAATAATCCTGTGCAAAAAAATGTAGTTCGTCTTAAGGCGAATGATTCATTCACACATCCTTGGATAGAAGATAAGAACTTGAAAGTTGTGGCAGCTATGGGAAGACTGTGTCAACAAAAAGGATTTGATATTTTGTTAAAAGCTATTGCAAAGTTTGATTCTAGTGACAATGTAAGGTTATTCATTTTAGGTGACGGTGAATTAAAAGATGACTTGTTAAAACTAGCCTCGGAGTTAGGTTTAGAGGATCGAGTTGAGTTTTTAGGATTTCAATTGAATCCTTATAAGATTATTTCACGTGTAGACTTGTTTGTTTTGTCGTCTAGATGGGAAGGGTTTGTAAATAGTTTATTGGAAGTCATTGCTCTAGGCATCCCTGTTGTTTCAACAGATTGTAAAGGAGGTCCAAAGCAAATACTTAAAAATGGGGAGTATGGATCCTTAGTTCCGGTCGATAATGTATGTGCAATGTACGATTCGATCAAAAATAGACTCTATAACGATAGTCAATCCAAGGCACCAGACAGTTTTTTTCAAGATTATTTGATTTCTTCAATTAGTGATAGATATAGGGCGGTTTTTAAATCCAAGTCATGAAAAAAATAGAAAGTTCGAGATTTATCAAAGTGAGTAGATAATAAGTGTGTGGCATAGTTTTCATATATAACCCGAGAAAAGAATCTAGTGTTCTTAAGAATTTTGCTAGCAATGGACTTAAGCAATTAATACATCGCGGCCCTGATGAATGTGAAATTAAGGTGTCTGGTAAAGCAGTTTTAGGTCATAGGAGGTTATCCATAATCGATCTAGAAGAAAGCCACCAACCGATGAGCGACGAAACTGGCCGTTATTCATTGATTTTTAACGGAGAGATTTATAATTTTAAATCTTTAAGAGAGCAGTTAGCCGGGGGCTGGACTTTTCGAACTCAAGGAGATACAGAGGTATTGCTGGCTGGCGTAGTGCAAGAGGGCTATTCATTTTTGTCAAAATGTGAAGGGATGTTTGCTTTTGCAATGTGGGACAGCCATGAAGGACAGTTAATGCTTGGGCGAGACCGAATGGGAAAAAAGCCACTCTATTATCAACAATTACCAGGAGGCGGAATAATTTGTGCTTCAGAAATTCCTGCACTGAGACAATTAACAAATATTAGTTGGAGAGAAGATGAAAACTCCACAGCAGATTATTTTCGTTATGGATATTCACTTCCAGGTCATACGGCAATAAAAGAAGTTAAGGAAATATTGCCAGGGAATGTAGCTACTTGGTCGCAAAATAAAGGATTTGAAACTCGAAGTTGGTGGAGAATCGACATAGAAAACATCGAGTTGAGTGAGCAAAAAGTATGTTCTTCGCTTCGAGAAGGTCTGATAAAAGCAGTAGAGCACCGAATGGTTGCGGATGTAGAAGTTGGAGCATTTCTTTCTGGTGGCGTAGACTCTTCACTAATTTGTGCGATTGTAAGAAAAGAACTCGAACGGCCACTCAAAACATTTACTATTGGATTTGAAGATGAAAGTTTTGATGAAAGAAAATATGCAGAGCAAGTATCGAGGAGAATAAATTCACAACACTTTGAGGAAGTGCTTTCCTCCTGGAACGAAACCGAGTTAGAGAGTTTAATATTAAATCATGTAGGGCAACCGTTTGCCGACGCCTCCTTATTGCCAACCGCTTTAGTTTCCAGAGTCGCAGCTAAGCAGGTTAAAGTTGCACTATCTGGAGATGGGGGCGATGAGCTATTCTCTGGTTATCAACGGTACCAGGCTCGTAACATATTGATGTGGTATTCAAGGCTTCCAAAAAAGTTAAGACGATTTGCCGAGAAATCTATCCGGTTTTTGCCAGAGCCTACTGCACACCATAGTAGGAGTGTATTAAAGAAAGCGCATTTATTTTTAGATATTGTAAATCGCCAAAAAGCGGAAACACCTTATTTCGCACCGGTCATGATTGAGCCAGAAGTTATGCAAAGGCTAATTCCACATTTTAACGGGAAAGGGCATGAGCCACCTGGATTGACTCCAATCTCAGAACTCGATGATATAAAAAGAATGATGTACGCCGACGCACTTATATATTTGCCGCAAGATATCTTAACTAAAGTAGATCGAGCAAGTATGGCGAGTTCGCTGGAAACAAGAGCTCCTTTTCTCGATAGTAATGTAGTGAAACTGGCATTTTCTCTTCCCATTCGCAGGCACCGAAATTCAATTTCAGGTAAAAAATTGCTAAAGCAAGCGTTTTCTGATTTGCTTCCGAACAATGTATGGGGTAGGCGAAAACAAGGATTTGGAGTGCCTACCTCATTATGGTTTAAAGGGCAGCTTGGAAGTCGCTTGCTCGAACTTGTTCAAGAAGATTCCGATCAGGTTGTTAGTCTATCGGAAACTCAAAATATATTAAAAGCCCATCAGAGCGGCTACAGAGACTATAGCTATAGATTATGGGCTATCTACTCTTACGTGCTGTGGAAGAGCAGCTGTTTTAAAGGCTGGTCTCTATGATAAGGGTTTTACACTTTTGCCTCTTACGACACCTGTCGAAAGGTATTAAAAATCAGTTGCGAGCCGAATTAAATGCTGTCGAAAGTTTAAGTGAAGATTGTAAATGGAATGTAGCGGCATTTTCACTTGATGAAGTAAGCGAAAGTTTTATGCACCAGGTAAAAGTTAAAGAAAATGGAATTTTTCCATTTGTATTAAGACAATATATCGAACTCCGGCGTCAAGCATATAGTTGGCTTCTGGAAAATCAAAAAAATTATGATGTTATCCTATTGCGATATCGTGATTCAGATTTATTTTTAAACAAAGCTTCTTATAGGCTCGAAAACTATTATACGGTGCACCACAGCTGTGAGGAGCATGAAATAGCGAGCCATTATGGTCTCGTCAGTTTTATTCAAAGAAAATTGGAAAGGATCTTAGCGTCAAGTACATTGAGAAGAGCGAAAGGAGTGATAGGCGTTACAAATGAGATAATTGAATATGAACTCGCCAGGTTTGACTCACACAATCATAGTTCCTTTTGCTATAGTAACGGAATTGATGTCGAAAATGTAAGTTGTCTTGATGACTTTCGCTCAGGAAAGCCAAAGTTTATCTTTATTTCTTCAGCGTTCTATTCTTGGCATGGCCTTGATAAGGTGTTAGAACAAGTAGAAAAATCAGATTTGGATTTTGAGTTACACATTGTAGGTGACTTACTCGACAATAAGAAAATAGTGGATGACCGCATCTTTTATCATGGTGTTTTAGAGCCTTCAGAAATTGATATAGTAATGGCAAAGTGTGATATAGGTTTGGCTCCGTTTGCAATGCACCGTAAAAACATGAAGGAAGCCGTAAGTTTAAAAGTGCGGGACTATTTAGCACATGGAATTCCTGTTTTTGCTGGTCATATCGATTCGGCAATTCCGCAGGAGTTTTCGTATTTTGTTAATAACGAGTTTTCTTTTGAAGAGGCATCTAGACTTGCTGGTCAATTCAGACGTATACCTAGAGAACAAATTAAACAAGCTGCGATCCCTTATATCGAGAAAAAAGTTCTCGTTAGTCGATTGCTATCCTTTCTTCGATCGGAGTTCAAAAATCAATGAAAAAATTCGCATTAATAGGCGCTGCAGGTTATATCGCGCCTAGACATATGAAAGCGATTAAATCGACTGGAAACTGTGTATCTGCTGCTCTTGATCCTAATGATTCAGTCGGTATCTTAGACAGTTATTTTCCAGATGCGCATTTTTTTACGGAATTTGAACGATTTGACCGACACATAGATAAACAGCGAAGAATAGGAAACACATTTGACTATTTATCGATCTGTTCACCGAATTATTTGCACGATTCACACGTGCGATTTGGATTACGGTCCGGAATGAACGTAGTTTGTGAGAAGCCGTTAGTTTTAAATCCATGGAACCTCGATGCGCTAAAAGATATCGAGCAGGAGTCTGGAAAGCGGGTTTTTACGATACTTCAATTAAGGCTTCACAATGACATACAAGCGTTAAAATCAAGAGTTGAAAAACAGATAAATTCAAAGATGTTTGACGTGGACCTCACCTATATTACGTCAAGAGGTCGTTGGTATTTGTCATCATGGAAAGGTGATGTTAGTAAATCAGGAGGCATTGCTACCAATATTGGTGTCCATTTTTTTGATATGCTGAGTTATGTTTTTGGTGAGCTACAAGAAAATGAAGTTCATCATTTGTCTGACTCTAGAGCATCAGGTTTTCTTGAGTTTAAACATGCACGAGTACGCTGGTTTCTTTCAATCGAAGCCAGTGATTTACCGAATAATGTAGAGTCTCAACAAAGAACGTTCAGATCGATTACTTGTGACGGAGAAGAAATTGAGTTTTCGGATGGTTTTACGGATCTGCATTCAGACAGCTATCGAAAAATACTTACAGGAGACGGTTTTGGGATTGATTCGTGTAGAACATCGATTGAAATTGTTTCTGAGATTAGGAAAGCCAAGATCGTGAATAATGAAGCATTATTTCATCCATATTACGCAAGGATATGTAAATGACGGATAAAAATAAAAAGGGCTCCTTTGTTCATCCGACTGCGGTGATAGATGAGGGTGCGACGATTGGAGATGGAACAAAAATCTGGCATTGGGTGCATTTGTCTGAAGGAGCGAGTGTCGGAAAGCGATGTATACTTGGTCAAAATGTTTATATAGGTAGTAAAGTAAAAATTGGCAATTGTGTAAAGATACAGAATAATGTTTCAGTATATGAAAATGTGATTATAGAAGATGATGTGTTTTGTGGGCCGAGTATGGTTTTTACTAACGTTTTGAATCCAAGAGCAGCGATAAGTAAAAAAGAAGAATTTAAAAATACTATCATTCGAAAAGGGGCTTCGCTCGGCGCAAATTGCACTATTATTTGCGGAGTAGAAGTTGGTGAATATGCGTTTGTTGGAGCGGGAACCGTAGTCACATCAAACGTAAAGCCTTACTCACTTGTTGTTGGAGTCCCAGGTCGTCAAACTGGATGGGTAAGCGAGTATGGTGAAAAGCTCGATATTGCTGTTGAAGGATCTGGAATAGTGAAATGCCGAAAAACTGGTGAAACCTATGAATTAAAAGATTCGCAATTAGCAAAAGTGAAGCAAAAGTAAACTCATTTTTATGTCTGAAGACATATTGAATATCTGGTTTAAACTTGTATTATGCCTTTCCATTTGCGATCACAGAACACCTAAAAATAATTTAAATTCGCGGTAAAAAATAGGCGGCTAAGTTAGCTGGAACGAGTACGGTTTTGTATCAACTGTCATAATAGAAATGTTAGATTACAATTTGAAGCGCGCAAGTCCGATAGTGACGTATAAGCAATTCGATGTGATTTTCGAGCTCGAACGCCCGGGAGGGGGATAGTTCTGCTTTTAATCGCGATAGGTTTGTTTTTACGTCTTGTTAGTAAATCTAGTTTTGTTTTGAGGGGATTCGTAATGAAAAAGGTAGTGGTACACTTGTTTTACGAGTTGCCTAACGTATTTAATGATAAGTATATCTATTTTGTTGATGACGAATTCTCCAATTTAGAGCATGAAGCTATTATATATAATTCAAAAAAATTTAATGCTGAAGCGTACAAGGATAGCAAATTTAGGTTTTATCCATTACCTGAAGCGAGTTTAAGGAAATTTCGCTATTTATTGAAGTTTTTTCATAAAAGGGATTTTGACCTGCTCATCATTCACGGGTTATTTTATCGCGACCTTGACATAGTCTTTATGGCATTAGTCTCTCGATTTACTAATATCGGCAAAAAAACATTATGGTCAATGTGGGGAGGGGACATTTATAGCTTTCAACTACCGCCAGAATCCTTTTTACGACGAGTAAAATTTAATATCGAAGAGTTTTTTAAAAAAGAGACTATACAAAAAATCGCATTTAGTACGACGATTGTCCCCTCGCAAGCAAAATCTTTGAACGAAAATTACAAAGTAGAATTTCAGCCATATGATGCTTTTTATCCTAACCCTTTGAAATTTGAAATAATTGCTGATATTAAGTCGGTTCAAACCAATTTTGGTGATGATAAAAAACTAGTTTTACTAGGTAATTCAGCATCACCATCGAATAATCATTTACTTGGTTTAGAATTGCTTTCTGAGTTTGTTGGTAAAATATCCGTATTGTGCCCAATGGCGTATGGAAATGACGAATATCGACAAAAAGTTATAGCTGAAGGAAATAAAATATTTGCTGAAGATTTTTCTTGCCAAACTCAATTTCTTGAACCCGAAGCCTATTTACACAAGCTTAATCACGTTGACTGCGCATTGTTCGTTCATGACAGACAACAAGCGCTTGGCAATATTATGATTTTATTGTGTTTAGGAAAAAAAGTATTTATGAAAAAAGAAGCATTGCATTATATTTTTCTTAAAAACCTTGGTTTTTCTGTGTTTGCAATAGAAGATTTATCGATAGAAATATTTTCTGATGTAACGATTGACCGAAACGAAGAATACCGTAAAGTTATACGTTTTTTTTCGGATAGTGCAGCTAAAGATAAGTGGGCTAATGTGTTTGAAAGAACGATAGCCCGAACTAGGGAAGAAAAAACACTCATAGTATGAATTATCGAACTATTGTTAGTTTTTTTGCCGGACCAATATTTTCAGCATTTATAGGCTTTATTCTGTTGCCGATGATTGCTTGGTTATTCACTGAGCAAGATCTAGGGCGGCTTGCAATGCTACAGGTTGCTGGCTCGTTCTCTGTTTTAATATTTTCATTAGGACTTGACCAATCATTTGTCCGAGAATATCACGAACATAATGATAAAAATGGTATCTTGAAGGAAGCTGTGCTTCCAGGCACTTTCGTTTTAGTATTGGCGCTCATTATTCTTTTCATTTACAAACAGGAATTCACTCGATACCTATACAAGTTGGACAGTAACTATATATTTTGGGCTAGTATGATCTTCATACTGTTATCATTCTTCA
>Ga0209692_10001543_pt1 | contig 30437 bp, 26 predicted proteins | sample tdDd472_FD_187129 | JGI IMG/M metagenome (GOLD analysis project Ga0209692, IMG submission 187129) | Marine sediment microbial communities from the Atlantic coast under amendment with organic carbon and nitrate - tdDd47.2 (SPAdes)... | ecosystem: Environmental > Aquatic > Marine > Coastal >...
TGGTGGGTCGTGGGCGATTCGAACGCCCGACCAATTGATTAAAAGTCAACTGCTCTACCGGCTGAGCTAACGACCCGATGCGGAGCGCATTATGCTAGATTTCAAAAAAATTACAAGTTTTTTTTTGCAATTTACCCAATTTCCTGGCGCTAAGATTAAATCTTAGTCAAAGATAGTGGTAAAGGTGAAAAAAATTTGAAAAAAATAGTCCTATCAGGCCTGAATTGGTAACCCTATGGTAAAACTCGCGCCACCATCGGGGTTGTTTCCTGCCTTAATTTCACTGCCGAGCAACTTCACCAATTTGCGAGTAATTGTTAATCCAAGGCCAATATGCCGGTTTTCATCGTCTACCGACTGCTTGCCCCGGTAACGAGCATCAAACAGGAACGGTAATTCTTTATCATCGAGTCCGGTACCGTTATCGCGGATAATTAAACTCACCGAATGGGACGCTTCATCGATCACGGCGCCAAGACAAACTTTCCCGTTGAGCGGTGTATGCCGAATGGCATTTTCGATCAGGTTTGTCAAAATACGTTCCAGCTTTGCAATATCTGTATGAATGACCAACTCTTCTTTATCGAGTTCAACATCAATCGAAATGCCTTTTCGTTTTGCCGCAGGTGAAAATTTGTCGACCATATCAAATAATAAATCCGCTAAAGGAAATTTCTCTTTAGTGACCGTAATTTCGCCTGATTCCAGATGGGCTAACTCAAAAATCTGATCGACAAACCCTTTCAGTGATACGGCATTTTTCAAGCATCGCTGGATATAACGCGAGAGTTCGTCTGAGGAAATATGGCTTTGCTTTAATTGGATAGTTTCTAAAAAGCCCTGCAGAGAAGCCAGGGGCGTCCGTAAATCGTGAGAAAGATGTGCCAATAACTCGCGCCGTTCTTTATCAACTGAATCGAGCTGTTCAAATTGAGAATTGACCTGAGTGATAAGTTCATTAAACACCATCGACAATTCCGTCACCTCAACACCGTTATCGACAGTTTTGATCAAGGGTAACTTTTTATCCAACTGTTTAACGCTTAACTGGGAAACCTGGCAGGAAAGTTGTTTCACCGGTTTCACAAAAAAACTAAATACCAATAACAAAATCACTAATAAAAATAATAAAGAAGCCGCTACCAGAATGCCAATTAGTTGAGCCTGCTCATTGTCTCTTATGGCTGCAAATATCGTATCGTATTTTTGCCCACCTATTATGACGTATAGATATCCGGTGGTATTGCCATCTTTAATTATGGGCGCAGCAGAAAAGACTTTTTGCTGGTCGCTCCGCGGATCATCGGCGTAAGTCGGATAACCGATTCGACCATTTAAGACACTTTGGATTGGTCTTAGGTCAATCTTTTCTCGAATCACTTCTCCCGGTTTGGCAGAATAAATTAAAATCTTGCCCGAGTTATCCAATATATAAAACTCAAAGTTTGGCCCCAATACCATCATGGAGTGAAACAAATTTTCGAGAGCTTCTTTATCGTACTGGCCACGCGATAATAAAGGATTGTCGTGCACCAGGTGCTCTGCAAGTGCGTGATGTAATTCTTGCTCCGCCTGGTCGCGGGTGATTGAGTTTAAGATTTGAATGACCAGAATAAAAGCGCCTACAATCAGAATAAAAACGCCCAACAACGACAATGCGAGTTTTTGATAAAGACTAACCTTCATATTGATTGGCTCGACAAGTAACAATTTTTGGAACTAAGCCGGTACCCTACTCCCCATACCGTCTGGATAATCGACTTCTCCCCGACTGCAACTTTCAGTTTGTTGCGCAATCGATTGATGTGAGAGTTTACTGTATGTTCGTAGCCATCGTGGTTATAACCCCAAACATGGTCGAGCAATTGCGACCGCGAGAAGACCTGCTCAGGATGGGTCACAAAATGTTTTAGCAAATCAAATTCTCGCGCCGTCAAGTCAAGCAATTCCTCCTCGACGCGTACTTCTCGACAAGTCGAATCGAGGACCAGATCACCCACTTGAATTTTTTCGTATTCCCCCTCAACACGCGCTTTTTGCCGTGCTTTGAGATACATCTGACTTCGTCTGATTCTGGCTCTTACTCTTGCCTGTAAAGCCGGAATGCTAAATGGCTTTGTCATATAATCATCCGCACCAACTTCTAGACCAATGATTTGATCAATCTCTGAGCTTTTCGCCGTGAGCATTAAAATAGCTTGTTCAGGTTTGACTTCTCGTACCTGGCGACATACGTCGAGTCCACTCAATCCCGGTAGAGTTAAGTCAAGAATAATCAGTGAATACTGGTGATTAAAAATCTGTTCGACGGCAGTGTCGCCTCGGCGACACACATCGCAATGGTAAGACAGGTCTTGCAAATTGACCTTTAATAATTCTGCGATATCAAAATCATCTTCGACGATTAAAATGGAATGAGGTTCGGTCATAATAAACTGAGGCCAAAGAAATCTTCGGCCTCCTCCATATTTAAATTTCCTTGAACACCCAATTTATTGGGTTCGCACTACAGCAACACGAATTACAGGGTTGTCAAACCGATGCGATTCATTTAGCGCTGATGAAGTCAAACCATCATCTGCTGTGACCACGCCTGAATGCCTGGCCACAAAATCCACATCATCTCTAACCGCATTAAATCCTTCACCGCCGTCCGCTGGACCCGGAATGGTCCCGGGCATTTCGGTATTCGCCTCTGTTCCGGCGTCGTAACTAGCAAACACCTGAGTTACAGAGTCGCCTACCGCCAGGTTTGTTACATCCAACTGGTTAAAGCCAGCAAACGCATCGTTGGTGTTGACCAACATGGTAGCGAGCGAGAGATAAATGGTCTCTTCCAGAAAAGTTTCGAGCGATACTGTTTCAGCGGCACCCGGCGCTAAAATGCCTCCCCCGGAAACGCCTTGATCAACATAATCTTCCGCGAGCAGCAACGAGTTATCTCCGCCTTCAGCCATGGTTTCAAGCGCAACAGAAGCGGCTTGATTAATCTGCCACATATTTCCGTCTTCATGACTTACCAAGGTTAAGGGAGACATGGGTTGGTTGTTCGTCAAGTTGATGACTTCGACAGTAAAAATTTTAGCGACTGGTGGAGGCGGCGGTGGTGGCTCTGGAGTCGGCAGAGGATTGCTATCGTTACACGCTGAGAGCGAAATAACGCCAGCGAGTAAGAAACTTTGAAGGATAAAACGGGGGATTCTGATCTTATTCATCATAGCCTCCTAGAGCACTTCAACGCGAACTCGAAGCACCGGATTTAACCAACGATGAACTCGGTTATCCAGGTCACTTTTGCCGCCGGCTAAATCATCGTCGCCGAGGTTGCCACGGTGTATATGAATCAGTTGATTAGACTCGTTAGTTGTCACACCAGTCGCGTTAGCACCACCATCCATTCCAGGAGCAACAGGAATACCCAGCTCACCCGGCGCGCCGGCACCATTGATGATTTCGTCGTTGGCTTCGGTACCCGCATCGTAAGCGCTCACGTTAATCCAGTACACGCCTGGTTCGTCTGGAATTGTCCAACTGTCAACACCGGCAAATCCGTCGTTAGTCGGTAGCAACATGGAAACCAAAGACAACTGAGTGTGTTCACCAGTATCAATAACAAAATTTGTATTGCCACCAGGGGCTAAAAGTCCCGCAGCTGGATTTTCGACGACCACGGCACCAGCGCTATTAAGCAAGGTTGCCATGCCACTTATATCGCCACCTTCGGCTATCGCTTGCAACTCAGCGCTGGCAGATTCACCGACGGCAAACATCTGATCTGCGGTATCGTGGCCCGCCACAATAAAAGGCGTAAAGTGTATTCCGTGGGTAAGGTTGGTAATCGTAATATCAAGCTGAGCAGCCTGACTACTCAGAGAAGAGACGCAGAGCAGACTCGCTGCGCACAATTTGGCAAACTTCATGGTGTTATCCTCTTTATTTGAATTCAAGCCTTAGCATACAAAGCTTGATTTCAAAGAGGGTCACGTGAAGTTCACAAAATTATCACGAAAGATTCACAGCGGTTTTAGGCAGAGAAATACCGATATAGCAGAAGCCCGCTCTCGAAAAAGATGTCCTATCGTGGAGTTGCGCTAGATTTAATTTTATCCAACCAGGCTGGCGACATCGAACGGAGTCGATCGACGCCATGACGAACCACTTGAATCGCCTGAGTGACCTCTGCTTCGGTGGTAAAGCGACCAAAGGAAAAACGCAAGGACGAATGAGACTGTTCATCGGTTAATCCTAAAGATTTTAATACGTAAGACGGTTCGACACTGGCGGATGTGCAGGCAGAGCCTGATGATACAGCAATGTCTTTAAAGGCCATGAGCAGTGTTTCGCTATCCACATAATCAAAACGGATATTTAAAATTCCCGAAACGGTTTTCTCCATCTCACCGTTTATTTCCATATCGCCGAGGGACTGAATACCGTCCCAAAATTGTTGCTTTAACTGTTTTATACGGGGTACTTCTTCTTCCCGATATTGTCTAGCCAACTCGAATGCCAAGCCCATTCCGGCAATCTGGTGTGTCGCCAAAGTACCCGAACGTAAACCACGTTCGTGTCCGCCACCATGAATTTGCGCTTCAATATTCGGTTGTAGATTGCGGCGCGCAAATAACACGCCGATGCCTTTTGGACCGTAAATTTTATGGGCACAAACCGACATCAGATCAACCGGCAACTCGCTTAAATCCAACGGCAGTTTACCGGCACTTTGAGCCGCATCCACGTGGAATGGAATATGATGCTGATGCGCAATCTCGCCGATCGCGCGAATATCCTGAATGGTGCCTATCTCGTTATTCACATGCATCACAGAAATCAAAATGGTATCATCCTGAATAGCGTCTGCTACCGCCTGGGGAGTAATAATTCCGGCACTAGTAGGCTTGAGATAGCTCACTTTAAACCCTTGTTTTTCAAGCACTTTACATGTATCTAACACCGCTTTATGTTCAAAAGCGCTGGTAATGATATGTCCACTTTTATGACATGCGGCAATACCTTTGAGCGCCAGGTTATCGGCTTCGGTCGCCCCTGAAGTCCAGATAATTTCTCTCGGATCGGCCCCCAACAAATCAGCCACCTGATTGCGAGCAATATCAACAAATTCTTCCGCTTGCCAACCAAACCGATGCGAGCGAGATGCCGGATTACCAAATACGCCGTCGAGCGTTAAACATTCGACCATTTTTTCGGCCACTTTAGGGTCGACTGGTGTCGTCGCGGCGTAATCAAGATAAATGACTTTTTTCATAAAAATAACTGCAATTTAAAACGGTTGATTCGTTTAGTGTTAAGAAAATCGGCTACAAGTAGCGCCGGTATTTCTTGCTTGGTTCATTGTAACGTTTATTAATTGAGAGTTGAAATATAAAAGCCGAACTCGCCAGCGCCCCTGTCGTTTATTGATTCTGCTGAGACAGTTTTTGGCAATGATTCTCTATCGAACGTAAAAAGCCTCTTAAGATATTCATTTCGCTTAAGGTTAATTCCGCTTTGTTCAATAACCGATTCATGCGATTTTCTATCTGCTTTTCGTGGTCTGGCATCAAGTAACCTGTTTGCCGCATGACTCGGTCAAAATGCGCCAGCACACCGGCCAATTGCTCCCGATTGACAGGCATTTCGTTTTCGCTAATTTCCTGCGAGGGTATTAAATCGGTTTCCGCAAAGGCCAACCTAAGTTCATAAGTGATTAATTGCACCGCCGACGCCAGGTTTAGTGATGAATAATCGGGGTTTGTCGGAATATAGACATGGTAATGACATAAATGCAGCTCTTCATTAGTCAGGCCAGAATTTTCTGTTCCAAATAAAATAGCGACGGGTTTTCTATCCGGCTGCTGGGAAATAATCTCAGTGAGTTTTCGCGGCGTAATCAACTTGCTCGGCAATGATCGGGTTCTTGCACTGGTACCTACAACTAATTGACAGTCAGCAATGGCCGACTCAATATCTTGATGCACGCCGGCGTTCGCCAGAATATCGGTCGCTCGCGACGCTCTTTCAGTGGCTTCCGCCGCAGGGTATTTTTTCGGGTTAACCAGCGCAAGATCTGACAACCCCATGACTTTCATTGCTCTGGCAGTTGCACCAATATTTCCAGGGTGAGTTGTGTGAGATAAAACCACGCGGATATCATTTAACATTTCAATTCACTTATAGCGGCAAAATTTTTAGCGCGCATTCTATCAGTTATTACCAATAAGTTTTAGCGCCGCCTTTCTAATACGGCATTTCAATGAGTAAAGTTTAAATTCATGCGTTACATAAATTAATTTATAGATTATTTTGAAATAATCGTAATTTCTGTTATTCCTCACCTCTTAAGTTGAATCCTGTTGGACGAAAGCTGGCCTTGATTATTCCTTGGCTCAGGTCAGAAAACACGCAAGCTGGAGCGGGCTCTGGCGCGAGCCGCATAGTCTATAATTTGGATCGAGGCGAAATGCATTGGCAGTTACATTTTGTAACGTCTACTTTTGCGAGAAATGAAACTATTTTTCAAATTTTTCGTCTTACCAAGTGTAATAAACAAGTTTCCAGTTTATTCCTAGTGATTCTCCTGTCATGGAGCCTCTACCCGGCCTGATCTGCCAATCCGTCCGGGTTTTTTTTGCCTGTATAAAACCGCCTGAGGACTGAAGGTCCGATTAAAAATTATGAAACTGACAGTTATTTCTTAGATTTTCGGTAGGCTTCAACAATATGGTGGGTTTCATTGGACAACATTTCCCAGCACCGATCAAAACGCGAACCGAGAAAGGCCGCTTCACGTAACTGTTTTGTCGTCAGGTATTTGGAATCTTCCGCTAACAACTTTTTACTTTTGGTCGACGCGACAATGAGTGCATATTCTAACAGGTGCTCTTCTGCGCCGTAGCGGCGGTCGTGATCGCTCGAGGTATTAATTTCTTTGGTGTAATAACTGGGGTCATAATCGAGCATTGATTCATTGAGTAACGGTTTAATGTGTTTAAGCACCTGCTGACGACGGGCGACTGCGACAATCGAGGAATCTCGACCATTCTTTTTCGATAAGGTTTTTACAACCTTGGTTTCTTCAATAAAGCTTTTGATATCGAGTAAATCCATTAAAGGAATGATATCCGAGCGTTCTTCTTCGATCGCGAGTCCAAAAAAGTCTTCGAGTTTAATCATGCCAGTTCCAACTGTTTCTTTTGTCGTTAAAATCCATCTTGTGCATTTATTGTTATATCACAGCCACACTAACGGTGTGATGCACTAAATGCAGTATAGCAGAAACTTTTGTTTAACTATTTGATTTTATTATTTTTATCGCAAACTGATTAAATCAAGCTAGCCGCTTCGCTTCATCAGCCAGTAGCCCAACAAAGAAAATATCACCAATGGTAAGGTCGCGCCAATAAACGGCCAGATATTAAAAACCAGACTCACCGGCCCAAAAGACTGGCTGGCTAAATGGAACACAAATCCCAGCATGACTCCAGCCAGAACTCTCGCCCCCATAGAGACATCACGCATCGGACCAAAAATAAAGGAAACGGCGACGAACATCATGACGGCAATTGCCAGCGGCTGCATTAGTTTTCGCCACGCCGCCAACTCATACTCTTCCGTTTGCATGCTATTTTGTTCGAGATAATCGATGTACTTGAGAATCCCCAATAAATTCAGGGTATCGGGTTCCAGCGTCAGGGTATCAATCTGTGATTCATCGAGAGGATTCAGCCAAATCCGCGACGCGGTTGTGTGTGTTTGAATCGCTTGCTCAGCGAAAGATATTTCCGTCACTTGATGAAGTAACCAGTTTTCAGTCTGTTTTTGTGCGCTTTTGGCCTTAATAATTTTTTCTAATCGATTGCGGTCTGATAAATGATAAATGGTTACATCACGCAATTGCCCATCCGATAAAATATTACCAAGCTGAATAATCTGATTCTGGTGCCTCGCCCACAGACCTGTCTTAGAGACGCTAAGCTCCCCCCCGCTAATTGCCGCAGTACGCAATTGTTGTGCGGCTTTACTGGAAATGGGGGAAATGGCTTCACCGATAAACACCACCGCAATCATTAATAAAATTGACGCTTTGATCGTCGAACCCGCAATTCGCCAGGTGGTAATTCCCGCCGACCGCATGACAGTCAATTCGCTATTAGCCGCCAGACTACCCAACCCAAATAACGCGCCGATTAATACGCTCATTGGGAAAAACTCTAGAATGCGGCTAGGAAACATCAGACTGACATACAAAAATGCATCGGATACCTGATAGCCGCCTTTATCCAGATCGCCTAACTCGTCTAACAAACTAAATAAACTGCGTAACATGGCGAGTAAAAACAGCATCATCAAGCTCGATACGATCACCTGACGCGCAATATACCGGTCGAGTAAACTAAACACTGGCGGCCTCCCGTTTTTTACGGGTCTTATTTTTATTTGGCCTGAATAACCACAAACATAAGCCGACCGCAAACAAGTGTATCCACCAGAAACCTAACTCGTCCGGTATTTTGCCGGTTTCTAGAAAGCGGCGACCGTTCATCATCAGTAAGGCGTAAACCAGATAGATCATAATCGCCGGAAAAAGCCGAGAAAACTTGCCTTTACGAGGTTGCGTTCGAGCCAGGGGAACCGCCATAAAACATAGAATAGGAATGGATAACGGCGCAGACAATCGCCAATGCAGCTCGGCCCATTCCGCCGCTTGCGGATTTTCTAACAGTTTAGCGGTCGCGATCGATTTGTTTTTTAGCGACAATGATTCGCTTTCCGGCGGCGCGACGCGCATAAAATAGGCACCATATTCGGTGATATTCCACTGATTTGTGTCGGCTTCCAACACGTAAGTCGAACCATTTTCCAACACCAGATAATCTTGCTCTGTGACATTTCTCTGATTGTCACGCCCAGATTCTTTCCAGAATCGGCCGCTTCCAGCGGTTTGAATTTGTAAATCCTTACCTGCCTCGCTAATGCCAGTCACGGCAAATATGCCTTTTATGGCACCCGCCTCGTCTTTCGATTCAACAAAAACAACGCCAGATTTTGAAGCGTTTTCCTGGAATCGACCGGGAGAAAAGGCGCCAAATTTTGCTTCCGCTTTTTCTTGCGCCAACAGGCTTTTACTCTGAAAGCTTGACCAGGGGTTAACAAAGAATGAAATAGCACCGGAAATCAGTGCCAATACCAGCGCCACCGGCATGATGTTTTTGGCAAGTTGAAATTCGCCCACGCCGACACTCTGGATGGCGGCCATTTCGTGCTCTGAATAGAGTCGGCCAAAGGTCAATAAAATGGCAATAAAGAAGGACAAGGGTAAAAGAAAACCCGCAATCGCCGGGATCTGTAATCCCAACAAACTAAATACCGCCGCAGACGAGATAGTACCGTCTACCGCCAACTGTATATATTTGATAAAACGGGTACTAATAAATATCAGGATAAGAACGACCAGAATGGCCCCGCTAGTCCGCAGAATTTCGCTATTAATATATCGCTTGAGTATCAAATTATTTACTCAGAAAAGTGTTACTTTTACTTAATAATTGCTATTTTTTAAGTTAAACTTGCATTTTCTAAGCTTTTGTCGCATTTATTATGCCCAATCGCTTATAAAAACGCGCTCAATATACCATAGCTCATCGATATTCGACAGCTTTGACGCGAAGCACCGTTTTTTAATAGACATACCGTTTTTGACTCATCAATCAGCCGTATCAATAACGTGAGTCAAATCAATACAAAATTAAAATTAACAGTAAGGTTTTTGAATGGAATTTAACGTTAAAAGTGGTAACCCCGAAAAACAACGTAGCGCATGTGTTGTTGTCGGCGTATTCGAATCCCGTAAGTTGTCAGCAATGGCGGAGCAGCTCGATTCTGTCAGTGAAGGTTATCTCAGTAACATTATTCGACGTGGCGATCTAGAAGGCAAGCTCGGCCAGGCCCTGCTGCTCCACAACGTGCCCAACACCTTATCCGATCGCGTTTTATTGATTGGTTGTGGCAAAGAGCGAGACTTTGGCGACAAGCAATATCGAAAAGTTATCGCGAAAGCCATTACCACCCTGAATGAGACAGGTTCTATGGAAGCTGTTTGCTTTTTAAGCGAACTTAATGTCAAAGGGCGCGATACCCGTTGGAAAGTTCGACACGCGGTAGAAGCGGCACAAAATACACTTTATGCATTTGAAGAATTTAAGAGTAAGACTGACTCAGCCCGTCGGCCACTTCGTCGCCTCACATTTAACGTGACCACTCGAAAAGAATTAACGATAGGCGAGCAAGCCATCGAAGAAGGTATTGCAATTGCCAAAGGTAGTCACAAAGCACGAGACCTGGCTAACTTACCACCTAATGTAGCCAATCCAACCTACCTGGCTGAACAAGCAAAACTGCTCGCGGTTGAAAACGATAAAGTTGATTGCCAGGTTTTAGATGAGTCGGAATTAGAAGAAATGGGCATGGGCGCATTTGTCTCCGTCGCAAAAGGATCTGATACACCCGCGAAATTAATTATACTTAACTACCATGGCGGTGAAGCCGAACAAAAACCTATCGTATTGGTCGGTAAAGGGATCACTTTTGACAGTGGCGGTATCTCGTTAAAACCCGGCGCCAATATGGATGAAATGAAATACGACATGGGCGGCGCCGCGGCAGTTTTTGGTGCCTTTGTTGCTATTGTTGAAATGCAATTACCGACCAACCTGATCATGGTTATTGCCGCAGCAGAAAATATGCCGAGTGGTAAAGCATCACGTCCGGGTGACATAGTGACATCTCTGTCAGGGCAGACTGTTGAAATTCTTAATACTGACGCCGAAGGCCGTTTAGTGCTATGCGACACCTTAACCTATGTAGAGCGCTTTGACCCGGATGTCGTTATCGACGTCGCGACATTAACCGGCGCGTGTATTATCGCTCTCGGCAATCAGGCGTCTGGCCTGATGAGCAACCATAACCCGCTCGCGCACGATCTACTCAACGCGGGCGAACTCTGCGGTGATCGAGTTTGGCGCTTACCTATCTGGGACGAATATCAGGAACAATTAGATTCTAATTTTGCCGATATGGCCAATATCGGCGGTAAAGGCGCTGGTACGATAACCGCCGGCTGCTTCCTGTCACGCTTTACCAAAAAATATCACTGGGCCCATCTGGATGTTGCCGGAACAGCCTGGGTGAGCGGTAAAGCCAAAGGCGCAACCGGTCGTCCGGTACCTTTACTCGCTCAATACATCATGAATCGTTGCGAGCACTAACCCGTTAGCCGAGATTCAATATGACACAGATTGAGTTTTATTCGGTCGGTTCAGACGATCACAAAACGCCTTTCACCCATTTGTGCGAAGTGATTAAACGCGCTTATCGCAAAGGGCAAAAGGTGTTTGTCCACACGGAAAATCGTAAACAGGCCGAGCAAATCGATGAGTTACTCTGGACGCAGGACGCCAAAAGCTTCCTGCCCCATCAACTGGCTGATGAAGATCCGGACACCTTTCCACCAATCGAGATTGGTTTTGGTCAAGAGCCTAAAGTCCGTCCAGATGTATTAATCAACCTGGCCAATCAGGTACCGCAGTTTTTTAGCCGTTTTCACTGGGTATTTGAATATGCCTATGGAGACGACGAAACCAAAGAATTTGCCCGTGCTCGATTTCGTTTTTATCGCGAACGAGGCTACCCACTGAATCACCGAAAAATTTAAACGCCAAAAGCGACAGCTTGCCGGCCTATCAAACCGATTATTAAAAGACTGAGTTTTAACCATGGATAAATCTTACACGCCCCAGAATATCGAACAGAAATGGTATCAGGACTGGGAAACCAACGAACGCTTCAAAGCTAACGGGACAGGCGAACCTTATTGCATTTTAATCCCGCCGCCAAACGTCACTGGCAGCTTACACATGGGCCATGCGTTCCAGCACACAATTATGGATTTGCTGACACGCTACCATCGTATGAAAGGTGATGATGCACTATGGCAATGCGGTACCGACCACGCAGGAATTGCCACTCAGATGGTGGTCGAACGCTTGCTCAATGCCGAAGGCAAAAAGCGGACTGATTTTAGTCGCGAAGCATTTGTTAAAAAAGTCTGGGAATGGAAAGAAACTTCGGGCGGCACTATTAGCCAACAAATGCGTCGTCTCGGCGATTCGCCTGACTGGTCACGCGAAGCGTTTACCATGGACGAAGATTTATCCAACGCAGTCAAGGAAGTGTTTGTTCGCTTGCACGATGAAGGGATTATTTATCGCGGTAAGCGTCTGGTGAATTGGGATCCGAAATTTCAATCGGCCATATCGGATCTGGAGGTAGAGAACCATGATGAAAAAGGCTTCCTTTGGCATTTCCGCTATCCGCTTGCCGATGGCGTAAAAACGGCCGACGGCAAAGATTATCTGGTCGTCGCAACAACGCGTCCTGAGACGATGCTCGGCGATAGCGCCGTTGCTGTTCATCCTGAAGATGAGCGTTATAACGATTTAATTGGAAAGTTTGTAACCTTGCCGCTCGTGAATCGAAAAATCCCGGTAGTCGGCGACGAATACGTCGATCGAGAATTCGGTACTGGTTGCGTTAAAATTACGCCGGCGCACGATTTTAATGACTACGAAGTCGGTCGCCGTCATCGTTTGCCGTTAATCAATATTATGTCGCCAACGGCGACTATCCTGAGCGATGCAGAAATTTACGATATTTCCGGGAAAGCGATTGATGACCTCGACAATTCTTTACCGACGCAATACGCTAATCTCGACCGGTTTGACGCACGTAAACTCATCGTCACTGAGTTTGAACAACAAGGCTTGTTAGAAAAAATTGACGACCACGCACTTAAAGTTCCCCGCGGTGACCGCAGCCACGATGTCATTGAACCCTTACTGACGGACCAGTGGTACGTTGCCGTCGAATCACTCGCGAAACCTTCAATCGACGCCGTCAAAAATGGCGATATTAAATTTGTTCCAGAAAATTGGGATAAAACCTATTTCCACTGGATGGAAAATATTCAGGATTGGTGTATTTCACGCCAGCTTTGGTGGGGCCACAGAATTCCTGCCTGGTACGATGAAAATGGTAACGTTTACGTCGCAAGAGACGAAGCCGAAGTTCGCGCCAAAAACAACCTTGCTGATGACATTAAACTAAGACAGGATAACGATGTACTGGACACCTGGTTCTCTTCTGCGCTGTGGCCTTTTGCGACCATGGGCTGGCCAAATGAAACGCCAGAATTAGAAAAATTTGTCCCATCCAGCGTACTGGTCACAGGCTTTGATATTATTTTCTTCTGGGTAGCCAGAATGATTATGATGACGCTAAAATTTACCGGCAAGGTGCCCTTCAAAGAAATTTATATCACCGGTCTGATTCGCGACGAACATGGCGATAAAATGTCGAAATCTAAAGGTAACGTGCTAGACCCAATCGATCTGATTGACGGTATTGGCATCGATGATCTGGTCGCCAAACGAACCAGCGGTATGATGAACCCTAAAATTGCCAACAAGATAGAAAAGCGCACTCGAAAAGAATATGCAGAAGGTATCGAAAGTTATGGTACTGATGCGCTACGCGCCACCTTCTGTGCACTGGCGTCGACCAGCCGTGATATCAATTTCGACCTCGGCCGAGTTGAAGGTTATCGCAATTATTGTAATAAACTCTGGAATGCCGCGCGTTACGTCTTGATGAATAGTGAAGGTGAAGATTGCGGTAAAGAAAATACTCAGTTTGAACTCAGCATCGCTGATGAATGGATAATCAGCAAGTTGCAAGATACCATCGCAACTTTTGAAAAACATATTAATGAATATCGATTTGATCTGGCGACCCAAGCCTTGTATGAGTTTAGTCGTGGCGATTACTGCGACTGGTATTTAGAGTTATCTAAACCGATTTTATATAGCGACGAATACTCTGCTGAGCAAAAGCGCGGAACTCGTCATACCCTGGTTAACGTGCTTGAATCGATGATGCGTTTACTACACCCGATGATGCCTTTTATTACTGAAGAAATCTGGCAGCGACTAAAGCCGATGGTCAATACATCGAGCGATTCAATTATGATCTCGTCCTTCCCGGTTTTCGACGAAAGTAAACGCAGCGCAAAAGCATTAGCTGACCTAAAGTGGCTGCAAGACGTCATCGTCGCGGTTAGAAATATTCGCGGAGAATTAAATGTCTCACCGGGTAAGCCGGTTAAAGTTCTGTTGAAAAATGTCAATGACAACGACACGCGCTGCCTGCAAGAATATCGCGGATTTTTGTCTGCGCTGGCGAAACTGGATTCAATCGAAATCGCCGGTGAGATTGTGCCACCTTCGGCAACAGCAATCGCCGGTCAACTTGAAATCATGGTGCCACTGGCAGGGTTGATCGATGTGGGCGCAGAAGTCGCTCGCCTCGAGAAAGAAATCGATAAACTACAGAAAGATACCCAACGCTTGGCTGGTAAACTGTCAAACGCCAAATTTGTTGAGCGTGCGCCAGCGGAAGTTGTCGACAAAGAACGAGAGAAACTGGCTCAAGGGGAGTTGACGATAAACAAATTGATCGAGCAGAAAAATCAATTAGAAAATCTGTAAGTCCACTTTGTTAATCAAAAATAAAAAAAGGCTCGACTGTATTGGTCGTGCCTTTTTTATTTAGCTCGTTTATTCACGCCTTTAAAAAATCCGAGAAGCCGTCAACTGAATATCAGCCCATTGCCAGGCTCGGTCAAATTGTTGTTTAACAACCACTGCTTCTGGCTGTTTCTGCTGTTTTTGCAATGCCAGATGCAGCCCATATAGCGACCAGCCGTTATCGGGAAATGTTTCCAGATCCTCGCGATAGGCTTGCTCAGCCAACTCAGCCAGTCCAGCTTGCAAGTAGACCGCACCTAACGATTGTCTGACCGGATAATGCCAGTCCGAAGGCTCGTTATAGTTTAATCGCGTTTCTAATGCGACCGCTCGTTTTAAGCTTTCTATTGCATTGGGATAGTTAGCCGCTTTGCCTTCAATTTCACCTTGCAGTACCAGCGAGGCAATTTGAATCACATGGTACGCGTCGTTAATTTCCCATACGGTGATATTTTTGAGACTTTGATCGTTTGCAATGCGTTGTAAATGCAATAACTCGGCGCGCGCTTTTTCGATTTGCCCAGTGGCAGCCAACGCTTTTCCTCTCGCATAATGCCAGACACCCGTTGGGTATTTTAAATCACTATCGGGTTTATCTAGTTTGAGAATTTTTTGCCAATGACCAAACCGGACATAAGCGTAAATTGGCGTTACCCAGTAATGTTGCAACGTGCCGTAGCCAGCTTCACGCATCAGATTCTGATCGATGTGACCGGCCATATGTTCGGCCGCTTTAATTGCTTTTTGGCTGTTGCCTTGCATGCTCGCCATTGCCCATAAGAAATGACGATTATGGGGGACATAAGCGACCGGATAAATTCCTTGCTGACGGCATTGTGCAATATAGTTGTTATCCACTAAAATTGCTTTTTCATTGGCAACAACACCTTCCTGATATTTACCGGTTCTAATATAAATATGCGATGGCATATGTACCAGGTGGCCTGCGCCAGGGACCAGGTCGCGCAAAATATTCGCGCTAGCGAGCGCGCGTGCGGGATTTTTTGAGGCTTCAACCGCGTGAATATAATAATGGGTTAACCCAGCATGTGCTGGATGCGATTTTAAGCCTGTTTCTAAAACGTCTAGGATTTCTGGCGTCCATTCTTTGGGTCGTCCGTCACCATTCCAGTAATCCCATGCGTGAATCACCATTAAAGCTTCGGCTAACAGCGTTCTGATATTGGGATCATCAGGATACTTTTTTACCAGAATTCGCATCGACACGGCATATGCCTGATCGAGTCTGCCACGATCAGCTAGCGACTCATCGTCGCTATATCTGGTTGCCAACGCGTTAATTAAGTCAACTTCTTTTGCTGACGCTTTTGACCGAAGCGACTTGGCTTTTAGAATGGCTTCAAATGCCGGTTTCACCGATGCGGCCTCCATAGCTGCATTTATATTTGGTCCAAGCACCAGCGCCTGGCCCCAATAAGCCATCGCTGAATTGGGATCAATCGCTGCAACCTGGCGGTACGAACGCCCTGCTTCCAAATGATTAAAACCATAGGTAAGTGCAATCGCCTGATTAAAAAACTGGTTGGCCAGATTATCAGAAGACGAAATTTCAAACTGATGATTTCCCATACCTTCGAGGACAGGCGCAATTTGTCCTTCGAAGAGCAATTTGCCAGATTGATTGTCAGCGTCGGTGTTAACACCGGGCTCTTGTGCAGCGACATGACCAAGCAACAGCGTAGAGGCGAAAACAAGATGGAATAAAATAGAGGCTGACTTTATTATTGATTTGTTCATTAGATGGTCCCTTCTAATCTGTTCATTGATGATCTATCCAAATCATACATAGTTATTTTAATTTAAAAGTGTAAGACCTTTAAAAATAGGCTGCAGCGATATACGTTTGGTCCTTCGGTCATTATTTAACCTTGCTTTGCAGGCAAACACAACCCGACCCAGGTTATTAAATTGCGATAAAAAGCCATTAAAGTGCTTTTAAATCGATTAGCTCGGCGCATCATCACGTTTCTAAACTTCAAGATTTCATCTCGACTGGTGCGCGTCTCAATGGTGTTAGCGCAAAGAATTCCGTCAGCAGGTAGAATGAAAAAGTCCACCAACCATTTTACCCTCACTCGATAGCTGGTTATAACGCTCCACTGCCGCTTCTGTTGGCTCGATATAAAATTCTATTTGGTTCGATTCCATCAGCTCCAATGCTTGCTGACTGGTGTGCAACATTTTTAACATGCCACGGCTAAGCACAAGCACTTCACTTCCCTTGTCGATTAATTCTTGAATGTCCGCCGGTAAAATGCCTGGCTGGTGCTGGGTTCCTGTTGTTCGCCAATCCCAGTTCTCGCCGCCGCCAGGCCAAAGTTTAAAATCTTTGCCACATCCCAGGCCTGAGACTTCCATCTTCCCCCAGGATAAGTGGGTGATTCTGGGTGAATTTTTTGGTGTATTCATGGGTTTTAGCTAACGGCTAATCCAAAACATTTTGCAAGGCCTGTTCGACATTTTCAAATTGAAACTGAAAGCCTAATGCCTGCAATTTTGCCGGCAATGCGTTTTGTCCGGTCAGTACTAATCTTGCCATTTCCCCCAATAAAAGGTTTAACGCAAATGCGGGCGCGATCAGAAAACACGGTTTGTTGAGTTGCTTTGCCAGGGTTTGGGTAAATTCTGCATTAGTAACCGGATTAGGCGCTGTCATATTAAATGCCCCTCGACATTCTGGAATATCGGCTTCGCTGGGATCCAGTAGCAGCAGTATTGCGTTTACCATGTCGTCTATATGGATCCAGGGCATATACTGTTGGCCGTCGCCTAATCTCGCGCTCAGACCGAATTTTGCAGGAAGAATCATTTTTTTTAGAAATCCGCCCTTTGGACTAACCACAAGACCGGTGCGTAACAAACAAACTCGAACATTTAATGATTCGGCTTCGAGCGCGGCTTTTTCCCAGGCATCACAGAGTTTATGGGTATACTCATCATGCGCTGGACTCTCTTCGGTTAATGGCCGACTGCCGCCATCACCATACCAGCCAACCGCAGAGCCACTTAAGAGAACTTTCGGCTTGCTCGGCGTGGTTTTAATCCATTGTACCAGACGATTAGTCGTCTCGAGCCGACTCTGCCAGATAGCCATTTTTTGTTCCACGCTCCAGCGTTTGTCGGCAATGGGCTCACCGGCAAGATTGATAACAAACTCAATATTCGCTTCGTCTGGAATTTGCTCAAAACTCTCTACCGCGTTGATGGTATAACCAAGCGTTTGCGCGACTTTTTTCTTATCACGCGTTAACACCGTGATGGTAGACGGCGATTGTGTTAATCGTTGGATGACTGCACTACCGATGAGTCCGGTACCGCCTGTAATCAGATAGTTAGCCATTGACAGACCTATTTTTTGGGGTATCTGCTATACAGCTACGTGGATGAGTAACTTTTAGTTTAGTTGATCTGGCCTAAATTTGTGAACTTACCGCTTTTTATTCTTTGAGTGCAAATTCAACCGCTTTTTTGGCATGAATTTCTGTCGTGTTGTAAAGCGGTATTGTCGCGTCCTGCTGTCGAACTAAAAGCGCGATCTCGGTACAACCCAGTATCACCGCCTGTGCACCTTGCGCGGCGAGATTTTCGATAATCTTAAGATAGGCATGGCGTGAATGTACTTTTATTTCACCTAAACATAATTCGTTGTAGATAACATCGTGCACAAGTTTGCGCTCTTTCTCTTCTGGCACTACAACTTCAATGCCAAATTTATCTTGTAATCGACCTTTATAAAAATCCTGCTCCATGGTGAAGCGCGTGCCTAACAGTCCTACTTTGGTAATATTATCGGCAACGAGTTGTTCTGCTGTCGCATCCGCAATATGCAACAAAGGCACATTGACTGATCGAGCGACTTCATCGGCAACTTTGTGCATGGTATTAGTGCAAATTAAAATTCCCGCTGCGCCAGCAGCTTCTACAGCTCTGGCAGCGTCACACAGAATAGTCGCCGTTTCCGCCCACTGACCAGCGTGCTGCAATGCTTCAATTTCGGCAAAGTCCACACTAAAGAGGCTAATCTTGGCCGAGTGAAATCCGCCGAGGCGATCTTTCACGCCCAGATTAATAAGCTGGTAATAACTGACGGTTGACTCCCAACTCATTCCGCCTATCAAACCGATCGTTTTCATAAACTCAGGACACTCGTTAAATTAAATTCAAGATGAATGATGCTCAATTAGAAAAATAGCAAACTTCACATCAGGTTGCTTACTACATCATTTACTCAGATACGAGTCAAAGAATTTTTAAACGCTCTGAAATTATTCGTTTCCGGATGTCGCAGTATCAAAACAAATGGTCACTTCCGTTCCGCGTGTTGAACTGCTGATTTCAATCGAAAATTTTTGACGTTCACATAATCGTTTCACGATTGACATTCCGATCCCAAAGCCTCGACTTTCCTCACCTTTAACTAACGGCTCAAAAACCTGACGCTTAATGGATTCGTCTATTCCGGTGCCACTATCAAAAATGACTAATTTTTCGTCTTTAAATCGGATCACCACTTCGCCTTGTGGCGTATATTGGAAAGCATTGCTGATTAAATTCGATAGTAGAATCTGAATAATACCAGCGGTTGAGTAAACTTTGGCTTCAGGAGAAATATCGACTTTGATTTCCACGGGTTTGTCATCGATTAAATAGGCATTGTCAATCACGGTTTGCTCGACGATTGGCAGTAGTGGTACTAATTTTCGACCTTCCTGATCGGCCTCTTCTCTGGCGAGGGTCAACAGGGTATTGACCGTCTGCTCCATTTGCACGACCGCAGTTTTTATTCGGGCCACTATTTCACTGTCTTCGGACGAAAACGTTTTTTTCTCCAATAATTCAGTGGCGCCTTTAATCACGGCAATCGGAGTTCGTAATTCATGACTGGCGTCGCGGGTAAAATGTTGCTCTCTGGCAATAAATGTACGAATACGTTTAATAGCAACTTCGAGCGACCGCGCGAGAATGCCTACTTCACTTTGCGTATAACTCTCAGCAAACGATTCTGGCAGATTTTCTGGCTCCGTCCGCTCTACTAATTGCGCTAGTTCCGACAGTGGCTTTAATGACTTCTTTGCAAGCCAGTACCCTACCAGCCAAGCCAGTAACAGCATAATTACTGAAGAGATCCCCAAAAATATTAACAAGCCCCGAGTCATCGGACGCACCATCAGATACTCACTAACTTCAGCCACCAAAATAAAACTCGGTTCAGCTTGGGACGCGAATACATGGTAGTGGCGTCCGTGACTTCCTGGGTATTCTTTTTTTCCCGGTTGCGCTAGGTAGAGCGCTTTGATTTCATCCGGCGCTTGTTCAATGCTGTGATATGCCCGGATAAAATTTTGTCTAGGCTTTGCCAACAGGCTATCTTTTGTATATCTCTCGACAATGTAGCGGGCTTCATCTTCTATAATTCGATTAAAAAATTCGTCTTCAATCGAATATGCGAAAACAAAATTATAGACACTAAATAAAACCGACACAAAAATGGCCAGGGCGCTAAAGGCCAAAATTATTCGACGACGAATACTCGCTCGATAGCCTTTCACTCGTCAGACTCCAGCGCAAATCCAACCCCATGAACCGTTCTGATCAGCGCTTTTTCAAACGGTTTATCGAGTTGTTTGCGTAACTGGTATATATGGGAGCGAAGCGAATCTGATTCGGTAAGATCATCTCCCCATATTCTTGAACACAACTCTGAGCGCGATACGACACGCGGATAAGACTCGGCGAGCGTGAGCAAAATGGTGTATGGAATTTGATGCAACTCGATCAGTTTTTCCTGTCGTACCACTTTTTGGCTCGCTCGATTGATGGTTAAGGAGCCAATTCGTATTTCATGTTCCGTATTCATCTGCTGCCGACGCGATAAGGCCATACACCTCACGAGTAACTCTTCTAACGCAAAGGGCTTGGTCAAATAATCATCGGCGCCTAACTCGAATCCTTTGACTTTGTCGCTGAGGCTGTCGCGCGCCGTGAGCATTATAATGGGTATATGACGGGAAGCACTTTGGCGGATTCGACGACAGACTTCCCATCCATCTAAGCCGGGCAACATTAAGTCCAACACGACAACGTCATAGTAATTTTTTAAAGCGAGTTCCAGCCCTTGATGACCATCCATTGCAAAATCAAAAACATGACCTTCGCTTTCCATATAGGTTGCAATGTTTTTCGCAATGCCGATTTGATCTTCAACCAATAATATATTCAGGCTGGAGCTTGTCATTGAACATTCTCATTAATTAATTGACTAGTCTTTGGTTTCCTTCTGGTCTAATTGAGCGAGTAACTGTTTCGCAGCATCCATATCTGGGTGTTGTTTTATTAAAGTGGTCAAACTTTGTCTGGCGCGGTCACTCTGCCCCAGTTTTTGATAACCTTGCGCCAACGCCAAAGTCAACTGCGGGTTATCCATGTAATTACGACCAACTTCCATTAAATGGACAGCACTTTGCAGCTCATCATTAGATTCAGCAAACATCATACGATAATATCCATACATAGCAACAAGCTCAGGTTGATATTTTTCGGTTTGCTCCGCCAGTTCTTTACCGGCAGCTGGATCTTGGTTAAGCATTCTGCTGATTAATTGAATTGTCGCTTCATCCTTATGTGGCGCTAGCGGAACGGGCGTTATCCCCAGCGAGCGAACAACCGCTTCCGCCGTAGCGGTGGTAGAAAATGGATTCTGCCCTGTGATAACGCGTCGATCATTGGCTACGTGAGTTAACATCATCGGCGCATGCTCAAACTTTGCGCCACGCTCTTTAAGTTTATCCTCTAGCATGAAATCAAAGTGTGGCATCCACTTTTTACCAAAAGCTTTTTCTTCCGCATTGGTAAAACTATTTATGGCTTTGCCGTTGACCAAAAAACTTCCATCCGATAATTTCACATCGACCAGCGCCGCTGGTCCATGACAAACAGCCGAAACGGTACCGTCATTTTCGTAAATACTCGCGATAACACGCTGCAAGGCGTTGTCTTTGGGTAAGTCAAACATCGCCCCTTTTCCACCGACGACAAATACGGCCGCATAATCTTCTGGCTTGATGGTTTTAGTTGAAAGTGTATTTTTAAGCGCATCAGTCGCAACACTATCGCTCAAAAATTGTTGGTTATAATGCTTTTCGGGGTTGTATTTATCCGCTTCCACTGCGCCCCCTTTCGGGCTGGCGATATCTATTTTTAAGCCATTCGCTTTAAAGACCAGGTAAGCTTTAGCGAGTTCATCGAATTCAAAACCTGGCAGTTTTTCGCCTTGCTCTTCACCATAACTGGATACGACCATTAATACTCTTGGTTGGTCACTCGTCCCCGCCATTGGGCTAAGGGATAAAAACAGTAATGTTATTACAACCATAGCATTGATAAACTTCATAATATTCTCTCCTGTTGATTTTTATTCAGAATAAAATGAAGCCTGTGAAATAAATGTGAAACCGTTTGTTGACGCCCGGTCGTTTGGTAATAAAAAAGGCAGGAATCCCCTGCCAAATGGCTAAATCTCAACTATACAGCTCACTGGGTTGTCGGGTTATCCACCGACAGCCATCTTTTTAGCATTGCTCAGCGGTAACCCTTTAGTTTTAAGACGCAAGTAGTCTGCGACTTTTTCGGCATGATAGCGGCGCGCCACTTCTAGCAAAGTCTCGCCGTGGCATCTCACATCAGCATAAATATTTCTAATGTGCATTTTAGCCTGACGCAACAGAATTCGCAGTTGTGTGGGTTTATCTTCTTTTGCAGCCAAGCACAAAGAAGCGCTTAATTGATTAAAACTGTAACTATTATTTATCTCAGCGCTGTGCGTATGAGTCGAGGCTAATACGCCTATAATTATAGCAATAATACTAAAGAGAGTAAGTTTGTTCATAGCAGTTCTCCTAAACTTATGGATAGATTTAAAATCAAAAATTTGTTAAAACGCCTGTTCAATATATGAATTAGCACGGCTGATGACAAACGATTAAAAGTGGCATACACTTAAGTTTATCTTAAGCGCAATAAAACTAATGTTGGCTGCAACTCGTGCAATTACTCAGTGGAGGTAAATACAGGGCGTGGAATCAAACTATCCCTTACCATTAAACGGCTTACGAAACTTTTACTGGGCCGCCAAACTCGGTAGCTTCAAGCAAGCGGCGGAAAAACTATTTGTCAGTGAAGCGGCCGTCAGTCAACAAATTCGTAAGCTAGAAGCTGCACTCGACGTTAAACTCTTTAGCCGGGGTCATCAGCGGGTAAAACTGACAGCACAAGGCGAACAATTTTTCCCATATATTGAGTCTGCCTTTAAGGATATTTTCCGTGGCGTAAACCGTATCATCGACGACCCGGCGCCAAATCGTCTTGCGATTACGACAATGCCTTCTTTTGCATCACACTGGCTGATCTCGCGCCTGACTGACTTCTACGAAAAATACCCTGACATTTCCATCAGCATGGATACCTCGATCGAAACGCGAAATTTTAATGAGGGAGAGTTCGATCTGGCCATTCGCTTTGGCCAAGGCACTTACCCTGGACTTCACAGTGAGCTACTAATGAATGAACCAATTGTGCTGGTTTGCCATCGCGATTTACTTAATGACGAGCAAGTCACGCGCCAAGATATTATGCGTCTGCCTTTTATTCGCGGAACATTTGAAGGGGTCACCAAGACTATGGCTGGTTTTATGGATTATTATCAATTTAGTGAAGATGAGCTCAGTAAACTGATACTTATGCGCGACGGCGGACTTGGCGTCGAAGCGGCGCGGAGTGGTCAAGGGATCGCTCTGCAAAGATTAAGCCTGGTCATTGACCTGGTTGATTCTGGACAGTTGGTCTACGCCAAAGATTATGCGTTTCGCGATTATAGTTTTTACGCTGTTGCTCCAGAACATCATTTTCAACGAAACAAAGTGAAATTATTTTTAAAGTGGTTAAAAAGCGAGATGCAAAATACCGCCAATAAACTTAAACCACATATCTCAGCGATAAAACATTAACAGGCCAATTAAATAAATAGGTGAGAATCCTGGATAATTTTTAATCAACATCCCTTATTAATATTTCAACCAGAGATTTTTTGCTGATTTTTGAAGAATCAAATAAATAAATCACACACTGCTTCAGATTATCGCCTAGACTAAAGTTAATTTCTTTTAAAACCAATTGCTTGCAACATAATCTTAATAAAATGTCCAGCGACTTGAGTGACATTGTTAACAGTACCAACAGGAATACCCGTAGAAGTACCAATGGAACCGAAGCCCCGATCAACCCTAGTCAATATTAGCCGTTTACTTTTAACGAGATTGCTCATCGCGCTTTTTCTATTTTCAACCAAAGTGATGAGTTCATCACATCTGCATTTTTCCGAAGAACAACTCGCATTTCTAGCGACACTGTCAGAAATAAAACTTTGTGTTGGACCCGATACGATGCCGTTAGATGACATAGTCGGTGGTCAACATATCGGCATCAACGCTGAATATATGAAAATTTTTCAGGCCGATCTCAACAAACCAATTCGTCTGATTGAAACGGAAAGTTGGGAAGAATCTATGAGTCGTATTCAACAAGGCGATTGCGATATTATTTCGCTCGCGTCAAAAACCCCTCAGCGGGAAAAGTTCCTTACCTTTACCGAGAACTATGTCAATATTCCCTTTGTCGTCGTTACAACGCAAGAAAAATTTTTCGTTTCGAACTTAGCTGACCTTACCGATAAGAAATTGGGCTTGCGCCGCGGCTATGCCTATGTCGATCTGTTGAAAAATAAATACCCGGAAATGGATTTGGTAGAAGTCGATTCCCTCACTGATGGGCTTAAGAAAGTCGATAACGGGGAGATTTTTGGCTACTTATCTGGATTGCATATTGCCGGCTATGCGATTCAAACAGGTGGTTATACCAATTTGAAAATTAACGGTCATTTTGACGAGCTTTCGACCATTTCTCTGGGGATTGGAGTCCGTAATGAATTGGCACCTTTGGCAGATATTTTAAATCAATCGATAGCCGCGATAGCCCCGGAGATAAAAACACGTATCGATAGCTCATGGCTGACAGTAAAATATGAAATCGTCGAGGATTATCAGCGAATTATTCAATTTGCTATCGCGACGGCAATAATTTTGTTGTTTTTCAGTTATCGTCAATACCAACTCAGACAGCATAATATTCAGCTTGCAGAGAGAGAAAAAGAAATCTGGAACCAGGCCAATTTCGACTTTTTAACTGGCTTGCCCAACCGGCGTTTATTCCAGGATCGTCTCGCCCAAAAACTCGCCGAAGCACAACGTCACAAAACCGCTTTTGCATTATTATTGATCGATCTGGATGAATTTAAAGAAGTTAACGATACTCTGGGCCATGATCAAGGCGATAAGCTCCTCATTAAGGCGGCTGATCGCATAAAAAGCTGCTTACGGCGGAGTGACACCCTCGCCCGTCTGGGCGGAGATGAGTTTGTCGTTATTCTCAACGATATTTCCAATGACGGTGGGATTGAAGTGGTTGCAGAAAAAATTCTGCAAACACTAAAGCTGCCTTTTGAACTCAAGGATGCCGCGTTTATTTCTGCCAGTGTGGGTATTACCTTATGCCCGAAAGATTCGACCGATATGGTCGAACTGTTAAAAAATGCCGATCAAGCGATGTATTCAGCTAAAGCAAACGGTCGAAATAATTTTCATTATTTTACCCCCAGCATGCAACAGGATGCGATGCTGAGAATGCTTCTCGTAAAAGAACTTCGATTGGCCGTTCAGGAGCAACAATTTGAATTGTTTTATCAACCTATTATTAATTTGAAAACTGGCGTTATCGATAAGGCTGAAGCATTGATCCGCTGGAATCATCCGATCAAAGGTTACATTCCACCCATTACCTTTATTCCAATTCTGGAAGAAACCCGAATGATCATTAATGTTGGCGAATGGGTATTTATTGAAGCGGCACGTCAGGTTAAACGCTTGCGAAAAGAAATTCAGCCTAATTTGCAAATTAGCGTGAATACCTCGCCTTTACAATTTCAAAGTAAGAGCACTAATAACTGGCTTTCATTAACCAAACATATCGACGTTGAGCCTAATGCGATCGGCATCGAAATAACCGAAAGTATGTTAATGGAAGGTCAGGACAATATTTCCAACCACCTTCTCGAACTCCGCGATAATGGCTTTCAAGTATCGATGGATGACTTTGGAACGGGTTATTCTTCTTTGTCTTATTTAAGAAAATTTGATATCGATTATTTAAAAATTGATAAATCATTCGTCAACAACCTTTCTATCGACTCCGACGATATGGTTTTGTGTGAAGCAATTATTGTCATGGCGCACAAACTCGGCCTCAAAGTCATCGCAGAAGGCGTAGAAAGCGAAACTCAGCAATTTCTTCTAGCCGATGTCGATTGCGATTATGGCCAGGGTTATCATTTCGCCAAACCTCTGCCCTTACACGAATTTGAACAACTGCTTAAACAACAGAAAAATTCATTCAATAAAGTACAAGAAACATTAGCAAAGCAGCAGCTAAAATAGTCTCGTTTCGGCTCGATTCTATTTTATCAGTATCAAAGACCGGCGCTTATTTTGTTTGCGACTTTGCCAGTTTCACAATTGTTTGCCACTCTTTTTTGCGTACTGGCTGTACCGATAATCTCCCCCGATTGACTAATACCATTTCCTTTAATACCGCCGTTTCTTTAATGGTTTTGAGCGGCACAATTGCGTCAAACTTTTCAACGAATTTCACGCCAACACAAACCCAGCGCGGCGCCTCTTTTTTGGATTTAGGATCGTAATATTTACTTTTGGCGTCAAATTGCAGCGGGTCCGGAAATGCGGCCTTAACCACTTCGGCGACCCCGGCGACACCAACATCTTTGCAACTGCTGTGATAAATAAATGCCTTGTCACCAACTTTTATATCATCGCGCATGATATTACGAGCTTGATAATTTCGTATGCCATCCCAATTTTCATAGTCTGCTGAAATCTGCTGTAAATCATCAATACTAAATTCACTGGGTTCGGTTTTAAGTAACCAGTAGTTCATACCTGTCCTCGACTGATAATTGTTCGGAATAAATAACGCCAGTTTATGCTAATTACACATAAAAAAGAAAATAACTCGCCAAGCAATTAAATAACCTCCCCTTACAAATGGCACATTCTCGGGCTAATTCGCCGACAGGTTCGCTAACTTCGCGCATTTGTGGTTAGATAAACGGATAGCCATACCCTTTAAATTGGCGTTTTTTCGCCATTTTGCCGGTATTTTAGTGGTTTATTCATGCTTTGTTCAGTTTACCTGGTGCTTAATAGACACTATGAGCAATAAACGACTTTTAGAGTGAGTAACACAATGAGAAAAATATTAGCTGTTTTGTTGGGCTTTTTTATCGTTACCGCCAGCGCAACCGCGAATGCTGAAGAGAATGTTACGTTTGGCGATGCTGAGCTAGAACAAATTCTTGCGCCCATAGCGCTATATCCTGACAGCGTGCTTACGCATATACTCATTGCCTCGACCTACCCGCTTGAAGTGGTTCAAGCTGAACGCTGGGCTCGTAAACATGCCGATTTACCAGCCGGCGACGCCATGAAACAGATAGAAGAAGAAGACTGGGATCCCAGCGTAAAAGCCCTCATTCCTTTCCCTAAAGTGCTTGAACGAATGAGCGATGATCTGGAATGGACGCAAAAAATCGGTGATGCCTTTCTTCAGGACGAAAGCCGTGTGCTCGACGCTATTCAATCACTTCGCCGCAAAGCTGACAATGCCGGAAATCTGGGGCAAATGGACAACGTTAAGATAGTTCGCGAAGAAAGGGTCATTGTGCTGGAACCTGCAGAACCAGAAGTCATTTATATCCCGTATTACGATACGCGTGTTGTTTATGGACCCTGGTATTGGGATCATTATCCGCCCGTCTACTGGCATCACCACCACCACTATAGTCATCACGGTGGACCGTTTTACTGGCATCCCCGTGTCCATATATCCTTTGGATTCTTTTTCAGCGCCTTTCACTGGCATAATCATCATGTGGTGAGAATACACCATCATCACTACAACTATCGCCATCACGGCCACTATCGTCGTCACGATATCATTAGACACACCAATGTCAGAAGATGGCAACATAACCCGACGCATCGCCGAGGTGTTGCATACAGAACTCATACCGTTAGCCAAAGGTACGAAAGCAAAAGACCAAGCCGCCTTGAAACGCAGAATATTCGAAGAACAGAAAGAGAGTTTTCTTCACGCGCCGATAATAAACGAGACAAGCGAATAACCAGCCAATCATCTCGTGATCAGGCCAATACGGAGCGACAGGTAACGCGGCAAGAACGCCTGAGAAGTCAGCTGAATAATCGCGAGGTAAATCGTACGAATCACTCACGCCACAATGAACAGGTTGAGCTAAAAAAAGATAGGAGGAACAATCGTGATTCTCAGACGCTACGCCAAAATACCAACCGTGAGCTTAAAGAACGTACCTCTTCCAATCAGCAGATTCGCGAAGACAATCGTAGCGAGCGTGATCAAATCAAACAAAAACATCGAAATGAAGTCAAACGTAATGATTCGCGCAGAAAGGACGTCGACAAGCGAACTCGCGCCAAAAAAACCGATAACCGGCGAGACAATCAAGCCTCAATCCTGCAAGATTACAAACAACCGGCTAAGCTTGAGCAGCGAAATACGCAGACAAAAGCGTATCGACAAACCAGCGACAATGTAAAGCGCGAACAAAGCTACAGCAGAAAAGAAAGTCATAGCGAGCGACGCAGTTATAACAGCAATAAGAGCAAACGCCAGAGCAGCAAATCAGAACGAAACAATCGAAGCAGTAAACAGCGATCGCAGCGAAACTGATTGGTTCATCACGATTATTGAAAAGAGAAAAATTTGGAGCGGGAAACGAGATTCGAACTCGCGACCCCGACCTTGGCAAGGTCGTGCTCTACCAGCTGAGCTATTCCCGCATAAAGAAAAATACTAGGCTTTTAACCTAATGGTGCCCGGGGCCGGAGTCGAACCGGCACGGTGTTACCACCGAGGGATTTTAAGTCCCTTGCGTCTACCAATTTCGCCACCCGGGCATCTTGTTCACTTGAAAACCTATTATTTTCAAGTAGTCCAACTTCAAATGAAGATGGAGGCTGAGGTCGGAATCGAACCGGCGTACACGGAGTTGCAGTCCGCTGCATGGCCACTCTGCCACTCAGCCTTAACTATATTAGCGACAAACTTTCTAGCCGGCTATTTTAACCTAAAACTCGAAGCTTAGCGCTAAAAAAACCTCGGATTTCATTATCGGCCGAGGTTTTAATAATTGGAGCAGGAAACGTGAGACGACTGGGCCGGCACACCGGTTCGCTACTCCATCAAATAAAAAGTCCCGGGTTGTGCTTAAATTTCAGCCTAAAACCGTTGCTTTTTACTTGAAGAAAAATTTGGAGCGGGAAACGAGATTCGAACTCGCGACCCCGACCTTGGCAAGGTCGTGCTCTACCAGCTGAGCTATTCCCGCTTCAAGTGGGGTGGCATTTTACAGCAAGATTAGGTTCTGTCAAGCAGGTTTATCGTAACTTTTTAAACTTTTTTGGTCTGGTCGCAAACAGCTGATTTTCTAATCAATTATCGCCTGAATTTGGCTGATTTTTAAACTTTGCCGAAGCCAATAAAGGCCAGGTAACCCTTAAATAGATGTACATGGACCAGAGGGTTAAAGCGACAGCGACATACAAGAAGACATACCCCCAAATATACAACCAGGAATGCTCCATAATTTTGGTAACTTCTGCTTCATTTCCGGCTAATAATAAGAAAAATATGGCCGAAAGCTGCATCAAGGTTTTCACTTTAGCGATAAATACAACTTTCACGGCCGATCTTTCGCCGTATTCCGCCATCCATTCCCTAAGTGCAGACACTGTGATTTCGCGGCTGATAATGACCAACGCTGGCGCTGCAATCCAGATGGTCGCGTGCTGCTCGACCAATAACACGAGTGATGCCGCTACCATCAACTTGTCTGCAACCGGGTCAAGAAACTCGCCAAGCGGCGATTGCATATTAAATTTACGCGCTACCCAGCCATCGAACCAGTCGGTCCATCCGACCACCGCAAAAATCAATGCCGCCGTTGTTTGCCCCCAGGTGACAGGCAGGTAAAAGAAAAACACCAGTAAGGGGATGCAGATGATTCTAAAAGATGTCAGCAGGTTAGCTATATTCATTAAACTTCTTAAGGGGCATTTTTATTGATTGCCATTTTAACACTGGTGATTGAGATGTCATTAGTTTATCGAATTAAAATTCCGCGCGCGCCTATTGTGGTACCCAAAAGTTCTGCTGGTGATGAATCAGCACAAGTGAGCGTTGCTCTGCTAGTGAAGATTATCATAAATAATCTGAGCGAGGCTTTGGCTGATCCCTTCAACTTCTTTGAGGTCATTGACGCCTGCTCGTTTAACCCCCTGAATACCGCCAAAATGCTGGATAATGGCCCGGCGACGCTTGGCTCCAACGCCAGGAATTCCTTCCAGCAAGGAGGTTCTTCGCTTTTTATCTCGGCGGCCTCGATGACCAGTAATTGCAAACCGATGGGCTTCGTCTCGAATCGCCTGAAGCAAATGTAAACCCAGAGAGTCCTCTTCCAGCCGTCTGGCAATCGCTTCACTGGGGAAAAATATCTGCTCCATACCGACTTTGCGATCACTGCCTTTCGCGACACTGATCAGGGTTACCTGCTCTAGC
>Ga0209692_10001544_pt1 | contig 30431 bp, 29 predicted proteins | sample tdDd472_FD_187129 | JGI IMG/M metagenome (GOLD analysis project Ga0209692, IMG submission 187129) | Marine sediment microbial communities from the Atlantic coast under amendment with organic carbon and nitrate - tdDd47.2 (SPAdes)... | ecosystem: Environmental > Aquatic > Marine > Coastal >...
CAGGTCTACAGGTGATCGCGCGCCGTAGAGCAGGGTGATGTCGCCATAGTCTTCGCGATTATCGAGCATGTATACCAGCAGGGTCCGCAGGGGGGCCATGCCGATGCCGCCGCCGATAAAAACGATGTCCTTGCCCTTCATGGATTCCACGTCGAACGAGTTGCCCAGCGGTGCGCGGACACCGACAGTGTCGCCGGGCTTGAGCTGGTGTAATTGGTTGGTCACCTCGCCTACCTGCATGACGCTGAATTGAAGGTAGTCCATGCGAGTGGGGGATGAGTTGATGACAAAGGTGGATTCGCCTGCGCCGAAGGCAGTGATTTGTCCCACCTGTCCGGGCATGAACTTGAAATCACGCATTGCCTGTTCATCATCGAGGGTGATGCGGAATGTCTTGATGTTGGCCGTTTCCTGAATGACTTCCTGAATGGTCGCCGATTCCGGCATCAAAGAATTACTCTTGCACATCACTACGCTCCTTGGCTGCCAGGACGATGGCGCGGATATCGACTCCGCTGGGGCATCGCTCAATGCATCGGCCGCAGCCACAGCAGGCGACGAGCCCTTCGTTATTCTCAGGGTAGTAGGCAAACTTGTGCCCCAGTCTGTTCTTTAGCCGATGGGCTTTGGTGGGGCGAGGATTGTGTCCGCTGCCTTCCAGTGTGAACTCGTAGGACATGCAATTGTCCCAGGTGCGAATTCTGCGACCGGAAAGTCCGGCTGTCTGATCGGTGATATTGAAACAATGGCAGGTGGGGCAGAGGTATGTACACGCTCCGCAGTTGATGCATTTGGCTGCCTGCTCATCCCAGAATTCCATGTCGTCGAACAGTTTGTAAAGGCTGGATTCGGCATCGGTAAAATCGTGTGGGTCCCCCAGCATCTCGCGGGCCTTGTCTATCACTGCGTTGGCTTCTTGTTCGCGCTTGCCAGCATCGGAGAACAGGTCGTAGGCAAGCAGTTCAGTGCCTTTGTCCGTGATCGCTTCAGCGACATAACCGCCTTGTACCGGAACGAGGAGAACGTCCGAGCCATCGGGGTCAGCCGGGCCACTGTTGACACTGTGGCAGAAACAGGTTGCGTCCGGGCGGGTGCAGGCAATGGTGACGAAGGCCGTGTTTTCGCGGCGGGTGACGTAGTATGTGTCCTGCTGTTTACCGCAGTTGTATACCTTGTCAAACATGGTGATGCCTCGGGTACCGCACGGGCGGGGGCCGAAGAAGACAGTCGCCCTGTCGGGGGTCGCCTCTTTCATGTCCACCTTGGTGCGGCCTGGGTCTTCCGGGGTTTTGTCCTGCTTGTATGTGAAAAGCAGTTCGGTCTGCGGAAAGACCGCTTCCTTTGGGGAACTGACTGGGCGATTGACCAGCTCCACTTCAGAACCTGAGGTGTACGGGCGATAGACCACGGTCCCGGTTTCAACCACCGGGGCGATGATCAGGTTGTCGCCTGACAGTTCTTTCAGCCATGCGGTTATGTCGGTTTCAGCTATGTATTTCCTGGCCATACCTTACTCCTTGATATTCCGTTCGTCGGTTTCGAACGTCATGAGTGGCGGCTTTGCATCCGGGTTGACCCCGGCGTTGTAATCAAAAAGCTCTTTGACCTCATCGGCCATCTTCTTGCGCAGAAGAAACACCGGAATGTCCATGGGGCAGGCGCGCTCGCACTCGCCGCATTCCACGCATCGACCAGCCAGGTGCATGGTGTGTGTCATCTGGAACATGAGGTTCTCACGCGGGCTGGTTTCCTGTCCGATCCAATTGGGATCGCGAGATGTAGCGAGGCAGTGATCGCGACAGACGCACATGGGGCACGCGTTGCGGCAGGCGTGGCAGCGGATGCAACGTCCCATCTGGTTCTGCCAGAAGTCGAGCCGTTCACTGATCGGGAGTTTCTCAAACTCGGCCAGTGCAGGATTCTCACTTGCAACCGGTGTGCGCTCAATACGTTCCCCGGCAAAATGGTCGTGAACGACGGCGTTGGGAAACTCGCAGGTCAGGCACTTGTCCGGGCAGATCTCGTTGAATGGCAGGGCGGTGGATTCATCGTCATGTTCTATGGTGACGGTGTCGCCATCGCGGACCATGGAGTCTGCACGGCCCATTGCGTCGAATTGCTTGCGCAGCTTGGCGTGGCTGACGACGCCATCGCAGCCGAAGCCGAAGATGGTTACATTGGCCCGGTCGATGAGCTTTTCCTGAAGCAACTGCACGGCGGCCCTACTGTCGCAGCCTTTGACCACGACGCCGACTTTCTTGTCTTTGAGACCGGGCAGGAACGTTGCCAGATTGTGAACGGCCAGAGGGCCGATCTGCAGCTTCTCGACATCGTCTTCGGACCGGATGAACAGTGGGGTGGCTGTCAGGCCGTCATGGCCCTGTTTCCAGCCGATAACCATATCGAGATCAGGCAGTACGGCCTTGATCAGCCGTTTAAGTTGGTCGAGGCTCATGCGCGCTCCTTGTGGCAGCCGCAGCCGCACCCTGCGCCGTTGGCTGCGTTCTGGGCGACTTTGGCCCAGTCTTCAGGGGTGCTGGCGTTGAGCACGGTCGGTGCGGGCCCGAGCGAATGGATATGTGTGGTGAAGTTAGTGACCGTTTCCTGCCATTTGGCTCCTTCAGATGCGGATACCCAAGTGTACTTGAATCGATCTGGCTCTATGCCGCTGATCGGCAGGAACCGCTTAAGCAGTTCAAGCCTGCGCCGGGCATAGAAGTTGCCTTCGGAATAGTGGCAGTCGCCGGGGTGACAACCGGATACGAGGACACCGTCTGCGCCGTTGAGAAACGAACGCACGATGAAAAGCGGGTCGATACGCCCGGAACACGGCACGCGCACGATGCGCAGGTCCGTAGGCTGCTCGAAGCGTGAAACTCCGGCAGTGTCGGCGCCCCCATAGGAGCACCAGTTGCAAAGAAAGCCGATTATTCGAAGCTCTCGTCCATGAACGGCGGACATAAGGCGTTCACCTCCGCGAGGATCTGGTTATCTGTGAAATGACTCAATTGTATGGCCCCTTGAGGACAGGTGGATGTACACAGACCGCAACCCTGGCAGATCGTGGCAATGACGTCGGCCTTGGGATTCTTGAAACGGTCTTCGATCTCGTTGATGGCCCCGTACGGGCAAGTGCGTACACACTTCATGCAACCGATGCAGCGGGGCTGCTTAACGGATGCGACCTGTGGATCGGACTCCAGTTGATCCTTGGAAAACAAACCGAGAACCTTGGCGGCGGTTGCGCTTCCCTGGGCCACCGAGGCCGGGATGTCTTTCGGTCCCTGGCAGGAACCGGCCAGATAGACTCCGGCCGTGTTGGTTTCGACAGGGCCGAGCTTCATGTGTTTTTCCATGAAGAAGCCGTAGCTGTCGTATGAAATGCGCAGTTTTTCGGCCAGCTCCGGTGCCCCCCTGGATGCTTCCGCGCCAACGGCCAGAACCACGAGGTCAGCTTCTATCTCGACCTGATCACCGGCCAGTGTGTCGGCTCCGCGCACAACAATGGTGTCGCCGAGCTGATAGATCTGGGAAACCCTGCCGCGCAGATACTGGACTCCGTATTGTTCCTGCGCACGCCGGGTGAATTCATCGTACAACTTACCCGGTGCACGGATATCCATATAAAAGACATAAGCCTGCGAATCGGGCAGGTGGTCACGGGTCAGTATGGCCTGTTTGGCCGTATACATGCAGCAGAACCCGGAACAGTAAGGCCGACCAACCGAGGGGTCTCGGGAGCCTACACATTGTACGAAGACGACCCGTTTGGGTTCCTTGCCGTCCGAGGGGCGTTTGATATGACCCCCTGTCGGGCCGGAGGCGTTGAGAAGCCGTTCGTACTGCATGGAAGTAATGACATCGGGATAGCGGCCTGCGCCGTACTGTCCGTATACAGTGTGGTCGAACAGATCGTAGCCGGTGGCAGCGATGATCGCCCCGACGTCCTCAGTCAGGAAGGTCTCTTCCTGTTCGTAGTTGATGGCATCGGTGGGGCAGATTTTGGCGCAAACGCCGCATTTGCCTTTGGTCAATTTGGTGCAGAACTCGGCATCGATGGCCGCTTTCTTGGGGATGGCCTGCGGGAACGGAATATTGATGGCAGTGGTTGTGCCGACTTGTTCGTTAAAGCTGTCGAGAGATTTCTTGCTGGGGCACTTTTCCATGCATGCCCCGCAACCGGTACACTTGTCCCAGTCAACATACGTTGCCTTGCGGCGGATCTTAACGCTGAAGTTGCCGACATAGCCATCAACCTTGTCAACTTCGCAGGCAGTGTAGAGCGTGATGTTTGGGTGCAGAGCCACGTCTACCATCTTGGGGCCGAGGATGCAGGAGGAACAGTCGATGGTTGGGAAGGTCTTGTCGAGCTTCGCCATCTTGCCGCCGATGGACGTCTCGCGTTCCACCAGAATTACATCGAGGCCGCCGTCAGCACAGTCGAGTGCCGCCTGAATGCCTGCAACGCCGCCACCGATGACGAGGACGCGCTTGTTGACGTCGAACCGGCTCGGTGTGAGCGGGCTGTTCTGGGAAAGCTTGGCCGCAGCCATGGCAATGAGTTCGACGGACTTGTTGGTGTTCAGTTCAACGTCCTTGCCGATCCATGAAACATGCTCACGGATATTCGCCATTTCAAGCATGTAGCGATTGAGACCGGCGCGTTCCACGGCTTTGCGGAAGGTCGGTTCATGCATTCGGGGAGAGCATGATGCGACGATTACGCCGTCGAGATCATGTTCGCGGATAGCCTCGGTAATGCCCTCCTGTCCCGGCTCGGAACAGGCGTACATGGTGTCGGAAGCAAATACGACGCCCGGCAGCATCTTTGCTGCTTCGGCTACGCCGGGACAGTCGACTGTACCGGCAATATTGCTTCCGCAATGGCAAACAAAAACACCTATGCGCATTACATCATCTCCTTGGAAACGGTTCCGGAATCTATCCGGCGATCTTTTCCAGGCAGCGTTTGGGGCTGACTACCAGCTTGTCGAAGCGCAGTGTGCGCTTATCCACGCCGAGGGCCATACCCAGAAGTTGGGTGAAATAGAAAACGGGAAGGGGCTTGGTTATATATCCTTCCTTGCGAATTTGCTTTTGCCTCAAGTCCAGATTCATCTGACAGAGGGGACAGGCTGAAACAATCGCATCGGCTCCGCATGCCTCGGCAGCCTGAAGCAGCTTGCCCGAGAGACGCATGACGATGTCCTTGCGCGGGATGCCTGATGAAGCTCCGCAGCATTCAACCTTGAGGGGAAACGGCAGGGCCTCGGCTCCGGCGGCTTCCATGAGATTGTCCATGGCCATGGGGTTTTCCGAGTCGTCGAATCGCATGAGTTCCGGCGGGCGGGTCATTATGCAACCGTAATAGCAGGCCACCTTGAGTCCCTTCAGGGGATGGCGAATGAGCCGGGATACTTCATCCACGCCATAGTCTTCGACAATGACCTGAAGAATGGATTTCGGTTCGACTGCCGTTTTGCACGGTTCGTCGAGCAGCGCGTTGACTTTGGTGCTGAATTCCGGATCTTCGATCTTGCGGGCCGAAGTTCGCAGATTAATCAGGCAACTGGGGCAGGGAGTGGCGACAGTGCCGTGTCCCATGCTTCCGGCCAGAGCCAGATTACGGCCTGAAAGGGCGGCAGACAAAATATGATTGACGGTATGGGCAGGTGAGGAGCCGCAACAACTCCAATCCTGGATTTCCTCAAGATGGATACCCAGGGCCTCACAGACGGCGCGAGTGGATTTTTCGTACTCTACCGAAGTCCCTACCGCTGAACAGCCCGGATAATAGGCTACAGTGGTTTTCTTCATTTATGGCCGTTCTCCCGAAAGCGTCTGAAGATGTCTTCAACGGCTTTCCTTTTTCTGATGGGGTGCGGTCTGAATTTAAGTTTGTGCTTGGCAAGCACCATGGGGGCAAGGTCAATGTCGCCGAGGACGTTGCCGGACTGAGCTGCGTATTTTGCCATCAGTCCAGCTTCGTAGACGCGGCCATTCTTTTCAACAGACTCCAGGAAGGTGTCGGCGAAAAGGCGCACGTTGCGTTCGGACTTTTGGCCTGATTCGCGGGCCATGTGACGCAGCACGTCCATTACACGGCAGACATCGATGTTGTTCGGGCAGCGAGTGGTGCAGGACTGACAGGAGCCGCAAAGCCAGACGGCTTTGCTCTCAAGAGCCTTGTCGCGGCTGCCGGACTGTATATAGCGCATGAGCTTGTTGACAGGGATGTCGTAAGCGAAATTATATGGGCAACCAGCAGTGCAATTGCCGCACTGGTAGCAGCGGGCAACCTTTTGACCGCTTCTTTCTTCGACTTCCCGTATGAAGTCCATATCGAGGGAGGACCCATTAATATCTTTCATAAGATTGTCTCCTTGCATGAGAGACGAAAATTGACTCGTCCACCAGTTCCGCCAACCAGCTTAAGAAGAACGAGTATTATTTACGAAGGCAACTACTTTAATAAGAAGACTGCGTCAACATGTAACGAAAATGTTATTTTATGCGTCGTCAGGCGTGTTGCTATGAATTTAATTCGTTGTTGACCCGGTAGTCAGCGCAGGATGAGGGTGACCGTCATCGACGCACCGAAAGTCAAGAGATTATGTCAAATAATCTGTCTCTATTTTTCCGATTTGGCAGGGAAATAGTTAAGTGCAGGGTGCGTGATGAGCTGTTTAATGCTTTGATGTGTCTATGTCGTCGAGGGAAGTAATTTGTGAATGACGCCGTTTCGCATGACCATGCGTATTGCGTTCTGGTCGCATAGCACTTCGATATCGTTGCTCGGGTCGCCGTCTACGGCTACCAGATCGGCGATGTAGCCGGGCTTAATGTATCCGATGCTGTCATCAAGGCCTAGGGCGCGGGCAGCTATTGATGTTCCGGACATCAGTGCCTGGATGGTGGTCATGCCGCGCTGCACCATGAGTGTTTCTTCTATAAGGTTGTTGCCGTGGTAGTTGAAGGGAGTGCCTGCGTCAGACCCGGCTGCCATTAGTATGTTGGTATCAAGGGCCAGCCGAAAGCTCTCCTGTTTTGCCTCCATGCAACGGGTGGCCTTATCAAATGCTTCTTGAGCCAGGCCAGCCGCAACTCCTTTGGTGGTCATGTGGTGGCTTGGCGCGCAGGTGGGGACGAGTATGGTTCCATTGGCTTGCATGAGATCAATACATTCTTTGTTCAGGTTGTATCCATGCTCGATGGTGTCGATGCCCGCTTTGAGTGCGTTGAGAATCCCCTCCGAACCTTGAGCGTGCGCTGCAGTGCGTTTGCCGAGTCTGTTGGCTTCGCTTACTCCCGCTTTCAGCTCTTCAAGAGACATCTGGGCTTCGCCCGGCCTCGTGCCAGAGGTAAGTACACCGCCGGTGGACATGAGTTTGATCACGTCTGCTCCGGCTTTGATCTCTTTGCGAACGGCTTTGGAAATTTCATCCGGGCCGTCGGCCTGGCGTGCGCCCAGGGTATGCCCGTGGCCGCCGGTGATGCAGATCATGCGTCCAGCTGTCAGGATGCGAGGGCCGGGGATGAGTCCTGAGTTCACGTTATCGCGTACGGTTTGTACTATGGTTCCCACTCCGCCCAGATCGCGAACTGTTGTCACGCCGCAGAGCAGGGTCTGTTTTGCAAACTTTGATGCCAGACGTGTCAATTCTCGAGTGCCAGCATGTACACTCCCCATATCGGCAGAGCCGTCCATGCAAAGGTGGACATGGGTGTCTATGAAGCCGGGCAGGAGCCAGCCCCCTTGGAGGTCGATGCTCTCTGCGTCTTTGGGAATACTGCCATGGTCCGTGGTCACGCGGCTTATGGTTTCACCAGTGACCTCAACTGTGGCATTATTAATTATCTGGCCGTCGCCGATGAAAATGTGGCAGTTTGTGAATACGGATCGTTTCATGATTTCGATGCTTTTATGGATTCATGTGGTTGTGTTTTGTCTACTATGGAACGTCGTCAGGTGACTGTCTATCTAATTGACAAGAAACCCCTGTCTTTCTATTGCTGTTAATAGGAAAATCCAAAATTGGAAGAATATCATGACCGACAAACACGATGCAGCGTTGGCCCAGGGCTTTACACTCACTGTCCCCAATTCCATGGGGGTCTTGCCTGTTATGATTGAATTCGTGCGTAGTTCGGCCAGGATCATAGGCCTCGGTGAAGAGGATCTTCCCAAATTGGAATTGGCCGTGGAGGAAGCTGCCGTCAATGTTATTGAGCATGCTTATGGCCCGGATGAATTAGCAAATTTCGAGATATGGGTTCGACGTGATCCGCTGGGCGTTTTGGTAGGCATTCGTGACGAAGGTCTGCCTTATGATCCTTCCCTTGCGCCAAAGTATGAGCCGGGGAAACCGGAAGAGACCAAATGCAGCGGCATGGGCAGCATGCTCATGAAGTGTATGGTGGACGAATACCAGTTCCTGGTGCTCGGTGCGCGTGGCAAGGAAACGCGCTTGCTCAAATATATTGAATGCGAGTCAGTGGTTGATCATGCTGAGGTCCCTGAAGTTGATCATGGTCCAGCCGCTCGGGTTCCTGAAAGCGAACGGGTAGAACTCGATTATGATTGGATGCGGCCTGATCAGGCTTTGGAAGTGGCGCGCTGCATCTATGATGCCTACGGTTATTCATACATCCACGAGCACATCTATCACCCGGATAGGTTGGCGGCGATGAATGTGGCCGGCGAGATCCGTTCAGCCGTGGCTTTGGGAAAAGATAAGGTTATGGCCGGGCATGCGGCCCTGGTATTTTCCGAATTGGATACCCGGATTGCTGATTTGGCTATGCTGGTGGTGAAGAAAGATTTCCGAGGTCAGTCAGTCGCCGGAGATCTGACAGATTATCTCATGCATCAGGCCGAGATCCTGGGGCTTGCCGGACTTTATGCCGAGCAGGTTACTGTCCATCCATATACGCAGAAATTCCTGTCCAAAATGGGGTTTAAGGACTGCGGTATGTGGATGGCCTATACTCCGACGTCTGTTTCCTACAAGGGCATCGCTGAGGAGCTGCACCACAGGATTACGGCTATTCTCTGTTATAAATATCTCACTCCGCCCAAGCCTGTGACCATCTATCCGCCAATACGTCATGTGGACCATGTCCTATCGCTCTATGAGAACATAGGCGGTTTGCCTGTGGTTGGGGAGTCGCCTGACGGGATTGAGGAAGAGCACTCCGAGATAAACTTTTCCGTCAATGCCAAGCGCGCTCTGGCCACGGTACGCGTTGGCCGCATCGGCAGGGATATCGCCAAGCAGATGCGGGAGAAGCTCTATAGGTTGCGTCTGGATGGCGTGCACATCGCCAATCTTTATCTCAACCTGACCGACCCGGCCACGTATCATGCCACGAGTTTGCTCGAGCAGCTCGGTTTTCGCTTTACTGGCATCATGCCCGGGACCGAGGGCGGCGACTCCTTGCTTCTACAACTTCTGGACGGGGTGGTCGTGGATTACGAAAATATGCAGTTGGTCTCGGATACGGCTAAAGAACTTGTATCTTATGCTCGGAAGCATGATCCCTTTGCGAGGTAGGTTTAACTGAGTGAAGAATATAGAGAAAAATCACTTTCTTAGCAGTCAGAAGTAGCCCCGCTCCTCTCGTATTGAGAAGAGCGGGGTTCCTTTTCTTGGCGTTATTTCCAGCCGTCAGATCATGGTGTCTATAACGGAGCCTTTTGCATAGGCTCCGAGGACGCTTGTCTGGAAGTCGAAACTTTGGGCCATGCCGGCTTTGTCGCCGGACGAGGACCCGGAGTTCATGTAATCGAGTGTCTTGCTGACGAGCGATGCTTCTGCGGACGCCTTGTCCACCGGAGCGAAGCTCGAGCCACTGCCGGAATTGTTCATAATATCCAGGGTCTCGGAAACCACGGCTGCGCCGAATGTCTGCTGATCAAATGGCGATGAGCCTCCAAGACCGCCTATTGCCATGGTCATAGTCTACCCTCCCTAGTCTTCAGGTCGGAAATAACGCCTCTCCACCTGTTATGGTGGAAATATCTGTGAAAAATGTATGTCGTTCTTTTTGTTATGCCTCCTACTTAGATGTGTTGATAATGCTCCCAGTAGTCACTTCTGGAAAATTCTGCCTTGCACTATTGCTGCTATCTTCAGTTGCAGGTTTGATATCGCTAACACTGGCTTGTGAAAGATTTCCACGTCGATCACCTGTATCATGAGCTTCTTGAACCTTAAGATGCGTATCTGTTTTGGCCTGTCGTATCGGGTTGAATAGCGAGTCGATTCCGGAGGTGCTCATTACAGGGGCTCCTTTGTGCATAATATACGTGCATATCAGCCTTATCGGTAGATGCCTCCATATCTTTAGGGTGGAGTAAAAAAATAATGCTCCCCAAAAGCGGCAAGGGTTATGATGGGTTATGGAGGGGGAGAGTATGGAAATTGAAACTGGCTATCTTGTTATTGCCATATTGCTAGGTGTGGCTGTTGGCATTTTGCTCTTCTGGCGACAAAGACGGACCTTATCCATTCCGAAAATTATTTTCAGTATGGTTGGGACGGTCTTTGCCGTTTACTACATTTTGCATGTCGTTTTCGGGAGCGGACGGACTGGTTGGCCTTGAAAAAAAATCGACACTATGCCGTACTGTGGATAGGGTGCTAACATGAATGAAACAACACTACTCGTCACATCAATAGTGGTGGGGGGCGCCGCAGGCGGCTTTCTGATATGGAAATTCAGGAAGAGCTGCTCTCCCTGAATGTTTATGTACGCTGCAATCGGCGCGGGTATCGCCGTATTCTACGTTCTGAAATCAATTGTGAACTAAGCCTGATCTTCGGTTTTGACCTCGTCCCAGAGAGTATTCATTTCGTCCAAGTTCATGTCGGACAGGACCAGGCCGCGTTTCTCGGCCAGTTCTTCCATCTTACCGAATCGTCCCAGGAATTTCTGATTGGCAAAGTCAAGGGCTGCGTTGGCCTTGATTCCCTTGCGTCTGCCCAGTTCAACCAGGGTGAACAGGTAGTCGCCGAATTCTTTTTCCGAAGCATCCTGATCATTAGCGGCCATGGCGTCCTGCCACTCTTGCCATTCTTCTTTGAGTTGAACTTCCACGTCCGTATCGGATTGCCAGGTGAATTTGTTGCGCGCCGCTTTTGAGTTGATGCGGTATGACTTGAGCAGTGGCGGGAGTCCCTTGGGCAGCGAGTCAAAAACGTGTTTTTTGTCAGTTCCCTTGTTTTCTTCGCGTTTGGTGCGTTCCCAATTCTCCCAGAGCTCGTCGATGTCCTTGAAATTCTTGTCGGCAAAGACATGGGGGTGGCGGCGAACCATCTTGGCTGCGCTGTGTCTTAGCGAGTCGGCCAGTGTGTGTGCCCCATCCTTTTCATATAATATAGACATGAACAGGAGGATGAACATGACATCGCCAAGTTCCTCCATGGCTTCTTTGCTGTCACCGGCACGGATTCCCTCGATGAGTTCGAAGGTCTCTTCGGCAAGATAATCGCACAAGGATTCGGGTGTTTGCTCCTGATCCCAGGGGCAACCGTCCGGGGCGATAAGGGCGTTGATGACGGCGAGGAGTTCTTTCATTGCAGACGTTGGCACGTCATTATTTCTTCCGCTCATGGCGTATATGTCCTCCGGGAAATCTCGGATTTTTGGTATGGGCTACGGGCTGGCTATTCTGTGGTGTCTTCGCTGTCAAGGCCAAGCGCTTCCTTGGCGGAATCGAGAGCTTCCTGGGGCGACGGCAGGTCGAAGCCTCTGGATTTCAGGCCGTCTCGCATGGATTCCGGGGCAAGGTCTGCCAGCATTTCAACCATGTGTTGTGAGTGTGGTGCGAGATATGAACTGTTGAGGAAATCTGATTTCGGCATGAATGTCTGGAGGAACATCAAGCAGATCAAACCGATGAGAATGCCCTCGACAAGTCCGAATATCCCACCGGCAAGGCGATCAACCCAGCCAAGCAATGATATCTCCAGCACGGATCTGATGAATTTGGCAAGAAGCCAGAAAACAATCAGAGTGCCGAAGAATATGAGGACATATGACAGTACGCTGACTGTCATTTCATTTGTAATGTACAGTTCGAGGTGGGGGACGATCAGGTGTTGGTAGTTTGATGCCAGGAGTATTGCCAGTACAATAGCTATCAGGGACAGTACTTCCTGAACCAAGCCACGGAAAAAACCGCGGAGGAGGAATATGCTGACAATGCAGATAAGGATGATGTCTAGAAAATTCATTAGAATGAACCCTACCTTCAAATGTAATTTAATTCGCTTCTGAGGTTTGATCTAGCAAACTGATGGGGAAATGTGAACAGGTGAGAGTGTTTTTTTGTGTTGTTCGGCCAGATTAGGCTGTACGGGCTTGTGTCCGCACCGGAACTCGGCTAAATGGTACGCCAGTCACTTGATATTATACCAAGGAGCGACCAATGCAGGTCCATGAGACTGGATTTCCCGATCTTCTTGTTTTGGAACCCAGAGTATTCAAGGATGAGCGCGGCTTTTTTTTGGAGAGTTACAATCGCGAATCATTTAGGCAACTCGGCATTGATTGCGATTTCATTCAGGATAATCACGCGTATTCAAGAGATGCAGGAGTTCTTCGCGGGTTTCATTTTCAATTGCCTCCGGCTGCGCAGTCCAAGCTGGTCTGGGTAACTCGTGGTGCGGTTCTTGACGTTGTAGTCGATCTGCGCAAAGGGTCTCCAACATATGGAAAATGGCGTCATGTCATATTGAGTGCTGCAAATTTCAAGCGAATGTTTATTCCAAAGGGTTTTGGGCATTCTTATATCACAATTATGCCGGATACCGAGTTCCAGTATAAAGTCGATGCTCCTTATACGCCGGAAGCTGAGTGTGGTATCGCCTGGGATGATCCGGATATTGCCATGGATTGGAGCAGCGCTTTAAGCGCTCGCAGTCCCATCCTGTCAGAAAAGGACAAAAGACTGTCCCGGTTGGCTGATTTTGATTCCCCATTCATTTACGAGGAAAAATAGATATGTCCGATACCAAGCAGGCCGAGGTTCATTTTGCCGAGCAATGCCACGCTATAATACTGGCTGGAGGTTCTGGAACCCGCCTGTGGCCTCTGAGCCGAAATCTTTTGCCCAAGCAGCTCCTGGTTCTGGGCGGAGAATCCACTTTGTTGCAACAGACCGTGAACCGGGTGCTTGATGTCTTTGATCCTTCCCGTATTTGGATCGTCACCAACGAAGAGCATGTTTTCGAGGTTCGCAAGCAGGTTGCTGCCATTAATCCAAATATGGAGAAGCAGGTTCTGTCCGAGCCACTTGCTCGGAATACGCTTCCTGCCATCATGTTGGGGCTGGAGCAGGTGACTGATGCCAATCCCAAGGCTCTGGCCGCTGTATTCCCTTCAGACCATCTTATTAGTAATGGCAAAGCCTGGACAGAGGATCTGGTGCGGGCATCGTTTCTTGCAACCGAAGAGCGGTTTGTGACCTTTGGGGTTGAGCCTCGGAAGCCCGAGACCGGATATGGATATATTACTCTTGGAGATGACCTTGGAGAGGGCGCGTACGCGGTTGAAGGGTTTGTTGAAAAACCCGACCTGCCTACGGCTGAAGCCTTTGTCCGGGACGGCAGCCATTATTGGAATAGCGGCATGTTCCTTTTCAGTGCCAAGCATTTCCTGACCCAGGTTGCCAAGTGTCAGCCGGTTTTGTGGGATTGGTGGATGGCGCGAGAGGATAAACCTCTTGCGCAAGGGTATCGTGATATTCCCAATATATCTGTTGATTACGGCGTCGTCGAGAAAATCGATAACATTGCCGTGGTCCGGGCTGGTTTCGATTGGGACGATCTTGGTAGTTGGGAAGCCATGTATCGCCTTGGTGAGAAGGATGAGAACGGTAATGTGATCCAGGGTGACGTTCTTGCCATGGATTGCAGGAACTCCCTGCTTATCAGTGAGGGCGGTAAACTTGCTGCTGTCGGTCTTGAAAACATGATTATGGTCCAGACCCGCGATGCGACCTTGAGCTGTCCTATGGATAAGGTCCAGGCGGTTCGCGACGTGGTGGACACGTTGAAGGCCGAGGGAAGCCAACTGGTCGAGAGCCATCCGACGGTTGTGCGACCGTGGGGTAGCTATTGCGTTCTTGAAGAAGGACCGCATTACAAAATCAAACGTATCCAGGTGAATCCGGGCGCCCGCCTGAGTTCCCAGATGCACCACCATCGCAGCGAACACTGGGTTGTTGTGGATGGTACGGCTGAAGTCGAAGTGGATGAGGTACTCCGGGTCATGGTCGAAAACCAGTCCGTGGATATTCCAAAAGCGTCACAACATCGCTTGGCCAATCCGGGCAAGGTACCCCTTGAGATAATAGAGATTCAAAGCGGTCCTTACCTGGAAGAGGACGACATCGTGCGTTTCGATGACGTCTACGGCAGGGTGAAGAAATAATCTGTAACTGTGTATATTGACCCATAGGGTTTGGATTTAGTTGTTTTTTTTCGTGACTGAGAGATCGTGAAAATTTTCATATTCTCTTGACACGAAAACGATCCGTGCCTTATGGAAACTTAGTTTAATTGGAGTGATTTTCACATTAACTCTAGAGTGATGGGGCAAAAGGTTATGGAGGAAAGAAAAGCATCGAAACGGTGTGGAGGGGTTTTACCCTTTATCATCGGCTTCCTGGCCACCTGTGTTTTGGGTTGGGCCGTACTGCCTGGTCTGTTCTACGTAGAAGTCGAACAGCCTTTCAAGTTCAGCCACACAATTCACGTGGAAGGTCAGGGTATGGACTGCGAAAGCTGCCACTTTTTCAGGGACGACGGCTCGTATGCCGGTTTTCCCACTAACGAAGGATGCGCTGAATGTCATGCGGTTGATCCCGAAGAAGCAATGGAAGCCATTGCTGAAGCCGGAATTGATGCGAATGATTACGATGCCATCATGAAAGCCGAAATCGGAGCCATTGAAGACAATCTGGCGTCCGAGTCCGACGAGAACAAGCAGGCTGAGCGCGAGTATATCGTGAAGTATCTCATCCAGGGTAAAGAAGTTCCCTGGTTGAACTACCAGTATCAGCCGGACAACGTCTACTTCTCTCACAAGGCCCACGAAGGTCTTGATATTGCCGAACTGGCAGAGATGAAGAAAGAGCTGTCCAGCGTTGTTGACTCAGCAGTGTTTGAGGGTGAAGCCCCTGAACAGAACTGTAATCTGTGTCACCTCAAGGACATCGACAAGAACGATACTCCGCCGGCCTTCCAGCAGAATATCCTTTCTGGCTACAGTAAGATGACCATGAAGATGTGGAAGTGCGAACGGTGCCATGCCCTTAAGGGTCAGCCCAACGCCTGCTACACCTGCCATAAGTAAAGGGGTACTGAAGATGAGCGTAGCACGCAGAGCTTTTATTCAGATGAGTGTGGGCGCGACTGTCGGTATCCTTTTTACACCGACGGTCTGGACAGCCCTTGATGATGTATCCATCTGGACGCAGAATTGGCCCTGGATTCCCTCGTTGAAATACGGGGAAGTCAAAGGTGTGCCGACTGTGTCCAAGATGTGTGAATCCGGTTGTGCCGTAAAGGTCCGCACTGTTGCGGGCGAAGCTTTCGGCACAGAAGGTAACATGGACAACCCGCTTTCCGGCGGTGGCATCTGCCCCCTGTGCGCCAATGGCGTTCAGGTCATGAACAGCCCCACCCGGATCAAGGCCCCCATGTTGAACGGTAAAGAAATATCCTGGGACGACGCCAACAAGCTCGTTTCCGAGAAACTCGCTGCAGCCGGCAGCAAGGTCGCGGTTATCAGCGGCGACCAGACCGGTACAGTTAACGAAGTATTCTCCGGGCTGCTCGCCAGCCAGGGTAGTGATGCCTTTTACTCCATGCCTAGCGATATGCAGGCTGCTGACAAGGCCTGGACTGGCCTGATGGGCGGTTCTGGTCAGATCGGTTACGACATGGAAAACGCCGATGTGGTCCTGCTGGCTGGTGCTGACGCCCTGGAATCCTGGGGTCCGACAGTTGCCAACATGAAGGCTTTCGCCAACAATGAGAACGGCAAGTTCATCTTCGCCGGTCCCATGCAGACCCGTACCGCATCCGTAACCAGCAAATGGGTGCCCGTTCCGGCTGAAGGCATGGCTGCTTTCACCTTGGGCATTACATATTATGTATTGCAGGCAGGCAAGTCCGTGCCCGCAGCCGACTTTGACCAGTTCAAAGCAATGGTCATTAGCGGTTACACTCCGGCAAAGGTCGAGGCCGCCACTGGCGTCAAGGCCGATGCAATGGCTGAGATCGCTAAGCAGCTTCTGGCCGCTGACAACCCCGTGGTTGTCCCCGGTGGTTCCGTTGCAGCAAACGGTGCAGCGTTCGCGCTGAACCTGTTGCTCGGTGGTGCCATGAAGGTGCTGCCCGAGTTCGGCAAGGCTGTCGAAACTGCCATGACCCGCAGCGAAATGCTGAAGCAGGACATCCTCAAGGGTGTTTCCGCCGATGTGCTGATGGTCTACGAAGCCAACCCGTTCTACGCCCTGCCTGAGCAGGTCAAGGGTGCCTTCACAGTGGCTTTCGACTCTGTTGAGACAGAAACCACGGCTGCTGCAGACCTCGTTCTGCCCACGCCGCATGCTTATGAGCGGGCTGATGACCTGGCGACTCCTTACGGTGTTGCTTCGGCCACTTACTCTCTCGGTGTACCGGTTTCCAAGCCTACATTGAATGTCATGAACGCCGCCGATTTCGTACTCGGTCTGGCTGACCTCGGTTTCGAGAACTTCGACGAAGTACTTGAAGCCAAAGTCACAGCCGTTGGCGCAGATATGGATGAGTTGGCCGAAGGCGCTGCCTACGTCCTGGAAGAGTCCGCTGACGTCTCCGGCGTCACCCTGGCTGCCAGTGTACTGGGCAAGGCTGCTGTTCCCGTCAAGGGTACCGGCGCTGTCGCTTTGGCTCCTTATACCTTGCTTAACGTTGGAACAGCCAATCAGGCTACCACTCCAAACGCTCCTTGCACGATCAGCAATAATCAGCTGATCGGTGACAACATGGTTGTCATGATGGCTTCGGCCACTGCCAAGAAGCTTGGTGTTGGTGTCGGCTCCAAGGTGAAGCTCTCCGGTGGAAACGGCGACTGTGAAGCCCTGGTTCAGGTCTTCGAAGGCGTCCTGCCGGGCGTCGTGGCCGCTCCTCTTGGAATGGGCCATACCGTTGGCGACGAGTTCTCGAAGGGCAAGGGCGATAACGTTTACAAGATCCTCACGGTGAGCTCCGAAGCTGCCGCTGGCGCCTCTACATGGGCCGGTTCCACTGTGAACGTCGCCAAAATCTAGGGGTACGACATGCAAACAAAAGAATTCAAAATCCAGTGGGGCATGGTCATTGATATTGACAAATGCACCGGCTGCGGGGCCTGTATGGTCGGCTGCCAGGTGGAGAACAATATCGCTCCCATGACAAAGAAAGACCCATACAACTACGTTCAGGCCTTGACTACTGATCGCGACGACGCGGCCAACAAGCTCAAGACCCTGACGTGGATGAATGTCTATGAGTTGACTAACGGGGAAACCTTCCCCAATCATGAAACGGCTTACCTGCCCAGACCTTGTATGCAGTGCGGTAATCCCGCGTGTGTGCCTGTCTGTCCGGTTGTCGCGACTGAAAAGAACGAAGAAGGCGGCATCGTCTCCCAGATCTACCCCCGTTGTATCGGTTGTAGATACTGTATGGCTGCATGCCCCTACCACGCTCGTTACTTTAACTGGTTTGATCCGCTTTGGCCGGAAGGCATGGACAAGGGCCTCAGCCCGTCCACCTCTGTTCGTCCTCGTGGTGTTGTGGAGAAGTGTAGCTTCTGTCACAGCCGCTACCTGGATGCCAAAGACAAGGCTCGCCAGGATGGTGACGATCCGATGAATCTGGCTGACGGTGCGTATAACACCGCCTGTGCCGACATCTGTCCCACCAAGGCCATCACCTTCGGAGATTTGAACAATCCCGAACACAAGGTGCACGAATTGGCCAAAAGCAAGAATTCCTATCGTCTGCTCGAGAAGCTCGGCCTGGCTCCCCAGGTCTACTACATGAGTGAGCGCGAATGGGTTCGTGAGCTTGGTGATAACAACAACGCTGACGGCGGCGGCCATGGTGCCCCGTCTAAGTCCCACGGATAGGAGGGTACAATGGATAGCAAACTCTTCCCGGAAGGGACTCAGCGGTGTTCACTCGGCCAGTTCTCCATCTGGATGGCTTTCCTCTTCGCCGTCTTTGCTTGGGGCTTCTATGGTGCTGTACTCGTACTTTATAATGGTATTGGTACTACCGGACTGGACAACTACTTCGGTTTCGGTGCCTGGATTACTTTTGACCTTGCTGTGATCGCTCTCGGCGCTGGTGCATTCTTCACCGGTCTGCTGAAGTACATCCTCAAGATCAAACAACTTGAAAAGATCATTAACCTGACGGTTATCGTCGGTTTCTGTTGCTACGCTGGCGCTATGCTGGTTCTGGTACTCGATGTTGGTCAGCCGACCCGTGCTTGGTTCGGTTACTGGCATCCGAATGTCCACTCCATGCTGACAGAAGTTATCTTCTGTATCACCTGTTACCTGACCGTCCTGATCATCGAGTTCGTCCCGCTGATCCTCGAGCAGAAGCAGCTGAACAAGATTCCCTTCATTCACGCACTGGCTCATAACATGCACGTGAACATGGCTCTGTTTGCCGGTATCGGCGCATTCCTGTCCACTTTCCACCAGGGTTCCCTGGGTGGCATGTACGGTGTCCTGATTGGTCGTCCTTTTGCTTTCCGCGAAGGCTTCTTCATCTGGCCCTGGACCTTCTTCCTGTTCGTGCTCTCCGCTGTCGGTTCCGGCCCGGTCTTTACCGTTCTGGTCGCTACTCTCATGGAGAAACTCACTGGCAAGAAGCTGGTTGACTTCAAGACCAAGGCTCTGATGGGCAAGATCGCTGGCTCCATGCTCTGCGTCTACCTGTTCTTCAAGATCCTTGACACATGGGCATGGGCTAATGGCTACCTGCCGTCCGTTGGTTTGACCTTCGACGACATGTTCCATGGCTTCATCTACGGCAAATGGCTGATGTTCTCCGAGATCATCCTGTGCGGTGTCGTCCCGGCTATCATGCTGGTGACTCCGTCCATCCGCAATCGTCCGGGCCTGCTGTATACTGCAGCAATCCTTGATTGCATCGGTGTCTCCTTGAACCGTTACATCTTTACGGTTCAGACCATCGCCTTCCCGGTCATGCCTTTCGACAGCTGGCAGCTGTACTACCCGAACTGGGTTGAGTATGCCACGTCGATCATGATCATCGCCTTCGGCTTTATCGTGATAAGCCTCAGCTACCGTTACCTGCCGGTCTTCCCGCTGGAAACGAAGTTGAATTATCAGTCTGGTAAATAGTCGATAGCCCCATCGATACGATATAAGGCCCGCTCGTAAGAGCGGGCCTTTTTTTGTATATATGTGTGAGGTGGTGTGCGTTTTGCTGTAGCTATGTGATGGTGAAATATGGCCTGGTAAATGATGAGATGATTCATGTGCTGGCAGTATTGTATTCGCCGTTATTTGCTATGACTTTTGTTACTCAGGTCACAGGTAAGTGAAAGGCTGATAGGGGTATTGGTCCTTTCGTAAATAGAAAAGCTTCATAAAACAAAAAGCGATGAACATGTATGTTCATCGCTTTTTGAAGTAATCGTCATCGGAGTTATTCAACCAGCTTAAACTTCACTTTCCACACTTTCATTTGATGCAGTTCTTTTGTTTAGCCAGATCTGGAACTCGTCCATATATGTATAGAAGATGGGTGTCAGATAGAGTGTTACAATCTGTGAGAATGCCAGTCCTCCAACTACGGCTAGGCCGAGGGGGCGGCGAACTCCTGCGCCAGCGCCGAGTCCGATGGCGATAGGCAGTGCTCCCATGATGGCGGCAAGGGTTGTCATGAGGATGGGGCGGAAGCGTGTGGTCGCTCCCTGAAAGGCAGCTTCTTTGGGGGTAGCTCCCTGCTTTTCGGCTTCAAGAGCGAAGTCAACGACCATTATGGCGTTCTTTTTGACGATACCAATGAGCATGATGATGCCGACCATGCCGTATAGGTCGAGATCATAGCCGAAAATAAGAAGGGTAACCAGACCGCCAAAGGCTGCGGACGGCAGGCCGGTGAGGATTGTTATCGGATGGATGAAGGACTCGTAGAGACACCCGAGCAGGATGTAGATCGCGACGATGGCGATGGCGAGCAGGAAATAAATGGCATTCATGGATTCGCCTGCGGCCCCGGCAGCTCCCTCAAAGTTGGCGCTGATAGTTTTGGGCAGCGTATCAAGCGCTAGCTTGTCCACAGCTTTAGTTATCTGATCCATTGATGTGCCGGGTTTGCCGTTGAAAGAGAATGTGACGGATTCGAGCTGGCCGGTGTGGTTAACAGTGACCGGGCCAGTTGTTTCCCTGATCTCGCCAAGCGCATCAAGGCGGACAAGATTGCCGGTGCCGGAGCGAACATAGAGCATGGTCAGGGCGTCGGCATTTTTCTGGAATTCCGGCTTTAATTGCATGATAACTTTGTACTCGTCGGTGGTGGTATAGATAGTCGAGATCTGCCGCTCGCCGTAAGCGGTATCAATGGCGCTTTCGATAGCTCGGGCAGAGACATTCAGACTCCCGGCGATGTCGCGGTCAATGTCAATTTCCACTTGGGGTGTGCTGATCTGGAGATCGCTGGTAACGCCCGAGATCAGCGGATGCTTCTTGAGTTTGGTCAGGAAGGTGGCCGCGCCTTTATAGAGTGTCTTAGAGTCGGGCGAGAGCAGGGTGTACATATAGTCGCCCTTGGCTTGTTTGCCACCGATCTGGATCATGGTCGGGTTAACAAGAAAGACTTCGAGGCCGGGGATGGAATTGGCCGGTCCCCGTAACTGGTTGATGATTTCATCGAGGCTGTGCTCGCGTTTGTCGGCTGGTTTGAGGATTCCGACTGTCATACCCTGGTTTGAGAGTGGGGTGCCGATGATCTCGATTTGCCCTTCCATGCCTGGGTTGTTCGCAATGATGGGGATGAGTTGTTTTTGATGCCTTTCAAGGGATTCATAGGAAATGCCTTGTCGTGCCTGGGTAAAACCCATGATGACTCCTTGGTCGTCACTGGGCAGGAATCCTTTGGGTATGACATGGGCAGCGATACCGGTAGCAAGGAAAATCAGACCATATACCACCATGGTGGCCTTTCGGTGGCGGATGCAGAAATGGAGGCTTTGTTTGTACCAATCCATGAGGCGATCAAAGATTGCGTCGGATGCGGCGATTCGGCTTTTTTGCTTGAGCATCCGGCTGCTGAGCATGGGTGTGAGTGAAAGCGAAACCACGCCCGAAACCAGGATGGCGGCGGTGATGGTCATGGCGAATTCATGCAGGACCCGTCCGACAATACCAGGCATGAACATGATCGGCACGAAGACGATGGCAAGGGAGAGCGTCATGGATATGATGGTGAATGCGATTTCGCTGGCGCCATCTTTGGCGGCCTGCATGGGAGTTTTGCCCATTTCCAGATGACGGACGATATTTTCGATCATGACGATGGCATCGTCTACGACAAACCCGACTGATAGAGTCAATGCCATGAGTGAGAAGGTGTCGAGAGTGAACGCCAGGTAGTGCATGACCGCGAACGTGGCGATGATGGAAAATGGGATGGCAATGGATGCTATGAAGGTCGAGGCCAGATTCCTCAGGAAGACGAACACCACCATTATGACCAGTGCAACAGCCAGGGCGAGGGTGAATTTTACGTCCTCGACCGACTGGTTAATAAAGATGCTTTGGTCATGCACAATATCCAACTCGATGGAGGCAGGCATCTGCGATATGATCCACGGGAGTTTGGCTCGTATATCGTTTGCGATTTCAATGGTGTTTGTTCCAGGCTGGCGTTTGATGGAGATGGTCAGGCATTGCTTTTCATTGTGCCATGCGCTGAACCGTTCGTCTTTGACCCCGTCTTCCACCAGACCTAGGTCACTCAGGCGAACTGGTTGGCCGTCACGGTAGGCCACGATGATATCGCGGTATTCGTCAGCTGAAGCCAACTGTCCGTTGGCGTCGAGCATGAGAGATTGTTCCGTGCCTTCCAGTGTTCCCAGCGGCAGATTGACGTTCGCGTCGGCCACTGCACTCTTGATTTCGTCTATGCCGAGCTTGCGGGAGGCTAGCTCACGTGGATCGAGGCGGATACGCACAGCGTATTGTTTTTCGCCGAGTATCTGCACCTGGGCTACGCCTGGAATCATGGAAATGGTCTGGGTGAGAAATGTTTTTGCGTAGTCGTTGACCGTGGACATGGGCAGGGTGTCCGAGCGGACCGAGAGATAGATGATCGGGCTGTCTGCAGGGTTGACTTTTTCGAAGCTCGGGTTGTCTGTTATTTCGTCGGGCAGGTCGCTTTGAGCGCGTGATATGGCAGATTGTACGTCGAGAGCTGCACCGTCAATATTCCGATCCAGATCGAACTGGAGGGTGATAGTCGTCGAGCCAAGTGAATTGACCGAACTCATGGACTGGAGCCCGGCAATGGAAGAAAACTCACGTTCAAGTGGGGAGGCTATACTGGAAGCCATGGTCTGGGGATTTGCTCCGGACATGGTGGCAGTAACCTCGATGGTAGGGAACTCAACTGCCGGAAGGTAGCTTGACGGCATGTTGAGGTAGGAGACTATGCCGAAGAACAGGAGCCCCAGCATAATCAGGGTGGTCATGACCGGGCGTTTGATGAAAAGTTCGGTGACCTGCATCAGGACTTTCCTCCGTCAGCGGACGCGCTGTCTGTTGCTTCATCCTTTTTGATGGTGACGGGGGCGTCGGGGAACAAGCGGAGCATACCCTCGATTACAACTGTTTCATCTGCGTTTACGCCTTTGTCGATGACCACATCGTCGTCTATGCGCATTCCCACAGTGACCGGGCGCATTACGGCTTTATCGTCCTTGATGATGTACACGTATTTGCCCTTGGGGCCGCGCTGTATGGCCTGGGAAGGGATTCGGACGGCGTCTTTTTTTGTGTCGAGGACGACATCTACAGATACAAACATGCCAGGCCACAGTTTCCTGTCTTCGTTGGTGAAGCTGGACCCGACTTTGATCATGCCTGTGTCAGGATTGATCCAGTTGTCCACGTAGGTAACAACGCCTTTGGCTGGTTCCACGTTCATGGAGGCTGGCTGTGCATAAACGGGAAGCTCGTCATCTAGAAGATGTGAGCGAACAAGATTAAACTCATGGCCGGGAATGTACAGGTCCACACTTGCCGGAGAGATGGTCTTGATTACCAGGAGCTCGTCCTTGTCTGCGGCTACGAGGTTGCCTTCATCAAGTATTGAACTGCCAGCAATCCCATCAATGGGTGAGGTTATTCTGGTGAATTTTACGTTGCGACCAGCGATGTCCGCCTGGGCGGTGTCGGCCTCCATCGCCTTGCGGGCGGTTTGGTAGGCGGTTATTTTTTGGTCGTATTCTTCTTTTGAAATTACGCTTTGTTCGTAAAGATCTTTGTAACGGATGTATTCTTTACGAGCCATATCAGCTGTGGCGCGGTCGCTTGCAACATCGGCCAATGCTCCCTTTTGCTTATATTCATATGTCTCCGGGTCGATTGTGTAGAGCAATTGTCCCGCTTTAATTGTGTCTCCACTAAGGAAATGAATACGAAGAATGTGTCCGTCGACTCGTGATTTGATTATCACGGAGGTGGAAGCCTTTACGTTACCGATTGCCTTGAGTGTGACCGGAGTGTCCTTTGCCTCGGCCTTGGTGACTTTCACTGGTGCAGGTGGTGGCGTCGCATGTTTGTCTTTGTCGTTCTTGCATCCGTTAAGGATGAAGATCGTCGGGAGCAAGATGAAAATGAGCAGTTGCGGAAGTGCGGCATGAAAAAAAACAGAAAAATTTTGGAGGCGGATAAAATGGTTCGAATTGGCCATGTAGGGCTCCAGATTTGCGATTGTTTGATAAAACCTTCTGGTTTCCATACCTTTTGCAGGTCTTTCGCGCAATTGTAATGATAAAAGTATTGGGTAAGCAGTGTTGTTTCCCCAAACAGTATCTTGACTTTTTTATGGATTAGGATAACCAATTACTGGCAATTATAGATGCTTAGTCTACGTTGTTTGAGATTTCTCCAGACGGACAGGCTAAGCTTCATTTTTTCGCTCAAACTAAGTTCGGAGTGACTTTTATATGGCAATGATAGAAGTGCAGAAACTGCACAAATGGTATGGCGATTTTCACGTCCTTCAGGGAATTACCGAATCCGTTGAGAAGGGTGAGGTTCTGGTTATTTGCGGGCCATCCGGGTCTGGTAAGAGTACCTTTATCCGTTGTATCAATCGGTTGGAAGAATACCAGAAGGGTCATATCCTCTTCGATGGTAAGGATATTCTGGATAAAGATGTTAATGTCAATGAACTGCGTGCCGAAATCGGTATCGTTTTTCAGCAGTTCAATCTGTATCCGCATCTTACCGTCTTGAATAACGTTACCCTGGCCCCTATCAAGGTCAGGAATACGCCCAAAGACGAGGCTGAAGCTGCAGGGCTTAAGCTGCTTGAGCGGGTCGGAATCCATGACCAGGCCCACAAGTATCCTGCTGAACTGTCCGGTGGTCAGCAACAACGTGTGGCCATTGCCCGTTCGCTGGCAATGAAGCCAAAGGTTATGCTTTTTGATGAGCCTACTTCGGCTCTGGACCCGGAGATGATTAACGAGGTCCTTAATGTAATGAAGGATCTGGCTCGTGAAGGCATGACCATGCTTTGTGTCACCCATGAGATGGGCTTTGCTCGCGAAGTCTGTGACCGAGTGCTTTTCATGGATGAAGGCGTGGTTGTTGAACAAGCTCCGCCGGATGAGTTTTTCAAGAATCCAAAGAGTGAGCGTACAAAGGCTTTCCTGAAGGAAATCCTTTAGTTGGTATATGATCAGAAATCTAAAGAGAGAGGTAGATCGATGAAACGTTTAGTAGTTGTTTTGGCTTTGGTCCTGTCCTTCATGTTTGCCGCCACCGTGGCAAGCGCTGGAAAAATTGAAGATGTCAAAAAAGCTGGCGTTCTGGTTTGCGGTGTCAAAGACTCCGTCAATCTGTTCGGCTTCATTGATGCTGATTCCAAAGAACTCGTTGGCTTTGATGTCGACATTTGTAAAGCTCTTGCTGCCAAGCTCGGCGTAAAGACTGAGTTCAAGGTTGTTACATCCAAGAACCGTATCCCCATGCTGGCTCAGGGTTCTGTTGACATCCTGGCTGCTACCATGACCCACAAGTTCTCCCGTGATGAGCAGATTGACTTCTCCATCACCTACTTCATGGATGGCCAGAAGCTCCTCGTCAAGAAGGGTTCCGGCATCATGTCCACTGACGATCTGGCTAACAAAAAAGTTGGTACCGTCAAGGGTTCCACATCTGAAAAGAACATCAAGAATGCTCAGCCTAAAGCTCAGGTCATCTCTTACGATGAATACCCCCAGGCTTTCATGGCTCTGAAGCAGGGCAAAGTTAAAGCTGTTACCACTGATTCCGGCATCCTGGCCGGTCTCAAGTCCGGCGACGACAATCCTGATAATTGGGAAGTCGTTGGCGAGTTCTTCTCCTCCGAGCCTTACGGTCTCGGCGTTCCTTCTAACGATTCCGCTTTCCGCGATTTCGTTAACAAGAGCCTCAACGAAATGTGGCTCGACGGCACTTACCAGTCTCTGTTCAAGAAGTGGATGGGTTACGACCTCCCCGCTGGCTGGCAGATCGAACTCTGGCCCATGTAAGGCTGATTTAGTCTGACTCTCCGGGAGCGCTTCGGCGCTCCCGGTTTTTAATCAATATTCACTTCAACCGACGGATATAGTTTTGGATTATAATTTTCATTGGGAAAAAATGTTTCATGGCGAGCCTGCGCAATGGATGTGGGAAGGGCTTGCCACTACGATGCAGATTTCCGCTATCGCGTTGGTATGTTCCATGGTGCTTGGCACTATCATTTGCATTATGCGGATGACGCCGTTCAAGCCCTTGCAGTGGTTCAGTCTTGCTTACACCGAATTTTTCCGTAATACGCCGCTCCTTGTTCAGATATTCTTCTGGTACAATGCGTCCCATTACGTCATCCCAGCCGGTATTAATGAGTGGATGAATGATCTATATGTTCAGTTCCCTGGTCCATTCTCATTGTTCGGGTACGATTTTATCGGCGAATGGGTGTTGTTCAATGTCGAATTCATTACCGGCACTATTGCCCTGACAGTCTACACCTCGGCCTTCATTGCTGAAGAGATCAGGGCAGGTATCTTCTCCATTCCAAAGAATCAGCTTGAGGCTTCCCGCGCTGTTGGGCTGTCATTTCTTCAAGGGTATCGATATGTCATCCTGCCTCAGGCTCTCCGTATCGTTATCCCTCCGCTCATTTCCCAGGCTCTTAACCTTATTAAGAACTCGTCCTTATGTATGGTTATCGGTGTCACCGAGATGATGTACATGGCGAGTCAGATCGAGTCTTATTATGCTATCCCGTTTGAGGCCTTCTCTGTTGCATTGTTGATATACATGACCATATCGCTGATCATTTCATTCTGCATCAACATGTACAATAAGCACTTCATGATTCAGGTCATGTACTAGGGGAGCCACGTAATGCATTGGGATATAGTAATAGATAACTTCGATTATTTTCTGTGGGGACAAACTCAGTTTGACTGGGTCTTCCCGTTTGTTCATAAACCTGGTGGATTGTTGGCTGCCATTATTCTGGCCGTTGTCGGCATCTTTGGTGCGTTCTGGATAGGCCTTGGCGCCGGACTTATGCGTCTGTCAAAGAGATGGTGGGTCAAGTTTCCGTCCGTTATGTACGTTGAAATGATTCGTGGCATGCCGCTTTTGCTGCTTATCTTCTGGTTTTTCTTCCTTGCCCCCGTTCTGACAGGGCAATCACTCCCGGCATTTGCCACCACCATGGTGTGCTTCATGATCTTTACTGGTGCATATGTTGCCGAGATTGTTCGTGCAGGTGTCATGGCGCTTCCCAACGGTCAGATGGAAGCAGCGCGTGGTTCCGGTCTTTCGAACTATCAGGCCATGCGTTACGTCATCCTGCCCCAGGCCCTGAGGAATATGATCCCGTCGTTCGTGAACCAGTTTGTTTCGCTGACCAAGGATACCTCGCTTGCTGCCATTCTTGGAGTCGGTGAGCTTACTCGTACCGGCGTTCAGGTTGACAATCGTGAGACAGTCGCATCTTTTGAGATTTGGATTACAATTGCTGGATTGTACTTTATCATATGCTATGTGCTGACCTCTTACAGTCGCCGCCTGGAAGCTGAGCTTTCCAAGTATCAGGCGAGGGATCGCTAGATGACGTTGTCGCCTAAAGACATCGCGCCCTACATCGACCATACGCTGCTCAAACCCGCCGCCACGGCTCGGGAGCTGGATGATCTCTGCTCTCAAGCCGTGCGTTTCGGTTTTTATGGCGTGTGCGTCAATCCTTCACTGATTTCTTTGGCCAGTTCGAAGCTCAAAGGAGAGACGCCGGTTCCGATTTCTGTGGTGGGTTTTCCTTTGGGAGCGACGCTACCGGAAGTGAAGGCCTTTGAAACTCGTGATGTTGTTCAGCGTGGCGCAGAAGAGATCGACATGGTTCTCAACCTTGGCGCTTTCAAGGCCGGGGATGATGCGTTGGTTCTAAAGGATGTTCAGGCCGTGGTTCAGGCTGCTGCGGGCTTTCCCGTCAAGGTTATTCTGGAAACAGCACTGCTGTCTGACGATGAGATTGTCAAAGCATGCCTGATTTGTGTCGATGCTGGTGCCAGATTCGTGAAAACGAGCACTGGGTTCGGACCGGGTGGAGCGACTGTCGAAGCGGTCAGATTGATGCGTCAGACCGTTGGTCCCGACATCGGCGTTAAGGCCAGCGGTGGTATATCTACCTATAAAGATGCACTTTCGATGATAGAAGCCGGGGCAAGTCGCATTGGCGCATCTGCTTCAGTCGCTATAGTATCCGCATAAAAGGAGGCCATTTTGGCCGATATTACGCTCCAAAATTTCACAAAACCCGAAGAAATAGAGGCAGAATCTCTTCGAATCATTGATTCGGAGGTGCCAAAACCTCGTTTTTTTGAGGGAAGAAAATGGGATATTGTGCGTCGAATGATTCACACAACAGCTGATTTTGAGCTGCTGAACCTTGTCCGTTTTCACGAAAAAGCCGTAAATTCAGGTGTTGAAGCTCTCAAAAACGGTGCAACAATAGTGACCGATACTGAGATGGCGAAGCGCGGAATACCGGTACGTCGACTTGAACCGCTTGGGTGTGAAGTTCGTTGTTTAATGAACGATGAGCGCGTCATCACTCGTGCCAAGGCGGAAGGAATTACCCGGGCAAAAGCTGCGGTAGACATTGCTGTAGATGAAATAAAACCAGAAATATATGTGGTTGGAAACGCACCAACAGCACTTATCAGGCTGGTCGAACACTTCGATAACGGAGATGTTTCACCTGCATTGGTGGTTGGAATGCCCGTTGGTTTTGTGAACGCAGCCGAGTCCAAGGCGCTGCTTATGAGTCGAAATATTCCCTATATTGCCATTGAAGGCCGGAAGGGTGGAAGTGCTTTGGCTGCATCCGTAGTTAATGCTCTTGTGATTCTATCTGCATAATTTCTCGTTTTTTCAATTCAAAAAAGTGCGTCTGGAGTGTATTGCTCCAGGCGCTTTTTTCATTTTTTGTCCTTATGTTTTGGTTGACTACCAATGAATTTTACAAAAACGCTGGACACTGGGAAATAACCTGTTAGGAGTTGAGTTAAGTGTTGTTTTTGAGCGTCGCTCATGGTGACAGCTCTTTTAAGGCGGGTTTCGGGCATTGGGCCCTGTGAAAGCTATCATTGGTGGAAAGGGTATGGCCAAAAAAGACAAGGGAAAAAGCAAAGTTACCGTTTATCCTGACTGGTGCAAGGGCTGTGGCATTTGTGTCGAGTTCTGTCCGGCAAAGGTGCTTGAACTGAGTGATCAGGGAAAGGCGACGGTCATGCGTGAAGATGACTGCATTCGGTGTGGATTCTGTGAGTTGCATTGTCCTGACTTCGCCATCGTGGTTCGAGACAAGCAGCCAATTAAGGAAGACAAACCCAAGACTTCGGATAAGAAGACCGCAACCGGGAAGGGAGCGTAGTAGTTCATGGCCAGACGCAAGAAACGCAAAGAAATTTTCGCCCTTGGTAACGAAGCCGTTGTCGAGGGTGCGCTTTTGGCAGGGTGTTCGTTTTTCGGCGGGTATCCCATTACCCCTTCTACAGAGGTGATGGAGATCATGGCAGCCCGGCTGCCCAAGACTGAAGACGGTGTTTTCATTCAGCTTGAAGACGAAATAGCCAGTATGGGCGCCATTATTGGTGCTTCTTTGACTGGTCGTAAAGTTCTGACCGCGACATCCGGTCCGGGCTTCTCGTTGATGCAGGAAAACCTGGGGTTCGCCGTCATGGCCGAAACTCCGTTGGTTCTGGTCAACGTCATGCGAGGTGGTCCATCCACCGGCCTGCCCACCTGCCCGGCGCAGGGTGATGTGCAGCAGGCTCGCTGGGGAACTCATGGCGATCATCCGATCATCGTGCTTTCCGCCTCCAACGTTCAGGAATGCCTTGATATGACCATCACGGCTTTCAACATGGCAGAGAAATATCGCACTCCGGTTATCCTGCTTCTGGACGAAGTGACCGCCCACACCAGAGAAAAAATCGAGATTCCCAATGAAGGTGAATTTGAGGTTTTCTCCCGTACTATCCCGAGCATGCCACCGGAATGGTACAAACCTTATGAAGAGACCGTGCGCGGCGTGCCGCCCATGCCTCCTATTGGTTCAGGATACCGTTTTCACGTCACGGGCTTGACCCATGACCGCAATGGTTTCCCCACTCAGCGTCCTGAAGAGGTCGTCGAGATCATGGACCGTATCCATCGTAAGATCGACCAGTTCTTCTACGACATTCAGCTCGTGGAAGAGATTGATACTGAAGATGCCGAGACAGTTGTTATCGCTTACGGCTGTGTGGCTCGTTCCGCAGAGTTGGCCGTGCAGCAGGCACGCGAGAACGGTATCAAGGCCGGTTTGTTGAAGTTGAAGACCCTGTTCCCGTATCCCCGCCGGCACACAGAAAAAGTCCTGGCTCACGTCAAGACTCTGATCGTGCCTGAAATGAATATGGGCCAGATGTCCCGCGAGGTTAAGCGAGTTAACATGGGTCGGGCAGCGGTTCGGACCATTAACCGCATTGATGGTCAGATCATCACTCCCTCGGAAATTCTCAAGGTCATCATGCAGGGGTAATGATATGAATGAAATAACTGGAAACGAAGTAATCCATCAGTATCTGAGGCA
>Ga0209692_10001547_pt1 | contig 30391 bp, 17 predicted proteins | sample tdDd472_FD_187129 | JGI IMG/M metagenome (GOLD analysis project Ga0209692, IMG submission 187129) | Marine sediment microbial communities from the Atlantic coast under amendment with organic carbon and nitrate - tdDd47.2 (SPAdes)... | ecosystem: Environmental > Aquatic > Marine > Coastal >...
AGATTGCTGTATTCGACCTTGGTGGTGGTACTTTCGATATCTCAGTTCTTGAATTGGGTGACGGTGTATTCGAAGTAAAATCAACCAATGGTGATACTCACCTTGGTGGTGATGATTTCGACCAGGTAATTATCGATTGGTTGGCTGACGAATTCAAAAAAGATGAAGGAATCGACTTACGTCAGGATCCTATGGCTCTTCAGCGTTTGAAAGAAGCTGCTGAAAAAGCAAAAGTTGAGCTTTCTAGTTCTACTAGCACAGAAATCAACTTGCCATATATCATGCCTGTAAATGGCATTCCTAAGCACCTTGTTAGATCTCTTTCTCGTGCACAATTCGAGCAATTGGCTGATAGCTTAATTCAAGCTGTAATCGAGCCATGTAGAACAGCTCTTAAAGATGCTGGTATTTCTACTTCTGAAATTGACGAAGTAATCTTAGTTGGTGGTTCTACTCGTATCCCGGCTATTCAGAATAAAGTTCAGGAATTCTTTGGTAAAACTCCATCAAAAGGTGTTAATCCTGATGAAGTAGTAGCGATTGGTGCTGCAATTCAAGGTGGTGTATTAACTGGTGAAGTAAAAGACGTTCTTCTTTTAGATGTTACTCCTCTATCATTAGGTATTGAAACTATGGGAAGTGTAATGACTAAATTAATTGAGTCGAATACTACTATTCCTACTAAGAAAACTGAAACTTTTACAACTGCTGCTGATAACCAACCATCTGTAGAGATTCACATTCTTCAGGGAGAAAGACCAATGGCTTCAGGAAACAAGACAATCGGTCGTTTCCACTTAGATAGTATTCCACCAGCACCACGTGGTATTCCACAAATCGAAGTTACTTTCGATATCGATGCGAATGGTATTTTGAACGTATCTGCAAAAGATAAAGGAACTGGTAAAGAGCAAAACATTCGTATCGAAGCATCTTCAGGTTTATCTGATGCTGAAATCGAAAGAATGCGTGAAGAAGCTAAGGCTAACGAAGAAGCAGATAACAAGGCAAAAGAAAGAATCGATACTTTGAACAAAGCTGACGGAATGATTTTCCAAACCGAAAAGCAGTTGAAAGAGATTGGTGATAAATTACCAGCTGATAAGAAACAGCCTATTGAAGATGCTTTGAACAAATTGAAAGAAGCTCATAAAGCTCAGGATGTAGACGCATGTAATGCAGCTATTGAAGAGTTGAACACTGTATTCCAGGCAGCTTCTCAAGAAATGTACAACGCTCAGGCGCAAGATCCTCAAGCAGGTGGTCAGGCAGGTCCTGATGCTGGAGCTCAGGCAGGTGGTCAGGCTAAGTCTGATGACGAAGTAACTGATGTTGACTTTGAAGAAGTGAAGTAATTTAACTTCTATTAGATATTAAAAAGGCGATCGAAAATTTTTCGATCGCCTTTTTTGTAATTATCCTAATTAATGAAACTTACGCTACCGTATCGGGTGCAGAATGCATCCAAAAAGTTTTCACCTTCATTTTAATGTAATTCAATTCGTACTCTACACATTTCATCGGATCGTCTTTTCGATATAAGCTCTGCCCAATCTCCAAAATATCTTGCATGGTTGCCCAAAGATGATTCAAAATTCTAAAAACTTCCTCTTTTAGCAATCCTCTTGAATTCAACAATCGGTTCAATTCTATTCTATCCAATTTCAAAACCTGATATATGGATTGAATTCCATCGATGATAGATTGTGCAATGTCCTGATTTTGATGTGGCATATTCGCCTCTAATTGTTGTACTAAATTAGGGACAATTGAAAGTATAGAACTCAAATTTTTCTTCTCTATTATTTCAACTATATAATCGAATTGCTTTATTCTTGAAACAGGAAAATAGTCCTGAGTCTCCAATATTAAGGTATTTAAACTTTGAATTTTCCCAAAAACACCAATCCTTATGTTTTGGATTTTCATCCCCTCCGGACCACAACAAACTATCTCTTTTGCTTTTTGTATTTGTTCGGTAAAACGAGCCTTGAAAACATCGTCGAATACAGGATAAACTTTCTGAAAATCCTTAATATCTCTGGAGAAACTTTCGGAGATAAACTTTGCCGCAATCGGCATTTCATCGAAATTAAAAGGAAAATCCATTGTTTCCATAGAACCAAATTTATTAGTTATGCTTATATTTTTTCAATTTTATTAATTCTCTCTTTTCAATAAAGAGAAAAATTCTGCGGTAATTTATCGGAAGTTCTTCACCTAAAACTCCTTTTAACTCAGCAACTAAAACAAACATAATTGCATCATTTCATACAATTCCCGATTCATAAAATACGAAATATCAATACGATCCAAAAAATATACCAACTGATATACAACATATTTTAAAACTAAAGTGCTTATAAGCCTTGATTTTTATAGGAAAAGGACAATGATTTTTTTATCGCCTGCTTTCTTTTATTAGTTTTGTATAGACTCAATCGAAATAGTAAATTCTATTTCTCTAAATTGAATAAATCACACAAAATGATAAAAAAAATAATTCTATTTACTCTTCTCGCCTTTCCAATATTATCTGTAGCGCAAAGCCTAAATCAAACAGATAAAAACGGCAATAAGCAAGGAGTTTGGGAGAAACATTATCCGAATGGAAAAACCAGATATCGAGGAACTTTCAAAGATAACTATCCAATAGGCGAAATGAAACGCTTTCATGATAATGGAATCTTAAAAGCAAGCTTATTTTTCTCGGAGAATGGAAAAAAAGCCAAAGCAAGTTTATACAATGAATCCAAACAACTAACTGCAAAAGGGAATTTTATCAATTCAAAAAAAGATAGTATCTGGAATTACTTTGGTAAAAAAGGCATAGTGCGTGCAAGCGAATCATACAAGCAAGGATTAAAACAAGGAGAATGTTTTATTTGGTTTGAAAATGGTCAAATTTCCGAGCAAATTAATTTTGAAAAAGGCAAAAAGCACGGTCTCTGGAAAAGATATTTCGAAAATGGAGAATGCTATCTTGAAGCAATGTATGAAAATGGATTACTGAATGGTGGTTTTCAGGTTCATTACCCTAACGGGATAATTGAATTTGGCGGTGTATATGTAAACAATCAGAAAGTGGGTAAATGGGAACATTATTCGGAAAAAGGAGAGCTTCTTTTTACTCTTGAATACAAAAATGGAATTGCAATCAATCAGGAAAAATTGGATCAACAGCAGCAAATGAAGTTAAAGCAAATGGAAGCTCAAAAAGATAAACTTATGAATGAGGATCCTGAACGATTCAAAAATGATCCTGACGCTTTTCTTCGCAATCAAATGAGACGTTAAACTTCCAATATTTATCAAATGAGTCCCAAAGGAATCAGTCTATTCAATTTAAACAATCAAATCAAAAACATTTTAAATGATGCTTTCGATTCTGAGATTTGGATTGTTGCGGAAATAAGTGAACTTAGATACAATCAGAATGGACATTGCTATTTGGAGCTAATTGAAAAGGATGAAGATTCGGATCAGATACTAGCCAAAGCGAGAGCTACAATTTGGTCCTACACATTTAGAATGCTTAAACCTTATTTTGAAACCAGCACCGGACAGAGATTTTCTTCGGGCATTAAGGTTTTGGTGAAGGTTAAAATCGAGTTTCAGGAAATTTACGGCTACACACTAAATATTAAGGATATTGATCCAAGCTACACTCTTGGTGACATTGCAAGAAAACGAAAAGAGATTTTAGCTCGCTTGGAACAAGAAGGCGTGTTAGAAATGAATAAGGAGATTGCTTTTCCGGAAATCCCAAAAACAATTGCAGTAATTTCCTCGCCAACAGCAGCTGGTTACGAAGATTTCACAGATCAATTGGAAAATAACACCTCAGACTATTTCTTTCACTACAAGCTTTTTCCAGCAATTATGCAAGGAAATAAAGCTGAAGAATCGATTATTGAAGCACTGGACAAAATTAATGAATATGAACACCTGTTTGATGCAGTAGTAATTATTCGTGGTGGTGGATCGCAAGCCGATTTAAATTGTTTTGATAATTATTGGTTGGCTTTTAATATTGCTCAGTTTCCCTTGCCTGTGATATCAGGGATTGGACACGAACGAGATGAAACTATAGTTGATATTGTAGCAAATGTTAGGGTAAAAACGCCAACTGCAGCTGCAGAATTTTTAATCGATTGCTTTGATGAACGTCAGGCATATCATGAAAATTTACAAGGTGATTTTTTAGCATCGGTTAATGAAATATTACTGAGTGCATCGGAGAACTTGCACTACTTAAGTAACCAATTCTCTCCCAATGTCAAGAGGATTTTGGAGCGCAAATCAAGCCAATTGTTATTGGCGAATGAAAAACTATTGAGTTCTACCAAGCAATTAACAAAATCTCAGGATTATCGTTTGCAAAAAATTACCAACAAGTTACAATTTGCTAGTGAACAACAACTGAGTTTGGAAAATCAGAGAGTGGATAACTTAAAGAGCAAAATTGGAATTCGAGTGGGAAGATTATTGGAAAATCAAGAACATCAAATCTCAATGTTCCAGCAATCTATTAAATACTTAAATCCTGAAAATATCTTGCAAAAAGGTTATACCTTGAGTTTGAAAAATGGTAAAATCATTAAGGATATAAAATCAATTTCGGAAAAAGATATCATTGAAACCAGGTTTAAAGATGGTTCCATAGAGAGTGAAGTAGTAAAGATTAAATCAAAAAAATAAACACGAAAATGGCAAAAAAGAAAATCAGCTATAAAGACGCAATTAACGAAATAGAAGAAACCATTGCACTTATCGAAAATGAAGAATTGGATGTGGATGATTTATCTGAAAAGGTAAAACGTGTTTCGGAATTATTGGTAATTTGCAAAACAAAACTTACCAATACAGAAAAAGAAGTTGAGAAAATCTTAACTGAAATGGATGAATAAACTATTTCTCATATTGGTTTTTATCTGCTTCGGAATTTCGTGTTCGTCTCAAAAATCAAATTCGAACAAAATTCAGAATATTTTAAACGAATTTGCTACTGATTCTTGCTTTAAAGCTGCCAGCATTGGTATTGTAATCGCCAACACTGAGGACGAATCAGAACTGGCTTCCTTAAACAGGAATATGGTTCTCACACCTGCCTCATCGCAAAAATTAATTACTACAGCCACAGCACTTGAAGTCTTAAGTAATGATTTTCGTTTTAAAACCAGCATTGTTACGGATGGTACAATTGAATCTGGAATTGTAAAAGGCAACTTAATAGTGAAAGGATTTGGTGACCCTAGTTTGAATTCGAAATATTTTAAGGAAAGACAAGATGTGTGCAAAATCATTGTACAGAAACTAAGAAAGCGTAAGATTAGAAAAATTCAAGGCAAAATAATCGTCGACACGGATTATTTTCAATCGAGCATTCCATCCACCTGGATATGGGAAGACATCGGAAATTACTATGGTGCAGTTCCTCATTCTTTAAGTTACAAGGATAACATGTATACCCTGTTTTTTAATTCAGGAAAGGCAGGTAGTCCTACCAAAATAGATAGAATTGTTCCGGAAAAAACTGGTTTGAAGTTTGAAAATGAAGTGGTAAGTTCTACCATAAACCGAGATTTGGCTTATATTTTTGGTGGCAATACCAATACTCAAAGAAGAATTGAAGGAAGTATTCCTCAAAACAGAAAGAGTTTTGCTGTTAAAGGAGCTATACAAACCCCGGAAATATCTTTTCTACACGATTTAAACAAAGAACTAAGTGCATCGAATATCATTGTGAATAATTCTGAAATTAAAGCCTTAAAAAGAAGAGAGTTGTTTTCTATTCATTCTCCAAAGCTTGAGGAAATTGTTTACTGGACAAATCAAAAAAGTGTAAATCTTTTTGCCGATCACCTGCTTTTTGAAATAGCAAAACAAAAGAATGAAAAAGCAAATTGGAAAAATGGTGTAAATGCCATCAAAGATTTTTGGAACGAACACGGCATTAAATCTAACTATCAATCCTTATACGATGGTAGTGGATTGTCTCATTTTAACGCCATTTCTGCTAGCTATTTCAATCAAATTCTTCTTTACATGCATAGTAGCGCTAACCAAGAGGCATTTTTATCTTCTTTACCTATTGCAGGTAAATCGGGCACATTAAAATCATTTGGTAAAAACACAGCTATAGAATTGAATTGGAGAGCAAAAACAGGATCTATGACTGGTGTTAGAAGTTATTGCGGGTATTTAGAAAACTCAAAAGGAGAAGTTTATACCATAAGTATCCTACTCAACAACTACAATTGCTCCACCTCCAAATTAAATAATAAAGTAGTAAACCTTTTAATTAAAGTATATAATTCTTAAATTGATTTGGCAACTATTACCAAACCCAATTCAAGTGTATATGAAAATCAATCAGAGGTTTATTGTACTACTTCTCTTTTTCTTTTGTTTACTATCTGCGAATGCCGATAATCGCAAAAACATTTTAGTACTGAATTCCTATCACAACGGATTAAGCTGGACAGATTCGCTAGTAAATAGTATTAAGCACGAATTTCTAGCGGATCCTTCATCAACTGTGTTTATTGAATACATGGATACCAAAAGGTTTTTTTCAGAACCTCACTTGGAATTGTTAAAGGAAAAATATCAGCAAAAATATGCCAATACCAAGTTCGATTTAATTATTTCTACTGATAACAATGCTTACGATTTTCTCATTAAAAACAGAGATGAAATATTTGGTATTGTTCCTGTAATTTTTTCTGGCTTAAACTCAATAATTGATCCTCCCAAAGGATATACTGGAGTTTTTGAGAATTTTAGTTTCTGTGCTACCCTAGATCTTATTGAAAGATACCATCCAAATTATTCCGAGATTGTTGTAGTTTGCGATAAAAGTACAACAGGAATCACTCTTGCGGATGCCTTAATCACAGATATTAAACATATGGGTGAACCTATTCGATACAGAATAATTCAGCCTAATACAATGCAAGATCTACAATTAAAACTCTCTCAGCTTAATAAAAACAGTGTGGTACTCTATTTACTTTACAATAGAGAAATAAATGGTAACTATTACACTTATGAAGGTGGTTTTAGTGAATCGGTTCCCTATTGCAAAGTACCCATTTACTGCGTGTGGGATTTCTACATGAACCGAGGTGCAATTGGAGGATCTCTAATAACAGGTCGAATGCAAGGAAAGCAAGTTTGCAATTTGGCTAAGAAAGTTCTTTCCGGAACCTCTGTAGATGATATACAGGCTCTGAAAGCAGAATATCAATACACCTTCGATTACAATCAAATGATTGAATTCGATATCAAAAAAAGAGATCTTCCGCGCAATTCGAAAGTTTTAAATGTTCCTTATAGTTTTGTTCGAGAAAACAAGGAAATTGTGATCCTAACTCTAACCATTCTCATTCTTCTTACCATTGTTATTATAGTGATGACAATTAACATCCATTTGAGAAAAATGAGGGAACAAAAAGAAAAAGTACACCTTGAAGAGATTAAGGCAAGTAACAAAAAACTGGAAAAAGCCTTTCAGGTTGCAGAAGAATCCAGTAGATTAAAATCAGCCTTTCTTGCCAATATGTCGCACGAAATTAGAACCCCCATGAATGCCATACTCGGGTTTACAGAATTGCTCTCAGGTGATAATGTTGCAGATGAAAAAAGAAAAAAATTCATTGCAATCATTCAAAAAAATACGAATGGCTTACTCCGTCTTATAAGTGATATTTTAGATATTTCAAAAATTGAAACCAACCAGCTTAATATCATACAGGAAAAATGTAAAATCTCTGATATTATTGATTCGGTTCAATCTAGTTACAATGCTCTGGTAGAGCAAAATGGAGATCACAATATAAAATTTATCATTAGCCCTCCTGAAAAAACTGAAATCTTAGAAATAACTACAGATAGCATTAGATTACAACAGGTGTTTACCAATCTACTTGAGAACTCGTTAAAATTCACACATATGGGCGAAATTGAGATTGGCTATCTGATAAAAGATAAACATGTAGAATTTTTTGTTCGGGATACTGGTATCGGAATTGCTGAAGAAAAGCAAGCTATTATTTTTGATCGATTCCGACAGGCAGAACTCGATGCGAATACTCGTAAATACGGAGGAACAGGTTTAGGATTAGCCATCAGTAAAAGCTTGATGGAAATGCTAGGAGGTACAATTTACATGAAATCAAAATTAAACGTGGGGACCACATTTTACTTCACAATTCCTATATAAAAACAAAAAATGGCGAGTCGATTGACCCGCCATTTTTATATTTTTTCATATTGGTTTAAAAGAAGTAGTATACTCCTAAAGAAACACGCATGTTTCCAACCCAATTTGTATTTTCAACTTCAGCTTTTTCGGTAACATCACCATAAGCTGCTGCTGTGTATTCTGTCTCTAATTCGAATTTTAGATTGTTGATTTTTTTGCAAACTCGAGGAGCTATACGATACAATTCACCAATATCTTTACCTCGGCTATAAATCAAATTTGTAGCAACAACATTATCCTCAGCACCCATGTTTTTTGAATATCCTCCAAGTAATGCATATTCCCAGCCATTTTTCTTGTATGATAACTCAGCCCATGTACCCAATACTTTAATACCGGTATAAGATGCTTCGTTACTGATTGGATTCAATGATTTAACAGCGTATCCTCCCAACATCAATACATCAGTAAGATTTGTTCCATATGTAGTCTGTGCTTTGAAAGTAACAGGTTCGAAATTCAATTTAAAATAGCCCATTAAAGCCCAGGAAGAAATAGTTTCATCATTTTTCCACTTCAATGTATTTCCTTCAGAATCTACAGTAGTACTCTTCATTGATGGTTTTAGAGTTTTGAATTCACCACTGGCACCAAACAAGTGCTTTCCTGCATAATAATGAACCTGTCCCTGAAAAATTGGTAAACCTGCATTTCTCAAGTACTTATTGCTTGAACCATCAGGTCCTGCACTTGTATAATCGCGCTCCGAAGCGATAGCAGCCAAAAATTTCCAATTATCCGTCTTGTGGGTTAATCTAACTTGCGGGTTACGTGCAAATGGCTTAAATGGTAAACCAGCATTGGCACCCACAGTTGCAGGAAATACTTCGGCAACAAATAAAGGCGACCATGTTTGACCAATTAAGAGAGATGTTTTTCCCCAATCTAAATTCACATAAGCATGACGCAAACGCATTCCATTTACATCCGATTCGCCATTTCCAATAAATTCAGCTTCCAATAAACCTCTGGTTTTGGCTCCTAAAATTTCTGGTCCGGTAATTTTAGCATTTACTCTCGATTGAATAACTGCCATATTGTAAACGCCACCTTCATTTATGTCTTTTCCAGCAGCATCTAATTCTTCATTTTTAGGATAAAGAAGAATATGCCCTTCTCTAGCTGAAACCGTTTGACGAGTATCGTAAGTAAACAAAGAATGTACATAACCACCAAACTTAATTGAAACTGGTGATTCCTTCTTTTGTGCATTAATTTCTGGAATTCCTATGAGGAGTACTAGTAGTAATAACAGAGTGTTTAAATTTTTCATTGATTTGATAGGATTTATTTTCTGCTGCAAATATAAACAGGATTTTTTCATATGCCAGTTGAAAATTTTATTTAAACTCAATCTCCAACAAAAAACATAATCAACTACATATCAGACTAAACACATATGCATTAAATCGTATTTATGGCTTAGTAACAACAAAAAACATTAACAAAGTTGACTGAATTTACCAATGGCAATTCCATTCGAGTTGAAAACAGATTCAATTCTTCCTTAAACAAGGGAACTGTCTCTACTTATAAGGAATAGAATAACACCTGCTTAAGATTAGACTCCCTCTCTCAAGTGGGAGATAACACCTCTCTCGGGCGAGAGATGTATTACCTCTCGGTCGCGAGAACTCTTCTCTCTCGAGTGAGAGAACTAATGAATACACCAGCTATGAGAATGTATCATCCCTGAAGTAACTTATTCATATTCCTGGAATACGATCAAAGGTCCTCCTTCAAAATCGATACGAAAGCTTTCTCCCATCGATTCATTTAGGGTTCCTTGCCACATCATCTCTATTTTTTCATTGGTTAAGGCATACCTAAGATTGGCTGTGGTAATTAAAGTCTCAGGATTTGGAGAAAACAAAGAAACTTGCTGTCGTGTAAAACTTTCGAAGTTTTTAGAGCGAGTAATTGGTGTAAATACACCATAGCTTGTAAGCATTTTAACCCTTATTTTTTTAACATACATTGGCAATAAAAAAACATTACCAATCATATGGTCATCTCTCTTTCCTGTAGCACCAATAATCACAGCTTCATTAAATCCGTGATCTAAACACCAGTGTACAGCTTTAGTTAAATCATTATTATCCTGATTCGAGAAATGATGAATGATATCTCTATATTTCCACTTTAAATCCGGATCTAAAGAATCCAAATCACCTACAATGGCATAAGGTTCAATTTTGGCTTCCTCCAAATTATTTATTGCTCCATCGCAACAAACAATGTATTTTGACTCCTTTAATTCTTTTAAGGGAATTTCGTGAGTAGGAAAGGCTCCATTGGCAAGAATAACAGCTTTTTTTTGCATGCTTTAGGCTTATTTCAAGTGGTAATAAAAATGAAATGTCATGCAAAAATAATTAATTGCCTGACATAGCTTGAGAGCGAAGCATATCTTTTTTCCATTGCAGGTAACCAATGACAGCCAAAACGGTATAGAAAAAGAATAAAATGGAAGTTGGATACAATCCTTTATAAATATATAATCCTAATGAAACCGAATTAACGACTACCCAAACCAACCATTGTTCCAGAATTTTTCGTGCCAGCATCCAAGTAGCCACAATACTTAAAGCTGTTGTAAATGCATCCCAATAAGGAACTGAACCATCGGTAAAATTGACTAAAACGTATGATATAAATACATAAATTGCCATACTCACGCCAAAAAGTATCAGGAATAATTTACGACTTAGATGGGTAACGGGTAATTCTTTCTTACTCTGATTTGATCCGTGTGACCAAATGATCCAACCATAAATGCTGATAAAAACATAGTAGAATTGAAGAGACATATCTGCATACAACTTGGCTATAAAAAACACATAGATATACATCACCGATGTTAATAGTCCTACAGGCCACAACCATTTGTTTTGCTTTATTTCAAGATAGAGGAAAATTAATCCGGCAATAGTTCCGATGATTTCTATAATGTTATCTATAATCCAATCCATATTTTCTAATTGAATAGAGACGCACTGCTGTGCGTCTCTAAATATTACATTTTAAAATCTTAATGTTACACCTGCAAGAACGTTTGTTCCCGCTTGAGGATAATAATATCTCCACGTGTTTTCAACTCCTTGCTCATACCAATTTCCGCCATAAGCATTGTTTTCATATTTTGCATCCAACACATTGTTAATACTCAATTGAAAAGCAATTTCTTTCATCCAAGTTGGATTGATTCTGTAGTTGAATCTCAAATTGTGAACATTGTAATCATCCAACTTTCGCTCTGTATTTGAAGTATTGTCAAAATACTGTTCTCCTACATATTTACTGATAAAACTTACATCAAATCCTTCAGAAGGAGTCCAGGTTAAAATACTACTCCCAACAGCTTCTGGAGAATAGCTAATCTCAGTTTTTCCTAACTCTGTAACTTTATCAAATTCCACCCAATTTTCATCATAATCTTTAGAATACTCAATAAAATTTTCTATACGATTCTTACTTAATGTAAGGTTGGCATCCCACTTCAAAGTTGGCAAAATCTGAACACCCCAAATCAACTCAATACCGGCTCGATAACTCTTATCCACATTAACCATGATATCATCACCAACTTGATTCTTCACACCAGTAGGAACTAATTGATCACGATAATACATATAATACAAATTCACACCGAAAGTTGCTTTCACAGATTTAAAAGTATATCCTAATTCATAATCAAACAAAGTTTCATCTACAGGCATCAATTCAGGCTTCTCTTTGGCATTTTTATAGTTAGCTCTGGTAGGTTCGCGATGAGCTACCCCAAATGAAGCATAAGCAGAATTTCTATCGTTAATGGTGTAATACAACCCCATTTTTGGGTTGAAAAAATCAAACTTGTGCTCTTGAACCAATGGCTTTAAATCATCATCAGTACCATCCATTTCATAAGAAATATGTCGATACTGAACATCTCCGTATGCATTCCACTTCTCGCTTAACTCTACATTAAGTTTGACAAATACATTGTAATCGGTTTTCTTTCCATCATTAAAATACCACTGGTAGTCATTATCAATTCCTCCATTTTGAGCCCAAATAATATCTCCAAAATGATCTCCTTCATATCGATTCCAAGCTCCACCAAATGATGCATCAATACTGTTTTTTCGATAATTCATCGAATAGGTTAATCCATAGAAGTCATTCTTCAACCATTTCTGACGAATCAAATCGGTTTCAGAAATCATTTCTCCTCCTACCACGGGATTTGTAACACCGTACTCATCATATTCTTCATCTTCTTTATACTGCTCGTAATATCCTTTTCCTTTTGTATAATGCAAAGCTGCATTCATATTCAGATTCGAAGTCAATTCCTGAGAATAGAACAATTGATAATGTGTCTGCTTGTAATTGTCGGTTTGATTATCGTAATACCTTGTAATCCCATTCTCATCGGTATATTCTCCGGCCGGATTGTACCTTCTATCTTCTACATCATCTGGATCATCAGTATTTATATTTGGATTTCCCCACCAACTAATACCTGTTTTTTGATCACCTGAAATAACATTGAACTTCAACATACTTCTTTCCGTGTAGTAAGTACCACTTGCAAAGAATGATTCATGATCAGAGAAAGCACGATCAACATATCCATCCGATTTCAATTTAGAATAACGAGCATCGAAACTGAACTTTCCATTAATCAGACCCGTTCCTGCCTTAAATGTATTTCGGAAAGTATTGAAGGATCCACCAACACTCTGAACCTCAGCATAAGGTTTGGTATTTACGGTTTCTGTCTGGAAATTAATGGTAGCTCCAAAAGCAGCTGCTCCATTTGTTGAAGTTCCAACACCTCTCTGTATCTGAATGTTATCAACAGAAGAGGCGAAGTCAGGCATATTCACCCAAAAAACACCTTGCGATTCAGAATCATTCAAAGGCACTCCATTAACAGTAACATTAATTCGTGAAGCATCTGTTCCTCGAATTCGAAGAGCAGAATATCCCACTCCGTTTCCCGATTCCGATGACTCCACCAAAGATGGTGTTAAGCTTAATTGATATGGAATATCCTGTCCTGTATTTTGTTTTCTAACATCATCTCCTGACAAATTAGTAACAGCTACCGGAGCTTTATTTCCTGCTCTGGTTGCGGCAACAATCACTTCATCAGCCAGAATGGCAGAAGCACTTAATTCGAAGTTTACAACTTTCGATTCATTAAGCTTTACCGTTTTTTCCTGATCCTCAAAGCCTAAAAAGGAAACCACCAATTTATAGTTATCCTCTTTTAAATTATTGAACTGATACTCTCCATACGAGTTTGCTACAGTTCCTAAATAAGTTCCTTTAATTGCAATTGCTGCTCCCGGAAGTGAATTTCCGTTTTTATCGGTAATTTTCCCTGTAACTGATACTTGAGAAAATCCAATAAAACTTACAAATTGCAATACTAATAACGCACATACTCCGAAAAAAACAGAGTTCATTCTTCTTGTAAACATCGTTTAAAAGTTAATAGGTTATAATAAATATTGCAATGAGGTATTGATAAGATCAGGGTGGCGAAGAGTTAATTCGCAATTTTCCTACGCCGGCATTACCCGGATCAGGTTAAATATCAATAAAACTTAGCTTAGCATATTGATATAAGGGTATGATCTCAGCCTATATTCTGGCACCCCACTGTGATTTCGCGTCAAAGGTAATTGGATTTTTAGCAAAAACAAAAAAGCCGGCAAACTGCCGACTTTCTCTAAAACCCAAACTATTACTATTATCTATTTTAAAGATTCAGGTGGATTAACACCTAAAACATCTTTTATAGCTTTTACAAGAGTTTCTTTTGGCAATGCACCCTGTGCCATTGTTGGTTTTCCAGTTTTAGGAATAAACAACAAACTAGGAATACTTTTAATTCCAAACGCCGCTGACACTTTAGGTGATTTATCGGTATCTACCTTGTAAATTTGAATGTCATCACCATATTCCTTCTGCAATTGCTTTAATACCGGGGCAATTCTCTTACATGGTCCGCACCAGGTTGCATAAAAATCAACGATTACTGGTTTGTCACCCTTAAAAGCCCATTCTTTACCATTTTCGTAGTCAAACACAAGTTCTTTAAAACTAGAATCATTCAATTGAATTACATCATGATCAGAACTTGCCTGAGCAAATACATTTCCTGTAATTAACGCCACAAAAGCAATCAAAATCAACTTCTTCATATTCTCAAAAATTACGGTAGGAATAAAATCTACCTTTTCATACTTCTCGTTATCGCCTTAAAGCTACAAATGATTTAAATACTCATTTGTTAATAAAATCACAATTCTTATTTTTCCTTCACTCCCAAAACTTCGGAAAATGCCTGCTTAAATGAATCTTTTGATAAGGCACCTTGAGCCATCTGTGGCTGACCATCTTGCGGAATAAACAATAAAGATGGAATACTCTGTATACCAAACATTGCAGATAATTCCTGCTCTTTTTCTGTATCTATTTTATAAATATTAAGAGAATCACCATATTCCGCTTTCAACTCTTCTAAAATAGGAGCAATGGTTTTGCATGGTCCACACCAATCAGCGTAAAAATCAACTAAACAGGGCTTGCTTCCTTCAAATTTCCAATCTTTATTCTGTTCAAAATCGAATACCTTTGCTTTAAAACTCTCTTTTGTTAAATGTTCTACCATAACGAATCACTAATTAATTTACATTTCTATGTATATACAAATCTATACATTTTTATTTGACAATTTGTATGCCAAAAGCAAATATTCATAGTTTTTTCAATATCAACTCAAATAATTGTAATTTTGTCAGCGAAAATACCCGTCGGTTTGTCATAAAAACCACTTAAGGGAATAATAACGCTCTGTTACGAGCAATTGACAATTAAGAAGTGAAAGAACATTTAAAGCATCCTATATTCTCCATTATATCAGAAATAGTAAGTCAGGAAAACCTGGAAAGCTATGTGATTGGTGGATTCGTGAGAGATATTTTTTTACAACGTGGATCAAAAGATATTGATGTAGTTGTAATTGGAAGTGGAATTGAATTGGCACAAAAAGTCGCCGCAAAAGCCGGAAAACCAAAAGTTTCTATTTTTAAAAATTTTGGTACCGCAATGCTCAAATTTAAAGATATTGAAGTTGAATTTGTGGGTGCCAGACGAGAATCATATAATCGCGATTCCAGAAATCCGATTGTTGAAGATGGTAGTTTGGAGGATGATCAAAAACGAAGAGATTTTACTATTAATGCTTTAGCTTTAAGCTTGCATAAAGATAATTTTGGTGAACTTCTTGATCCATTTGGAGGAATTGATGATCTGAATAATAAGATTATTAAAACACCAATGGATCCTATGATTACCTTTTCAGATGATCCTTTGAGAATGATGCGTGCCATTCGTTTTGCAACTCAATTGAACTTCAAAATTTCTGATGAAACTTTTGAGGCAATCAAGAAAAACAGAGATCGAATTCATATCATATCAAAGGAAAGAATTATTGAAGAGCTCAATAAAATTGTTCTTTCGGATAAACCTTCGATTGGATTTAAGTTACTTGAAGAGTGTGGCTTGTTAAAACTCATTTTTCCAGAGTTCCAGAAATTGAAAGGAAGAGAGACCAGAAATGGTATTAGCCATAAAGATAATTTTTATCACACATTGGAAGTATTGGATCAGTTGGTTCCCTTTTCAGACAATTTATGGTTGAGATGGTCGGCATTACTGCATGATATTGCCAAACCCAATACTAAAAAATTTGTAAAAGGAATTGGATGGACTTTTCATGCGCACAATTTTGTAGGTGAAAAAATGATCCCTAGAATCTTTAAAAACATGAAGTTGCCATTGAATGAAAAAATGAAATACGTTCAAAAAATGGTATTGCTTCACATGAGACCAATTGTGCTGGCTCAAGAAGTTGTTACAGATTCTGCTATTCGTCGACTACTTTTCGATGCCGGAGATGATATCGAAGATTTAATGAAACTTTGCGAAGCCGATATCACTTCAAAAAATGAAGAAAAAGTAAAACGATTCCTTGAAAATTTCCAATTGGTACGCCGAAAATTAAAAGAGGTAGAAGAGAAAGATGCTGTTCGTAATTTTCAACCTCCTATCGATGGGCAGGAAATTATCGACACTTTTAACTTATCTCCCTGCAAAATGATTGGAGACATTAAAGTAGCAATTAAAGATGCTATTTTAGATGGAATTATACCAAATGAGCGGGAAGCAGCATTTCAATACATGCTTGAAAAAGGAAAAGAGATGGGACTTGAACCTATCAACAAAAAATAAAAAAATCAGCTCGGGAATCATCCCGAGTTTTTTTTGCTGTTTTACAACCTTTGCATGCTAAACAGCAGATATCGTGTTCTGCATAATATATACTTTTGCCGCCTGAAACAGCAAGCTAACTATTTAAAATAATACTAAATGGCCTACGTAGACAATACGATGATTATCAGAAGAGATTTGCTATCAAAAATGGCAGAACTTTTTAACGAAGGAAATTTTACTGAAGGACTTGACCGCATTCCGCTGGAAATGGCTCCAAGAAGAAAACCTGATTCTGATCGTTGTTGTATTTTTAAGGAAAGAGTAATCATCAAAGAAAAATTAATTCCTCTTTTAGGATTTGATTTGGAAGATGACAGAGATGAATTAAAAACACTCGCATCATACGCAGAAGAAGCACTTGAAAGAAAAAATCCGATTAACAAAATACTAACCGTTGTTGATGAAGCTTGTACTTCCTGTGTAAAAAATTCCTACATCGTAACCAACCTGTGTAAAGGTTGTGTTGCTCATCCGTGTATGATGAACTGTCCTAAGCAATCCATAAGCTGGAATGCAAATGGGCAAGCTCAAATTGATCCAAAAACTTGTATCAATTGCGGTATTTGTATGAATGTTTGTCCTTATCACTCTATTATATTCATGCCAGTTCCTTGCGAAAACGCATGCCCTGTCGGTGCAATTTCAAAAGATGAATATGGTATTGAACAAATTAATGAAGACAAATGCATCGACTGTGGTAAATGTATCACAGCCTGTCCTTTCGGATCTATCATGGAGAATTCTCAGATTGTTGATGTGATGAAATCCATTAAAGATGAAAATACTGAAGCTATAGCAATTGTTGCTCCTGCGGTAATTGGTCAATTTAAATCAACAACCGATACCGTTTTAGGAGCTATAAAACAACTTGGATTCAATGATGTTCTAGAAGTAGCTAAAGGTGCAAATGTAACTACGGTAAACGAAGCTGATGAATTGTTGGAGCGATTGGAAGATAAAGCTCCATTCATGACCACATCATGCTGTCCTGCATACGTTTCGGCTGTAGAAAAACACGTTCCTGAAATCCAGAAGTATGTTTCGGAAACAAAAAGTCCGATGTACTATGCTGCCGAAATTGCAAAGAAACAATATCCAAATGCCAAGATTATATTTATCGGACCTTGCATAGCCAAACGTCGCGAAGGAATGAAAGATCCAAATGTAGACTACGTAATGACTTTTGAAGAGCTTTCAGCACTGTTTAATGGATGGAATATCGAAATCAGTAAAGAAATCCCTCTAACCTTAGATAAAAGCATTTTAAACCATGGTAGAGCTTATGCAGCCAGTGGTGGTGTTGCCAAATCGGTACTTGAGGTTAAACCCTATGTAAATATCAAACCAGTTATTGTAAATGGTTTGGATAAAAAGAAAATTAAAATGCTGAAAGCATTTGGTAAAACAGGAAAAACCAGCGGTAATTTTGTTGAAGTAATGGCTTGCGAAGGTGGTTGTATTGCCGGACCAAGTTCTAACTTCGATCCTAAAACCGGAAGTAAACTTTACGAAAAAAATCTGGCAGCTCTTATAGAAAGCCTTGAAGATTAAATATACTTGAAAGATGGCGGTAATATTACATTACCGCTATTTTTTTTACTTCCTCCATAAATCAAGCACTATGGGTAAGTGGTCACTAAAACCACCATGATATTTATAGCCTAAAAATGTTCTCAACGGCTTTGTCCCAAAATGTGTTTCATCGGTTTCCAGTAAAAAATCAGGTGCGAAAATACTCATTGCATCCGTTTTACAATACAATATTCCTCGTTTATTAAGAAGAGCACCCGAAACAATAAATTGATCTAGCATTCCCCATTTTCCTTGATATTTATAACTTCCTATACTTCCACTATTCACAAAAGATTCCGCTAAATTGTATAAGTTATTATCCGAAATCTCATCAATTGGAGATCTTGCATTCAATATACTCTTAAGAGATTCATTATCTGGATGATCATTAAAATCTCCCATAATCAAGATTTTTGCCGAAGTATCATCCAACAGTATCTCATCTATAGTGGTTTTTAATAATGTAGCTGCTGATATTCTTTTGTTTTCAGATTCCAATTGACCTCCCCACCTCGATGGCCAATGATTCACAAATAAATGGATCGTATCAGAGGTGTGCAATTTTCCCTTAACGTATAAAATTTCTCTTGTTGTCGAGACGTTCTCTCCCTTATACTTCAATTGTAAGAAGTTGGTATCTAAAGGTTGAAATACTTCCGATTGATATACTAATGCAACGTCAATACCTCTTCGATCGGGTGATTCGCGATGAATGATTTGATAGTTGATTTTATTCAAATGCCCTATTTTGAATATTCCATCCAAGACAAAACGATTCTCAATTTCGCAAAGTCCTATGATATCCGGAAACTCCCATCCACCAGCGGCTAGAATTACTTTGGATATTTTATTTGTCTTTTGCTTGTACTTATCCCAGTTCCAGTGTCGTTCTCCTTCCGGTAAAAATTCATTATCAAGCGTTAAACTATCATCAAAGCAATCAAAACAATTTTCAACATTGTAAAAAATCACTCTTACATCACCACGCTTATCCTCCTCCTTACCATCAATAACTGATTGGGAAAGTGCGATTTGACAACTTGTAATTAGAAATAGTAGGGCATAAATTTTCATCACTCATTTGCTTGTAAATACTCGAAGGCACCAATATCAGGAGCAGCATCACTGTTTCTGTTTACTCCATTTTTATCGATTGGATAAAGTAATCCAATTGCAATTTTTCCATTGTTTATACCAGGTGAATCAGCATCCAAGTTGAAATCATTATTTTCAGAATCAATAAACAAAGGATTCTCATTAAGTAAACAGTTTGTTAATGAAGATGCATATTCGCTTGCTTGCGCATCTGACAACCTCAAAATACAATTATCAATTTCTATATTTGAAATGTTCTGCATACTCAATTCATTACTATGCGATCCCCATATAATATTATTCCCAATGTTGCATGAACCACCTTCTGCTAAATCTAAATTTACTACATTATCAACACGAACTCCATAAATCCATGCATTAAACATACTTGATTGATAGACTTCTACTTTGCTTTGACCTTCTACATTTAAGCACTCCTCACCACAATTTGATACAACTAAATCATGCATCAAAGCATCAACATTGTTTAGTGAAATTCCTTTTTGACTAAAATTACGAATCGTTCCAAAGCTTAAAGTCAACGAATTCTCCTGATTTTTATCGCCTGAAAAATTCAATCCATTCATTCCATCTTCAATGGTAAAGTACTGCAATGAATTGTTTAAACTACTTTCAGAAAAATACAATCCATCCCATTGTGCAGGAACATTATCATACAATTCTTCGAATCTTGAACTCCCGAAATAAACAGGATTTTCAGATGTACCATTTACTGTTAGTTGACCATTAATTTTAAGACTACCACTTTTGCGAAAATATACCGATACTCCTTCATGAATAGTTAATGAAACATTTTCGGCAACAGAAATAGCATTCTTGATTAAATAGGGCTTATTTCCCAACCAATCTTGAGAACTGACTACATCCGTATCAACTACAGTTACATCTTGTGCATATGTCTCTAAAATGACTCCCTGGAGATTTTCATTTATCTCACAAACTAAAATGTCTTCCAATTTCTTTGCTTCATCTATACCTGTTGGCTGTAAATCAACCTCAACAAATACATAAAGACTATCATTCGCATTAATTTCGATATCGGTATACTGAACAGAAGGCTCACCATTCACATTTAATCGATAAGGAGAATTATCATTGTATAGAAAAATTCTGGAAAGTTTAGCTTTTGATGAAGACTTGTTGTAAATCTTTAGCTGTTTTGTAGTAGATCCAAATCCAGTTAATAGTGTATCAAAGGCAACAGTATCTGTTGAAAAAGAAAGTCTAAAATCAGGATTAATATTGTAATCATCATCCTTATCGCAGGAAATGATAATAAGAGTAAGTAAAACTGCGGTTACAATAAAACCTATTTTCTTCATACTTTAGAAATTTAACAAATTTGAAGATAAAAAAAATCCGGTATTTATGTATTATACCGGACTTTAATTTAACAACTAAATATTTTTAAAAGAAGATATAACTCTTACTTTGTCTTTTAATTCTCCTGGTTTTAGTTCGACTGAAATTTCGGTCTGCAGCTCTTCGTTCCCTTTGTCGGGTTTCGCGCTTCATTTTATTTGGGATATCAAAATTAATTCCCAAGGTTATCTCATGGGTACCGTTACTACTATCTGCAATCAAATTATCGGTATAATGATCGTAAGAATAACCAATGTAATACTGATTGTAATTTACTCCAATCATCCCCACAATTTGATCATTAGTACGATACGAAGCAGCCATCCAAAAATGATTAATGTACAATTTCATCGTCACATCGTAATACATATCCGAATCCATCGTTTTTCGAACGATAACCGATGGTTCCAGGTCAATCAAATCTCGTAAGTGAAAAGTATATCCAGCTGTAGCATAAAAATGACGTAACATTACACCATCATTGCTTATATTATCACCAAGTCTAACCGAAGATTCAAACAAATGAACCGCTGATAGTCCTGCAAAGTAATTATCGTTGTACAAATACACCCCAAAATTAGCATCAGGCACATAAGAAACTTCGTCTGTTCCGGTATACAAAGGGTCATTTACAGGAATATCTCTTCCATCGAACTTGTATTGATAAAAAACACCACCTAAACCAAAGGCTAACTTCGTTCCTGATTGCCCTAAGCGCGTTCTGGTTAATTGCAAATGGTAAGAGTAAGACAATTCCAATCCTGTTCTTGAAACAGCTCCGGATTTGTCGTTAAAAAAATAACCACCAACACCTACTCCTCTTTGCTTATTTCTTCGTGCAAGCGGATTACCAACTACATTACAAGTGGTACACTTATTTCCTAAATTTTTATTAAAACTTAATGCTTGAGTTTCTGGTGCTCCCTCAACTCCAGCCCATTGTTGTCTTAAGCTCAATCGCAAAGGTGAATACATTCTACTTCCTGCCATTGCTGGATTTAGAAGAAAACCATTCTCTACATATTGACTATACAAAGGCAATTGTTGGGCTTTTCCTTGAGAAAGTCCCCACAAGAGGATTCCTAAAACAATTAATGTTTTTCTCATTAGAATATTTGGCTCAGGTTTAAAAGTTCGTTTCATTATCTTAAAATAGTCACAGTACCCATTATTGGTTTCTCATCATCCAACTCAACGGCGTAATAATACGATCCTATTGGTAATTTTTTAGTTCCATCGGCACCTTTCCAAGGCTCACCCCTGTAATCATTACCGGTACCACTAAACTTGTAAACTGCTTTACCCCACCTATCGTAAATAACTATTTTAAGATCTTGTATAAATTCAATTCGTTCGATATCCCAGTAATCATTATATCCATCGGCATTTGGTGTAAATGCTTTCGGAATTCTTACTCTTCGTTCGAACAGATATTCAAGTACTATGGTTGAATCAATCTGACAATTGTTCTGATCCGTTATTGTCAATTGATAAGTACCTCTTTCTAAATCATTAATGTCCGCTCCAGTATAGGAGTTTAAATCCTGATCTACCCAATCCAACATGTAATTAGGTACACCTCCAGTTACATCTATATTTAATCCTCCATCCATCGACTCGAAAGTGGTTGGACGAATTACCTCTACCTCCATTGCTAATGGTTCAGGTTCAAATATCTCTATACTCGAAACATCAGTACATCCCTGTGTATCTGTGACAGAAACCTCATAAGTCCCTAACTTTAAATCGGTAGCTTCCTGAGTATCCTGACTATCAGACCAAATAATAGTATAATCAGGAGTTCCGCCGCTTATGTCAACATAAGCTCTTCCTGTTCCATCGCCATGACACAATACATCAGTGTAATCATTAATTTCAGCTATTAAAGTATCTGGTTCATTAAGCGTAATATTATCAGTAACACTACAGCCATTATCATCGGTTACCGTAAAATTATAGAGTCCATTTTCCAGTTCCTCAATATTCTGAGTTATACTACCATAATTATCCCATTCGACGAGATAAGGCGCTGTACCATTTTCTATTTTCAAATGAATCCAACCATTTTCGTAACCATAACAGGTTGGCTCTTTAAAATCTTCAACGGACACAACTAAAGCTGGAGGCTCAATAACCTCAATATCTTTAGGTTCTGAAATACATCCATTATTATCAGTAACTACAACTGTATAAATACCTGGTGCTAAATTCTTTTGATCTTCATCATTAGGCAAAACACCAGTCCCCGTCCAAACACATGAATAGCCAGGTGTACCACCTTGTGGTTGAATATTAATATACCCATCATTCATTCCCGGGCAAGAGATATTAACCAAATTGTATTCTATTTTCAGTATATCAGGTTCTACAATATGGACGATAAGTCGTTGTTCTTCATAACCAGGCTCGCCTCCTGAATCATATAGAGTTAACTCATACTGTCCAGCTTTTAAATTGCTAATATCCTGATCATTACTTCTAAAATAATTATCACCTTTCCAGGTAAATGTAAGATTTGCAGGATCACTAGCTCCTTCAACACCTATAGTAATCGATCCAGTATTTTCTCCGGGACAAACAACATCTACTACCGATGTTGTATACAACAAGAGTTTGGTCGGTTCATGTACTTTCTTTGAATCCTCGATTCTACATCCATTGTCATCAATAACAGCAACTTCATAAATTCCCATTTCCAATCCGGTAACAGTTAAAGTTCCAGAAGTATTGCCAATTTCTGAGAAAGAATAACCATTTGGTCCTGAGACCAATACTGTATATGGAGCCGTTCCATTTCCAAAATTAGCAGTTACACTACCATCTCTTTCTCCTTCAATACTAATATCAAAAGCTTCCACTGATATACTAAGAGGATCAGGTTCTGTAATTATCTGATTACCTTCTACAAAGCATCCTCCAACAGTGGTCACTTTATAATCGTAAATACCCGGTTCTAAATCCAAAATTCGCTTGGCTGATGATAAAAATCCATTATCACTAGTCCACTCAATAGTATAATCAACACCACCAGTTTCAATAGCCAATTCAATCATTCCATCAGCTGATTGATAACAAGTTACATTATTAAAACTTGCAACATTTGCAACAATTGGATCAGCTGGTAACATTTCAAAATTAGCATTCGCAATATTTCCACCATCACTAACTGTCACACTATAAACACCAGCTACTAATCCTGTTATATCTTTTGTGGAAGCAGAAAACCCTCCCGGTCCTGTCCATGAATAAGCATAAGTTCCTGTACCTCCGGCAACTACAACCGTCAATTCTCCGTCTGATCCTCCAGTACAACCAGTAGACTTAACTTGCTCAACATAAGCAAATAACCCTTCCGGTTCTTCAATAATAATGGATTTTTCCACTGTCGCACATCCTGATGCATCACTAGCAATAACCGTGTAAACTCCTGCAGGTAAATCTCCTTCCAAATAATAATGATCATCAAAATTATCCGGACTATCTATTGAAATTCCAGGTCCACTAATTGTAAATGTATAAGGAATTGTTCCCTCTAAAATTTCAAGAGCCAAAATTCCAGTATTTGTACCGGCTGTTTTCACATGTTGTTCAACTACCAATCCTAATTGAAGAGTAAGACCGAGATCCAAATCAACAACATCCGATGAGGAACAATTTTTCTTATCCGTAATTTCTAAATGATATTCACCAGAGATAAGGTTCTCAATATTTTGATCGTAAGATTTATAATCATTCGGACCTGTCCATGAAAAAGTATAACCTTCATTTCCTCCAAACGGAGTTATGTGAATAATTCCATCTTCAGTTTTTTCGCAAGATGGTAAAACTTTATCTGCAACTTGAAATCTTATTTCTGAAGGCTCTGTTATTTCGATATCCTGATCATATATACACCCATGGGCATCAATGATACGTAATTCGTAATTCTCAGGGGCTAAACCTTTAAATATTCCAGTTGCATCTTCCACTCCATCAAGTAAATACCTGTAGTTTGGAGTACCCTGTCCACCTACTACAAACAGCTCACCGGTTGCTTCACCATGACAAGTTGTCGGCTCGATAACTAACTCTTCTGCAATGAGTTCCTGAGGTTCAGATAAGTCATTTTCATCTTCCGCAATACAACCAGAATCATCCGTTACTGTTAATTTATATGTACCACCAGACAAACCAGAAATATTTAAATCTGTTGAAGAAAATCCATCAGGTCCAGACCATGAATAGGAATAGTCAGGAACACCGCCAGTTATCGTTGGTGAAAATTCTCCATTACTTTCCCCATAACATCTTAAGTCCATTCCATTTAAAGAAAGCTCAATTTCAGGATTTGAATTTAGAGTAATATCAACTTCATCTGTTTTACAATTGTTTTCATCCTGAACGAAAATTTTATAATCTCCAGAAAACAAATCTGTGAAATTTTCATCTGCTTGAATTTCTCCATCCAGATAATAAGATAAATTTCCTGTTCCTCCAGAGGCAGAAATTTTTATTTCTCCTTCCGGAACAGTAAAACAAGTTAAATCTTTGGTATCGATATCATCTATCAATAATTCATATGCATCGAAAATATTTACTATGGTATCGAACTCACAATTTTTACCATCAGCAACAGTTACGTAATATTTTCCAGGTGCCAAATTGATTGCAGTATTTTCCCACTCTGTTTTATTTGTAGTATTAGTTGGTTCAACACCATCTTCATTTTTCCAGAAAAATTGATATTCCGGATATTGAACTGATTTAACTTTTGCAACAACATGACCATTATTTTCTCCGAAACATTTTACATTGTTTGCGGTAATTTCCAATGAAACTGTTGAAACTTCTCCAAGTGAAACTTCAATTATAGATTCAATAATACATGGAGTAGCTTCATTGGTTAATCCATAAATTACTTCAACTTTATAAAATCCATTTTCAGTAACTTCAATCACTGCATTTGTTTCTCCATCCATCTCTTCATAAGGGTCGGCGGCTCCATCAATACTATAATACCATTGAAATGTTGTGGAATTATTAATTGGAAATCCTTTAACATGATCAAGAACAGCAACATTACTACACCACTCTTCTTTAGGCAAATCAAAACTATCTTCAAATGATGGTGGATTTTCTTCTCCACTTGGATCAACATATTCTTCAAATCCTGTACTGCGTGTATTATCGTATTTGTATTTTACCAAGTGATTTAGTCCCGATCCCGAAGTTCCCTGAATATCAGTAAGTGATGCATTGTATATTTTTTCAAAAATACCAGATGGTTTATTAATAAATGCAGGAGATCCTGGTGTACTTGCTTTTAGAAAAACATAAGAACAACGCACACCTTCCATCTTTAAATCATATTCAATGGTAATCAATTTTCCTGATTCAATTGTGTTATTCTCATATCCTAAAGTAAACTCGAGATTTGAGAATGAATTTTTTCCAAATATTTTTCCTTGTTCTAAGAATCGAACAGAATTAAAATGTCCATGTTCTAAATCTGAAGAACTAGTAATATTAATAACACCATTATTAAAGAAATCAACAAAACCGAAACTTACATCACCATCTGTTCTACAATAAATTCCACCACCATTGGTAAAAGTAATTTTAGAATCTGAACTTATAAATTCCAATCCTCCAGTGGTATTCATTATCATATTCCAGCCGGTAATTTCATCAGAACTTACCGTAACCAAAGAATTCGACATGTCAAATTTACGAACTGCATCAAAATCATCTAATGAAAGTGAACTAAATTTACTCACTGTAAAATTATGACCTTGAGTAGAAACATATCCTGCCTCAATAAATAAATCACCTGATGTAATCAATCCTGATTTCCAAATCCACGATTGTCCGTTTCCTTGAAATCTAATATCTCCATCCATTGATTTTTCTGCAAAATCGACAATCTTATCTCCTAAAATTCCATCACCGATAAACTCAAAAACACCTTGCATATCCAAAGTCATACTTTCCGCAAGATCCATGAATCCACCAATTTGTAGTTTTGAATTTATTGAAAAATTCGCATCCGGATCGATATCATCTTCCCACGTCATATTGTGACAACGTGCGTCAGCAGTAATTTCCACTAACTTACTTCCCAGAAATGAGTTTTCAGTAAAAAATACGTCATCGTTAAGAGTTGGAATACAACCTTCTTCACTTCCATCTGCAGCCCTACTCCAGTTTTCATGATTGTGCCAACTATCATCAACTCCATTACCTGTCCAATATAAAGCTATTGGTGCAATTGTCTCATCAGTATTCCAGCCAACGACATTTCCAAGTTTGAACGAATTTGTTGCAGTATAACTTACTCCACTCGAAACATCAGCATGAATATCTTTTAATTCAAGAAAATTACCAACTACATTATTCTTAGACACAATAAATGTTTCGTTACCAACACCTTCTTTTGAAGAATGCAGATAAATTGGTGCAAAACAACTCCCTTCTACTAATAAATTATCGGTAGTAATCGTTCTTCCTTTCTCGAATTTAAACTCGAAACCTCTTGATAACTCAAGTGTTCCAAATCTATTGTTTTTACCATTTATATTACCATTCCCTTTGAACAACAAATGTGAAACATACACATCCAAACCAGAGAATCCAGATTCTAATTCACCATCGTTTTCAAATATCAATTCATTAAAACTAATACTATGAGCTCCGGTTCCTACTAAGACAAGCTCTGCATTATCAGCCAATTTCACAGTACTATTATCGGCTATCAGTTCAAATCCTTGATCATAAAATTCATCAGCTAAATTAATATAAACTGATCTTCCCGATCCATCTTCACTACCGTTAATTATTACATTGGAATTTGCAATATCCAGTCCTCTTGAATTAATTCCCTCTGGTGTATCTGTAGATGTTAAACTCTTACATTCTAGCAAGTTTCCATTCGCGACAAGCTTTCCATGGCGGATAAATAAATCTCCTTCGGTCTGAAAATCTGCTAACATATTCCAAACTCCATCTTTTCCATCAAATTCAACATTATTAGGAAATACATAACCAAAAGTGTTAATATTCTGAGCTTCTGTAGCTCTAAAATAGAAATCTACCATTGGTGATAAGTCAATATCAACCTGAGAATTCAATATTAGTGATCCGTAAATATAAACACCAGAAATATCGGTAGCTCCCATCTCAAAATTAGGTCGAGCTGTTTCAGATCCCGTCCAATCCATTGTACGACAACGAATGTCTCCTGCTCCTGTATATACAATTTGATCGAAATCAGTAAACGAATATTCGGTAAAATATACATTATCTTTTGCTGTTGGCACACATCCATCTGCTACTGTTGCCGTTGGAAATGTTGCCCAATGATCAGGATCATCCCAATTTCCAGTTCCACCAATCCAATACAAGTCATCACCGACTGGCTCATCTTCAAATTTCCACCCAGTGGTATTACCTAAATCCAGAGAAGATTTAGCTACAAAAACGTCAACAGGATCTGCATTAATATTTAGAAGATTCACAGAATTCACCTCAATATCAGCAACTCCAGTTTTTGCTTTAAATATTGCAGCATCCGAATCAGAACCAGTAATATCAATAGTACCTTCACAAGCTCCGTTTGCAATTACATTACCTAATACATAGGTTTGTCCACTTTCAAAAACATAGGTTTTACCAACTGCCGTTCGAATACTTTCAGCAGTAAATCCGATTTTTGTAGTATTTGTTTTTCGGAAATAAGTATTTCCATTAAATACCATTTCATTAAAACTAACATCATTAGCAAACACATCTAAATAAGCATTTCCATCACTTTCATCATAGGTAACATTGTAAAAATTCAATATCTCATCCCCCTGAGAAATAACAAATTCTCCAGCAACATTGAATTCAATTAATGAAGTTCCAGAATTTAATGTGAAAGCTTCAGCAGAAACCTCCATTCGTTCCAAACTAACAGTAGAAGATCCTAAATCTAAACTTCTTACATTATCAACACCAAAATTAGATAGAAATTCTTTTGTCTCTATATTATTATTTGCTGTTACTAAATTTCCATTTTCAAGTACAATAGATCCAATGGTGATTAAATCAGCATCTAATGTCCATGTGCCAGAATTCCAACTGCCATCTTCTTGTTCGTTACCTTCAAACTTTAAATCACTCGAAAGTTGAATTATTCCTGTTTTTATAATTTCAGACTCTTCTGATTTAAAACTAATCTCACCAGAGAAATTATTTTGACCATCTGTCATTCCTGTTAAGTCAAAACTACCAAAAACATTCAATGGCTGATCCCCGTTAAATGTCATTCCTGTAGCATCTTTCCAGGTCATATCATTACATTCTGCAATCTTACCCTTAATAGATATTTTTACAACAGAACTTCCTGTAACTTTTGCATCCTCAAAAAACACATTATCCTTACGTGTAGGAATACAACCGATATCCCAGTTTCCCGCCTCAAACCAATCATCATTTACATCACCAGTCCAGTAAACATCTCCTCCCATCAAATCATCTGGAAATACCCAGCCATCATAACCAGTAACTCCTATTGATTCTCTTGCTTCCAACACTCCGGCAAAACCACCAGTTACATTTACATTCTCAACTCTAATTCTTACAATATCTGTTGAATTAACGTCGCATTGCAGGTAAGCAACACCACCATTACCTTTTAATGTAATGTTCTCGGAACAAGTACCATGTGCACTAAAACCATCACCAACAAGTATTTTCTGAACACTTCCCTCTTCAAAAGTATATTCATTTCCTTTTGATAAAATCAGATTTGAATATTGATGGTTACCTACAATATTTGCGCTTCCATTAAATTTCAGCTCTTCAAATTCAGGATATGAAGTATCATCACCATTGGTTAAAAAGACTAAATTATCAAGTGGGTTAAAAACCACTTTTCCATAAATAACCCCATCAGGCAAATTATTGTAAAACTCTGCTCCGCTTTGTGTTAATGTAATTACCGATCCCGTTTGAACCAATATAAAATTACTACCTTCAGCACTCCAAGCTTTTGTTACTCCTTCATTAATTTTAACATTTGTATTCGTAATGTCAAAAGTACGCGGCAACATGGAATTGGAATTAAACTGATCAATAGAAATTACATTTCCATTGGCTTTAAAGGTTCCTGAGTTTATATTTAAAATATTGTCAATATTTAATTCGGTAAGTAAACTCCATTCTCCGGTTCCATCAACAACCATAGAACCTGCCATTGTAGCATTAATGGAAATTGTATTTCCTACAGCTGTACCTTTAAAACAAGTTTCGCCATCGTATGCCCAAGTAGAATTTGTAGCGGTTAATGATCCATAAATATCTAAAACACCAGATCCACCTAAAGTTGCATTATCATCTATATCCAATGACTTACATTCAGCAGGCACATCTATTTCTACGGTTGAACCAGCTGGTATAATTGCATTATTATTTCTGGAAGGAACACAATTATCGCTCCAGTTACTTGGAGTTCCCCAATTGTTATCAGTAGCACCTGTCCATGTATAATCAGCAAATGAAGGATCGCCAAAAATCCAGGCTGTATTACCACCTAAATCGTAAGAATTAGTTGCATTGAAATCAACCGCAGCTCCACTAGCTGATATATTCTTTACTTTCAGATAATTTAAATCTACATTTTCCGCTGAAATAAAACCTCCGGAATTTGCTCCATTAATAGTTATATAAGCATAACACTCTCCTTTTGCTATAAATACATCTTGAACATTTTGTACTCCA
>Ga0209692_10001548_pt1 | contig 30371 bp, 34 predicted proteins | sample tdDd472_FD_187129 | JGI IMG/M metagenome (GOLD analysis project Ga0209692, IMG submission 187129) | Marine sediment microbial communities from the Atlantic coast under amendment with organic carbon and nitrate - tdDd47.2 (SPAdes)... | ecosystem: Environmental > Aquatic > Marine > Coastal >...
CGGCTCAGCAATTCCGCTTCCGCCAAGGGGTGTTGGCCGAGCGGGCCGCTGTTGGAGTCAAGCTGCCCTCAGTGCGACGGGGTTTTTAGGCAATCGACTGGCGGGAATCCTTGACTCGCCCTTATGCTCAACTTAATTATAACCGCAGCAAGCTCCAGTTCTTATTGGGGCCAAGTTTTAGTCTCTATATATGCTCAATGTGAGCATAAGGAGAGAGAAGATGAATGTAGTATCTCAGGACGCCGAACGTCAGGCCCAGGCTTTGGAGCGGACGCGCCCTTTGTTTGAACGGGCGGGCTCGGCTATCCCCGAGAGCAACTGGCCCCATTTGGCGCCTTATGTGGAAGAGGTCTTGCGCTTGAAGGAAGAGCGCAATGCGGTGATTTTGGCGCACAACTATATGACGCCGGATATTTTCCACTGCATCGCCGATATCAAGGGTGATTCCCTGGCGCTGGCCCGTGAAGCGATGAATGTGGATGCCGATGTGATCGTCATGTGCGGTGTCCATTTCATGGCCGAGACGGCGAAAATCCTCAATCCGGGGAAGACCGTGCTAATCCCCGACCCGCTGGCCGGGTGTTCCCTGGCCGAGTCGATCACCGGGGCCGATTTGCGCAAGCTGCGCGAAAAACATCCCGGCGTTCCCATCGTTTCTTACGTCAACACCACGGCCGACGTGAAGGCCGAAACGGATGTCTGCTGCACGTCCGCCAACGCCAAAAAAGTGGTGGAATCGCTTGGCGTGCCGAAAGTGATTATGACGCCCGATGAGCTGTTGGCGCGTAATGTCGCTGCCGAAACCGATGTGGAGATCATCACCTGGGCCGGGTCTTGCGAGGTGCATGAAACTTTCGAGGCGGCTCAAGTTGATCGGTTGCGCAAGGCCCATCCCGATGTGGTGGTGCTGGCCCATCCCGAGTGTCCGCCCGAGGTCGTCGAAAAATCCGACTTCTCCGGTTCGACCACCGGCATGGCCAACTGGGTTGCAGATCACAAGCCCAAGAAAGCGGCGCTGATTACCGAATGTTCGATGAGCGACAACCTGATTTCGCAGTGCCCGGATACCCAGTTCATCCGGTCCTGCAGCCTGTGTCCGCACATGCAGCGCATCACCATCGACAAGGTGGCCGAGAGCCTGCGCGACCTGACCGTCGAAGTGACCGTCGACCCGGAAATTGCAAAACGGGCTCGGCGCTCCGTCGAACGGATGATCGAAATCGGCTAGGACCTTTGGCAGATGTCTTATTCCCCCTCCGCTCTTCCCGGTAAAACCGATGTGCTGATCATCGGCGGTGGCGCGGCCGGTCTGTCGGCGGCGCTTGAATGCACGGGCCTCGACGTGACGGTGCTGGCTAAGGCTCCCGTCGGCGAAGGAGCTTCGAGCGCCTTGGCCCAGGGCGGCGTCGCTGCGGCAGTCGCGCCGGAAGACAAAGCTGAAGATCACAGTCGGGATACCCATAAGGCCGGGGCTGGGTTGTGCGATCCGCAAGCCGTCGGTCTGTTGACCGGGCTAGGCCGCCAGGGCATTGAGCGACTGGTCAAGCTGGGTATGGTTTTTGACCGGACCGAAGACGGCTCTTTCCAGTTGAGCCGGGAAGCGGCCCACGGTTGCCGTCGGGTGCTTCATGCCCATGGTGACGGGACGGGACGCGAGCTGATGCGTGCGCTCGGGGCGGCGGTGACAAAGGCGGCGCATGTGCGGGTGGTTTCTGGGGCAACGGCGGAAGAGTTGATTATCGAAAAAGGCCGGGTCTGCGGTGCTTGGGTAGCGGATGAACAAGGTCATCTCCAAGCCGTCATGGCTCGTGCGGTGGTTCTGGCGACGGGTGGCATTGGTCAGCTTTTCGCCAAAACGACCAACCCGGAAACGGCTACCGGCGATGGTCTCGCCATGGCCGCCGAAGCCGGTGCGGTAATCGCCGATCCCGAATTCGTGCAGTTCCATCCGACGGCCATCGATGTGCAGGGTGGCGCGGGCGAGCCCCTGCCGCTGGCGACCGAAGCCCTGCGCGGCGAAGGGGCTGAGCTGGTTGACGGTAAAGGCGTGCGGTTCATGACGGCGGTTCATGATGATGCGGAGCTGGCCCCGCGCGACGTAGTGGCGCGCGCCATCTGGCGACAGCGCGCTCAGGGCCGCAAAGTGTTCCTCGACGCCCGCAAAGCTGTTGGCGAGCGTTTCCCCGAACAGTTCCCCACCGTTTTCGGGCTCTGTATGGAAGCCGGAATAGACCCGCGCAAGCAGCCCATCCCGGTGGTTCCTGCGGTCCACTATCACATGGGTGGTGTGGCTGTTGACGGGCGGGGCCGGACCTCGCTTGACGGGCTTTGGGCCTGCGGAGAAGTGGCGGCGACGGGCGTTCATGGGGCCAACCGGTTGGCCAGCAATTCGTTGCTGGAAGCCGTTGTTTTCGGTCCCCGCGTGGCCGAAGATATTCTGGCAAGCGCCCTGCCCAACCATCCCGAAACGCTTGAGTCGGCCCGGCAGGACAATGCGCTGGCTTCCGGCGGTGATGAGATGGCTTGGCGGCGGTTGCGTGCTTTGGCTTACGAACATTTGGGCGTGATGCGCGAAGAAGCGGGATTGCGCCTGCTGATGGAAGAGGCCTCGGGCCTGATGGAGCGGGTGCCAACCCGTGCGGTCTATCGGGCCGCCAGTGTTTTGCTCATTGCTTCGGCGGCGGCCTTGGCCCGTAAGGAGAGCCGGGGAGCGCATTTCCGCGCCGACTGCCCCGAGCTTTCGGCAACGGGACCGATGCGCACCTTTATAACCTTAGAAGATGCCCGGCGTCTGGCGGCGACGGGTGATGATACCGTGACCTTCGGAACGAGGCAGGCATGACACGTAAACCTTCCGGGCTGGTAAAGCTGCCCACCACCTTCGTACGCCAGGCCATCCGTAAGGCGCTCGATGAAGACATGGGCCGGGCCGGAGATATCACCACCGATTCCATCGTTCCGGCGGATGACCGGATGACTGCCGAAATCGTCGCGCGGCAACCGGGCTGCATCGCGGGTTTGGACTTTGCCGCCCAGGCTTTCCGCAAGCTGGGAAAACGAAACGCCAAAATCAAGTTTCTCAAAGAAGACGGCGCATGGGTTGAGCCGGGTGAGGCGGTGCTGCGGGTCCAGGGACCGGCGCGGGCGATCCTGACGGCGGAGCGTGTCGCGCTTAATTATGTTGGTCATCTGTCGGGGATCGCTACCTCGACTCGCGAAATTGTCGAGGCGGTCAAGCCCCACAAGGTCAAAATCACCTGCACACGCAAAACAACGCCGGGTCTTCGGGCTTTTGAGAAATACGCCGTGCGCGCCGGCGGAGGCTCTAACCACCGTTTTGGGCTCGATGACGGGATCCTAATCAAGGACAACCATGTGGCCGTGGCTGGCGGCATTGCGCCCGCTATTGAACAGGCCAAAGCTCATGCGGGCCACATGGTCAAGATCGAGATTGAGGTCGATACCCTGGATCAGTTGGCCGAAGCGCTTGAGTGCGGCGTCGATGTGGTGCTGCTCGACAATATGCCGCCCAAGACGCTGAAAAAAGCCGTCGCCATGATCGACGGGCGGGCCATTGCGGAAGCTTCGGGCGGGATCACGGTCAAGACCGCGCCCGCCGTGGCGGCGACGGGGGTCGACGTGATTTCGGTCGGCTGGCTGACCCACAGCGCGCCGTCTCTCGACGTCGGGCTTGATTTCGTCAAATAATCAAGTCACTCACCTGACGCGACGTCACCCTTTTCGAGCGATAGGGAAATAGGGCAATCTATGGGAACGCACCGTTCCTTTAAGGGGAGACCCATGTCCTATACCGTTTTGTCGCTCGATGTCACCGACCATATCGCCCACGTTCGTTTCAATCGGCCCAAGGAATACAATTCCATGACCCTGCCGTTTTGGCAGGAGATCGTCGATGTTTTCCGTGAAATCGGGGGGCGTCCCGAGGCGCGGGTGGTCGTTGTTTCCTCGGAAGGAAAGCATTTCACTTCGGGGCTCGATCTTTCGGCTTTCCAAAATCTGACCCAGGAAATCGCCGAGGGCGAACCCGGTCGCCTGCGCGAACAGCTTTACCGCACCATCCTCGAACTTCAGGAAACCATGTCGTCGCTCGAAAAATGCCGGGTGCCGGTGCTGGCCGCCATCCAGGGCGGCTGTATAGGCGGCGGGGTCGATCTGGTGACGGCGGCCGACATGCGCTACTGCACGGAAAACGCCTTTTTCCAAATTCAGGAAATCAATATCGGCATGACCGCTGATGTTGGCACCCTGCAACGGCTGCCCAAGCTGATCGGCATGGGCATGACCAAGGAACTGGCCTTCACTGGTCGCCGCTTCTTAGCCGCCGAAGCCAAGGAACACGGACTGGTCAACGCGGTTTATCCCGATGCGGAATCGCTGCTCAATGGCGTTATGGAAATCGCCGCGGCCATCGCCTCTAAGTCGCCGCTTTCGATCATCGGAACCAAAGAGGTGCTCCATTATGCGCGCGATCACTCGGTCGAAGACGGCCTAAAGCAGATCGCCACCTGGAACGCCGGGATGCTGTTTTCAAGCGATTTGATGGAAGCGGCCAAGGCGAACGCCACCAAGAGCGCGCCGAAATTCAAAGACGTCCTGGCGCCGAAAAATCTGGTGAAATAACGAAAGAAATCAGGAGCTTGATATTTCTTTTGAGTGCGGTCCATTCCAGGCGCCGTGAATAGTACCCTGTCATGCAACCGGGTTGCGGTTAACGCTTGAACATCAAGGATAGATTGTTAAAATCCTACCCAACATCTTGGGGGCGTGTTTTCCGTATGACGAACTGGTTGAGACTAGGAGCCGTGGCTGCGTTTCTGGCCGCACCGATGGCCGCATGGGCCATGGATGGTTCCGTTGACTCTGCCTTCCGTCTCTTCCCGATAAAGCCTTACCCGTTTCCCTGACCCGGGATGGCGCCCTGAAGGTGAGCATGGACCGGGAGAGCGGCGGCGACTATCTGTTCAAGAAAATGGCCGACTCCTATTTCTTTCAGAAAAGGTTGATCGCAATCCAAAAACTGATTGATACGAATCAGGTGAGCCTTGATCGATGCTTCCAGTGAAAAAGAAGTGCCGCTAAATAAAATCGTCTAAAAGCCTCTTGTGCGGTTACTCGCCAGCCGCGCTTGCCTGTATGCCATGATAACGTATATACTTTATCATGAATAAGTTATGGAGAAGCCTGTTATGCCCAAGCAAGCCATGTTCAGCATGAAACTGGAGGCGGAGCTGCATGAAGCCTTTATGGCTGAAGCCGAGGCGGCGCACCGTCCGGCGTCTCAGATCGTCCGAGATTTCATGCGTGACTTCATTAAACGGCGGCGCGAGGCGCAGGAATATGAAGATTACCTGCGCCAAAAGGTCGCGGCGGCCCGAAAGTCTGTTGACGCCGGTGTTGGCCGATCCCATGAAGACGTCGAGGCGGATTTCGCGGCGCGGCGCGAGGCCCTATTGGCGGTGACGGGGCATTCTAAATCGTGAAGGTGCGTTGGGCGCCGGAGGCAGAAAACGACCGGCTCAACATCATGACCTATATTGCCGAGAACGATCCCATGGCGGCTCTACGCATGGACGATTTGTTTGGCGCTGCGGCGGGAGACTTGGCCGAATTTCCGGAAAGAGGGCGCGAAGGCATCGTTCCTGGCGCCCGTGAGCTGATTCCCCACAAGTCTTACCGCATGGTCTATCAAATTATCGAAGACACGGTCTGGGTCTTGGCAGTCGTCCACACCTCACGCCTTTGGCCGTAGGCTGGAAAGTGGATGAGGCGGTCAATGGAGGAGCGGATGGCTTGTGCGAAACGGACTGCGGCCCGTTCGTCTTCCTCGGCAATGTGGGAAAAATGTGAAGCCAAGTCGCCTTGGGCAAGGCGGGTATAGCGGATTTTCATGCGCCGTATTTGGCGTAGACGGCGTCGATTTCTTTTTCTGTGGCGAAGTCCAGCGTACGCCGGGCCTCTTCGACGCCCGCAATCTGTTCCGCCGTCAGGCGTGTGGCGTCTTCGACGATTTCGATGCTGACTTCAAATGTGGCCTCTGGCGGCAAATTGGCCGCATAAAACGCCAAGTCCTTACCGCGCATTTACTCTTTGAGTTTCGGCATGTTTGGCCTTTCCAATTCTTATTGCATAAGAATAGCAAACACGAAGAGAAAAGGAAATACGGGCAGGCCACGCCTATGGAGCTAAGTGATATGGCGGGGTTAAGCGCCTGCCGCTTCGGCCTCGGCAAGCGCGCCCATCTTGGCGAAAAGGTCGAGTGATTTTTGCGCTTCCTCGGGATCGAGCCTGGAAAGCGCGAATCCCACATGAACGATCACGTAGTCGCCGACCACACAGCCTTCGACAAGCGAAAGGCTGATGTTTTTGCGCACGCCGCCCACTTCAACGACGGCGTTGTCGTCTTCAAGCAGTTCGACGATTTGGGCCGGGATGGCGACGCACATGGTTTGTCTCTTAAAAAAAACTGGTTCTTAAAGATGGCGCTACCATAACCGAGGGCCTGTTCCCGCGCCAGCCGAATATTGCGCCCGTTTATCTGTGTTTAACGCCTTCAACCTTAGAATCCGGTAAAGTGGACGTGAACCCCAACAGTTGAAAAGCTAAAGACGTCATGACGGTCAATGGGAAAAGAGTTCGGGAACTGGGCGCTCCCCGCTGCAAGAGTGAGGTGGAGCGGCGGCTAACGTATTTGTTGGAAAGATTCGAGGCCTATGCCGCGCAAGGGGGCGGCACCCTATCCATCGAGACGGTGCGCAGTGAAATCGCCGCCCTTCTACAGTCCGGTGCGATAGACTATGGCGAGGTTTTCAAGGAATGCCTGGTTCTTTTAAGCGATGAGGTTTGGGAAGAGAAACGTCAGAATGCTTTCGGGCGACTGATTGTCAGAGATTTTGAGGAAAATCTCACCCGGCAAATCAATCCGAATATCGAATCGGAACGAGTGCCCCGCCGCGCCATCGGTCCTTTTCTTAATGTGCTGGCGATGCTGCTCGGTGACAAAACCTATAAGAAGTTCTACGACGAGGCCCGCGACTTACGAAGCAGGCTGCAACTGGAAACCGGGTGTGTTTCCGTTTGGAATGAATTTTTCGGCCATGAGGATGCTACACGGATCAAGCTCCAGGTTTATGCGGCTGTAGCGCGCCAGTTTGCCGACTTCGAAAAACGGACTCTTTGGTTCGTCCAGGTGATGAATTCACAGCTTGACCATCAAGTGACTGTGGCGGACCTGGAAGGCCGCCCGCAGTGGGTTTTCCAGAAGCATCATTTTTATGCGCTGATGAATGAGCTTTTCGCGCCCATGGAGAGCCTGCTTTCAAGTAAGATCGCCGTTGAGCGGATGGAAAAATATCTGGGTGTCGATGGCGTTGAATTTGTCCGTCTCTTTTTGCGCAATGTCCGAGAGCGTCTGGCGGAAAGTCAGTAACCTTCATCGCCCCGTAACAGTTCCGGCCTTCCCCCAACTGTTAAAAACAGGCTACAGTTTCGCCCAAGGAAAAAGGGAAACAAAAAGAATCCATGGGCCATAATCCATTGAACAATGTTGCGCTGGCCTTGTTGCCGGGTCTCGTTGCGCTTGGCGCACTGACTTTTTTTGGCAAGGTTGAGTTGGAAAGCACGGCGCTTGTCGGGGCGCTGTTTATTGCGGGTGCGGGCTGGTTGGTTCATCGCATGAGTCGTGGCTCCATCGAACGCCCCCCTTCGCGAAGAGTGACCACCCTAGACGGCAGCTTACTGGAAAGTCTTCCCTCGCCCATTCTGTTGCTTGGCCGGGATCGCCGGGTTGCGGCGCTCAATAAAGCCGCACGGCGGACTTTTGCCGTCGACCCGCTAAAAAAAGACCTCGCTCTCGCCATTCGTCATCCGGCGGTTTTGAAGGCGGCCGATGACGCCTTGTCGGGAAAGGGCGGCGGACAGGCGGTTGAGGTCTCCTTTGGTGGCGAAACGCCGCGTGTCTTTACCGTGCTCATCGAGCCGATGGGCGAAGGGCAGGACAAGGCCCCCTTAGGTGCCGTAGTTGTGCTCAACGACATTACGTCGGATAAGGCCATTCAGGAAATGCGCAACGACTTCGTGGCGAATGTGAGCCATGAGTTGCGCACCCCTCTCTCGTCGATCAAAGGGTTTATCGAAACGCTTCTCGGCTCGGGCAAGGGCGATGCGGAGGCGACCGAGCGGTTTCTTGGGATTATGGGGAGTGAGGCCGAGCGTATGGCCCGGCTGATCGATGACTTGTTGTCGCTATCCCGTATCCAGGTCAATCAACACGTTGCGCCTCAGGACAAGGTAGACCTTAAGCCGCTCATTGAAGGAATAGCCGAATCCCTGGCTCCGGTCGCCAAGGAAAGGAATGTGACGATTGAGACGCAATTGCCGAACGATCTGATGAGTGTGCTGGGTGATCGCGATCAACTCTATCAGGTGTTCATCAATTTGGTGAATAACGCCATTAAATATGGCGCTGAAGGCGGGAAGGTTGTTCTCAAAGCCGAGCCGGTGGAGCGGGTCCGTGGCACCGGCTCTCCCGGTGTCGGGGTCTCGGTTTCCGATAGCGGCGATGGTATTCCCCAGGAGCATATCCCCCGCTTGACGGAGAGGTTCTACCGGGTCGATAAGGCGCGGTCGCGTCAACTGGGCGGGACGGGACTCGGCCTCGCCATCGTCAAACACATCGTTACCCGCCATCGGGGACGCCTGATCATTGAAAGTCGATTGGGTGAGGGAAGCGCCTTTACGGTGCAGCTTCCAGCAGCCGAACGAACCGTTGATTCCGACAAAATGTGAATAAATGGGAGCGGCTGTCATTAAACTGTAACAGGGGTGTCATAAAAAGGCAGTGGCGAAGGCCTATGAGGGAACTCGCGAAAGCGGAAGACCGCTTGAAGAGAGTTAACATTGCTAGGAAGCATGAAACCCATGTTCAAAAAATCCATTGTCTTGGCGGCCGTCGCTACCGTCGCCATGGTCAGCGCAGCTCAGGCCCGCGACCAGATCCGCATCGTCGGATCCTCCACTGTTTATCCGTTTGCCACCGCCGTTGCCGAAAACTTCGGTAAAACCACCGACTTCAAGACTCCGGTCGTTGAATCCACCGGTTCCGGTGGCGGTCTGAAATTGTTCTGCGCCGGTGTTGGCGAAGAGCATCCGGACATCACCAACGCTTCCCGGGCGATCAAAAAGTCCGAGATCGAGCGTTGCGCCAAAAACGGCATCAAAGACATCACCGAAGTGAAAGTCGGCTACGACGGAATCGTCTTCGCCAACGCCAAAGGCGCACCGACGATGAAAATCACCCGCCAGCAGCTTTTCCTGGCCCTGGCCAAAGACGTTCCGGCCGGTGAAGGCAAGCTTCAGCCGAACCCCCACCAGACCTGGAAAGACGTCGATCCGTCGCTTCCCGACGTGAAAATCGAAGTTCTTGGCCCGCCGCCGACCTCCGGTACCCGCGACGCTTTCGCCGAACTGGCTCTTGAAGGCGGCTGCAAGAAGATTGGTTGGATCAAGGCCATGAAGAAGCAGGACAAGAAGAAGTATAAAGCCATCTGCCACTCAATCCGTGAAGACGGCGCTTATGTGGAAGCTGGTGAAAACGACGTTCTGATCATTCGTAAGCTGGAAGCCAACCCGAAAGCCTTCGGTGTGTTTGGTTACTCCTTCCTCGACCAGAACGGCGACAAGGTTCAGGGCAGCCTGGTTGACGGTGTTGAGCCGACCTTTGAAAACATTGCCGACGGCAAATACCCGGTTTCCCGCCCGCTGTTCTTCTACGTGAAGAAAGCTCATGTCGGTGCGGTTCCGGGCATGAAGGAATACCTGGCTGAGTTCACTTCCGAAAAAGCCTGGGGCGACGAAGGCTACCTTTCCGAAAAAGGCCTGATCCCCATGCCGAAAGAAGAGCGCACCAAGTACATGAACGACGCTAAGGCGCTGAACAACAACCTGATGATGTAAGCATCCGGTTCGTGGCGGGGACGGCCCTTTATGCGGGGTCGTCCCAAGCCATTTTTTTAAGTTATTGGTTTTGACCTCTTGATGTGACAACGGCTGCAAAAAGGCAGCGCAACAAAATGCAAACAACCATTCTTGCCGCCACCTTGACCTGTCTTGCGATTTTCGGTTTTTACGCCGGGCGCACGAGAGCGTTGTCCCTGGTTTCCGGGCGGGCGAGCAAACTTCATTCCCTGCCCAGCTACTACGGCTATTACCTGGCCATGTGGTGCGGCATTCCAAGTTTCCTGCTTGTTCTCGGCTGGGCCTTCTTCGAGCCGGTGGTTGGCGAGCGGATCATCCTTTCGACCCTTTCGACCGAAACCATCGGGAATGCCGGTGAAATGCTCGGTGTGTTGGTCAACGATGTGCGCAACCTTGCCAGCGGTAATATCGTCAGCCGCCAAATCACACCCGAGATGCAGGCGGCCGCCGACTATTATACATCGGTCAATCGCACTGGCTTTGCCGGGTTGATTGTCGTGGCGCTCGCCGTGGCTATCGGCGGCATTCTATTGGGCCATCGACGGATCAGCGCCAGGCTCAAGGCCCGGCACCATGTGGAAGGGTTCGTTAAGGGTTTTTTGGTTATCAGTTCGACGGCCGCCATTTTGACGACGATTGGGATTATCCTGTCGCTGTTGTTCGAATCCATTCGGTTTTTCCAGCTGGTTTCGCCCATAGAGTTTTTGTTCGGCCTGGAATGGAGCCCACAGACGGCGCTGCGCGCCGATCAGGTCGCCAGTTCCGGTTCGTTTGGCGCCGTGCCGCTGTTCGCCGGCACCATGCTGATCTCGTTTATCGCCATGTGCGTCGCCGTTCCCATCGGCTTGCTTTCGGCCATTTACATGTCCGAGTACGCACCCAAAAAGGTTCGGGCCATCGCCAAGCCGTTGTTGGAAATTCTGGCGGGTGTCCCGACCGTCGTTTACGGCTTTTTCGCCGCTCTGACCCTGGCCCCCTGGATCCGCGATACAGGCGGCATGATGGGTTTGAGCGTTTCCTCCGAGAGTGCGCTGGCCGCTGGTCTTGTCATGGGCATCATGATCATTCCCTTCGTTTCCTCGCTCTCCGACGACGTGATCAACGCCGTTCCTCAAGCTATGCGGGATGGCGCTTTTGGGCTGGGCGCAACGACATCGGAATGCGTTCGTCAGGTCATTTTACCGGCGGCGCTGCCGGGGATCGTCGGGGGTGTCTTGCTGGCCGTTTCGCGAGCCATCGGCGAAACCATGATTGTCGTCATGGCCGCCGGTCTGGCGGCGAACCTGACGGCCAATCCGTTGGATGCGGTCACAACCGTGACGACACAGATCGTTACTCTACTGGTTGGCGACCAGGAGTTCGATAGCGCTAAGACTTTGGCGGCTTTCGCCCTGGGGCTGGTTCTGTTCTTCATGACCCTGGCGCTCAATATCGTCGCCCAGCGGGTCGTCAAAAAATACCGAGAGCAATATGAATAGTTCGCAAGCAACAACGGTCAATCCGACGACCCAGAAAATCCGCGCAGGCTTGAAGAAGCGTTATGCGGCCGAACGCCGGTTCCAGTTCTATGGAATGGCCGGTATTTCCATCGCCGTCATTGCCCTGCTTATTCTGTTCGTTTCCATTGGTTCCAAGGGCTATACGGCTTTTGTCCAGACCCATGTCGAGCTTGAGGTGTTTTTCGATGAGCAGATCATCGACCCGTCAGGCGAGAGGAAGACGGATGAATTGAGCCGCGCCGACTATGCCGGGGTGGTCAAGGCGACGCTTCGCGCTCGCTTTCCCGAGGTGAAGAATCGTCGTGACAAGCGCCAGCTCTATGGTTTGATCAGCACAGGCGCAGCGTTTGATCTGCGCGAAATGGTCATGACCGATCCGTCGATTATCGGAACGACCCAAAGGGTTGAACTGATTGCTTCGGATGATGTGGATATGCTGATCAAGGGGCATATCCATCGCGATACCGAAGAAAGTGCGAGGCCGATCAAAGACAAGCAAATCGCCTGGATCGAGCAGTTGGAAGAAGCAGGCGCGGTTTCGACGCCGTTTAACGAGCGGCTTTTCTCCCGGGGCGATTCCCGTGAGCCGGAACTGGCCGGTATCTGGGGCGCAATCGTCGGGTCTTTCTATACCATGCTGGTGACCCTCACGCTGTCGTTCCCGTTGGGGGTGGCCGCGGCAATTTATCTTGAGGAGTTTGCCCACAAGAGCAAGCTGGCGGCTCTGATTGAGGTGAATATCAACAACCTGGCGGCGGTCCCTTCCATCGTCTTCGGTCTTCTCGGTCTGGCGGTGTTTCTCAACTTTTTCCAGATGCCGCGCTCAGCGCCCCTGGTCGGTGGCGTGGTTCTGGCCCTGATGACGTTTCCAACGATCATTATTGCCGGTCGGGCGGCCCTTAAAAGCGTGCCGCCGTCAATCCGCGAGGCTGCGGCCGGTCTCGGCGCTTCGCGCACCCAGGTGGTGTTCCACCATGTTCTGCCGCTCGCCATGCCCGGCATTTTAACCGGGACGATTATCGGCATGGCCCGCGCGGTCGGCGAGACGGCCCCGTTGCTGATGATCGGCATGGTCGCCTTTATCGTCGATATTCCCCAAGGGATTTCCGATCCGGCAAGCGTATTGCCGGTGCAGGTTTATCTCTGGGCCGATGCCCCGGAAAGGGCTTTTGTAGAGCGGACTTCCGCGACTACGATGGTTCTTCTCGGGTTTCTGATCGCTATGAACGCCGCGGCGGTAATGCTGCGCAAGAAATTCGAGAGGCGTTGGTAATGTTTGCATTTCAAGAAAAGAAAGAGGAAGCCAAAGTGACACAGGCTGCCCAGGCTCAAGAAGCCGAAGTTATTCCCGTTCCCGAAGAACCGCCGGTCGAAAATAAGGTGGTTGCCGATAAGGTGACGGTTCACTATAGCGGCGCTCAGGCGCTGTTTGATATCGATCTCGAAATTCCGGAGCGCCGGGTAACGTCGTTGATCGGCCCATCGGGCTGCGGCAAATCGACGTTCCTGCGCTGCATCAACCGGATGAACGACACCATCGAAGGCTGTGAAGTCGGCGGCACCATCATGATGGATGGGGACAATATCAACGGAAACGACATCGACGTGGTGGAACTCCGCGCCAGGGTCGGCATGGTGTTCCAAAAACCCAACCCGTTTCCCAAGTCGATCTACGACAACGTGGCCTATGGTCCGCGTATCCATGGCTTGGCCTCAGATAGCGCGGAGCTTGATGAAATCGTTCATCGGAGCCTTGAAAAAGCCGGTTTGTGGAACGAGGTCAAAGATCGTCTTCTAGAGCCGGGAACGGGGCTTTCAGGCGGCCAGCAGCAACGCCTCTGCATTGCTCGCGCCATTGCGGTGAGTCCTGAGGTGATTTTGATGGATGAGCCCTGTTCGGCGCTCGACCCCATCGCCACAGCGAAGATCGAAGAACTGATCGACGAGATCAGAGAGAACTTCACCATCGTGATCGTCACCCATTCCATGCAGCAGGCGGCCCGTGTGTCTCAATATACGGCCTTCTTCCATCTTGGAAAGTTGGTGGAGAAAGGCCTGACGGAAAAGATTTTTACCGAGCCCGACGATCAACGGACTCAAGACTACATTACCGGGCGGTTTGGGTAAGGAGATCGGATCGTGGCATCGGAACACATCGTTAAATCTTTCGACGAAGAACTTTCGCGTCTCGACAACTTGGTCGCCACCATGGGCGGCTTGGCGGAAAGTCAGTTGCACGACTCTCTGGCCGCCCTGATCGTGCGGGACGTGGCTTTGGCTGAAAAGGTCGTGGCCGAAGACAGGCGCATCGACGGCATGGAAGAAGAAATCAACGATCAGGCGCAAAAACTCTTGGCCCTCCGTCATCCGGTGGCCGACGACCTGCGTTTGGTGATCGCCGGTTTGAAGGTTTCGAGCGACTTGGAGCGCATTGGCGACTACGCCAAGAATATCGCCAAGCGGACGCAGATTTTGACCGATGCGCCGAAACTGGGCACGTCGAACTCCATCAAGCGGATGGGGGGAATTGTCGAATCGATGATCCGCGATGTGCTGGACGCTTATCTGGCCCGTGATATCGATAAGGCCGATGACGTGCGCAACCGGGATGAAGAGGTAGACGCCCTGCATTCGAGCCTGTTTCGCGAGTTGCTCACCTACATGATGGAAGACCCGCGCAACATCAGCTACTGCACCCACCTGCTTTTTGTCGCCAAAAATATCGAGCGGATGGGCGATCACGTCACCAATATTGCAGAGAACGTGATTTTTATGGTCTCGGGCCATCGGCCGGAGGATGCCCGGCCCAAGGACGACGAGACGCCGTTTACCCTTGTCGATTCGGAAAGCGCCGTTTCGTCGGTTTAAGAGGAAGAGAAGATAATGAGTTCGCGCGTATTGATCATTGAAGACGATCCGTCGATCGTCGAAATGCTGCGCTATAATCTGGAAAAAGCCGGATTTGAGCCCCTGGTCGCCATGGATGGTGAGGAAGGGGTAATGTTGGTTGAGGAAGAAGATCCCGATCTGGTGGTTCTCGACTGGATGTTGCCTTTGATGTCGGGCATCGAGGTATGCCGCCGTATCCGCCGTCGTCCCGAGTCGAAAGACCTGCCGATCATCATGCTGACGGCAAAGGGTGAGGAAACCGACCGGGTGCGGGGTTTGGAAAGCGGGGCTGACGATTATGTCGTTAAACCCTTCTCCCCATCGGAAATGATGGCGCGTATTCGCGCCGTTCTACGCCGCGCCAAGCCGTCTTTGAACGATGAAACCCTGGAGTATTCAGGCATCATCATGGATCTGGCCGCGCATCGGGTCACCCGCGACGGCGATCCGGTTAAGCTGGGGCCGACGGAATACAGGTTGCTCAAGGTGTTTCTTGAGCGGCCGGGTCGGGTGTTCTCCCGTGAGCAATTGCTCGACATGGCTTGGGGCCGCGACATTCACGTAGAACCCCGGACGGTCGACGTCCATATCCGGCGCTTAAGAAAAGCGCTCAACGAAGGGGAACGGATGGACCTCTTAAGGACCGTCCGCTCTGCCGGATACGCGCTCGATACCCAGGCGGTCTAGATCAAGTAGAACGCTAAACGAAAAAAGCCCCGGCCAGCGCCGAGGCTTTGCTTTTCAACTTTAGGCCGCTTTAGACCTTGAGCCGTTCGACGACGGTGTCGTTGGCTAGGTGGGATTCGGCGATTTCGTCGGCGTCTTCGAGGGATTTGGGCGAATACCAAACACCTTCGGGATAGACCACGACCACCGGCCCCTGGTCGCAACGACCGAGGCACCCGGCCGAGCTGATCCGCACACCTTCAAGGCCCAGGGCGTCGGCTTTTTCCCAAAGCCGCTTCCCGATGTCGTTGCCGCCGCTTTGGGCGCAACTGCCTTTGGGGTGGCCTTCCGGGCGCATCTGGCTGCAGAAAAAAACGTGTTTACGGAAAAAAAGATCATCGGACATGCGTTCAAGTTTCTCCCTTGGTCTCGATTGATTGTTCCCCGCTTCTTGGAAGCGGGCTGTTTATGGGTGGCCGGACTTTATCGGTTGTGGCCTGTTGCCGCAAGGGTGGGGTTGAAAGGAACAAGGCGGGCCTTGCAATGCGCTTTGGTTTGGCAACAATGGGAGCAGACCCTAATTGGAGGAATGATCCTGTGCCCCATACCACGACCCTTGCCGGACCTTTTGACCCCCCCGCCAATGGTGCGGAAGCCAAGCAGATCGTTATTTTTCTCCATGGTTATGGCGCGGACGGCAATGATCTGATCGGTCTTGCGCCGATGTTCGCTCAGGGGCTTCCAGAGGCTCAGTTCTACGCGCCCCATGCGCCGGAGCCTTGCGAAATGTCGCCGTTCGGACGGCAATGGTTCAGTCTCGCCAATTACGATCCCAACTTCCTGCGCCGCGATCCGGAAACCATGGGGGCGATCTATAAGGCCATGCTCGATGGGGCTCGGGAGGCCGCGCCCATTCTCAACGCTTTTATCGATGAGCGACTGGACGAACATGGCCTGAAGCCGGACAAGATGGCTTTGGTCGGTTTCTCGCAGGGCACCATGATGGCGCTTCATGTGGCATTGCGCCGCGAAGAATCGGTTGCCGCCATCGTCGGTTATTCGGGAGCCCTGGTCGGGCGCGATGTGCTGGCCGAAGAGATTAAGTCTCGTCCGCCGGTCCAGTTGATCCATGGGGTCGACGACCCCGTCGTGCCGTTTGAGGCCATGGCCGCCGCCGAACAAGGGCTGAAAAGCGTTGGCATCAAGGTGGAGAGCATGTCGCGTCCCGGCCTTCAGCACGGTATCGATCCGGAAGGAATCGTGCGCGGCATTGAGTTTTTAAGAGATGGGTTCGGAATCGCCTAAGTTGGCTCTGCGATCAGTTGGTGATGAACAGAGCGATAGGTTCGCCATAATAGAAAGCGATAAGTCCGGCCAGGGCAATGGAGCCGACCCAGGCGACGGTGCTCATCATATAATCGATCTGGTTGATCATAAATCAAAGGTTCCAAACGTACGCCTATTCCCTCAAGGGGCGGCAGCTTGACGCTAAGTTTCCATTTTTTGGAATCGTCTGCATCTTACCCAACGTAAGCCAAGGCCGCTTCACCCAAATGGGGGGTGTCGATGCCTTTTTCAACAAAATGTAGCCCCTCAATGAAACAAAGTGGCTGAAATCCTTTTTGCTAAGGCTACGTCTACTATGAACCTTGTTCATAAAAATGAACTATTGTATATTTCAGACGCTTTAGTGAGAGGAATGATCAAAATGTTTGAAGCTTTGACCTATGAAGTCGAGGGGCGGATCGCCCGTATAACTCTTAACCGACCTGAGAGATTAAACGCCATCAACAGCGCGATGCCGGGTGAAATCGCCGCCGCCGTTGCCGAGGCCAACCGGGACGACGATGTGCATGTGATTGTTCTGCAAGGGGCGGGTGAGGCTTTTTGCTCCGGCTACGACCTTAAGGACTTTGCCGAAAAACCGGGTGAGAACGAAGGGATTCAGGAAATGCCCTGGGACCCGATGGTCGACTACAAGTTCATGCGGGCCTGCACCGACAATTTCACCTCCCTTTGGCGGTCCTACAAACCGACCATCGCCAAGGTGCAAAAATATGCTGTGGCGGGCGGGTCCGATATCGCGTTGGCCTGTGATTTTGTCATTATGGAAAAAACCGCAAAGATCGGGTATCCACCGGCTCGTGTCTGGGGCTGTCCGACGACGGCCATGTGGGTCTATCGGCTGGGGGCTGAAAAAGCCAAGCGGATGCTGCTGACCGGCGACTTGGTGACCGGTGTTGAGGCCAAGGATATGGGATTGGTGCTTGATGCCGTCGCCCCTGAGAAGCTTGAAGCAAGGGTCATGGAGTTGGCCGAGCGCATGGCGGGCGTTCCCAAGAACCAATTGATGATGCAAAAAATGATGATCAATCAGGCCTACGATTCCATGGGCTTGGCCAACACGCAGATGATCGCAACCCTTTTTGACGGCATAACGCGGCATAGCCCCGAAGGGGTGTGGTTTAAGGATTATGCCGAGGAGGAAGGTTTCCATAAGGCGGTCGAGTGGCGGGATTCCGGTCGTGCGATCCCCGAGGGCCGTGAGCGCAAGGTGACGCCGTGAGTGATCCGGCGCGGGCAAAACGGCGGGCGGCGGTTCAAGCCTTCAAGCGTCAGGGAATTCTGGATGCTGCCGAGGCGGTGTTTCTGGAAGATGGGTTGGATAGTGCGACCATCCGGGCCATTGCCAAAAAAGCCGGTTGCGCCGCAGGGACGGTCTATCTTCATTTTCAGACCAAGGAAGATATCTATGCGGCTTTGTTGGGGGAGTCTCTGGAGAGACTCAAAAACTGGATCGAGCAAAAGGTTGAGGCGGCTCAGGCGGGGGGGGCGGCTGAAGAGGCGCTCGGCGCATTTTATCTCTATTATGCCGCCTACCCCCGTGAGCTTGACCTGGGGCTTTATCTCTTCCAGGGCGCGCAGCGACGGGGCCTGTCCAAAGCGCTGGATGCCCGCCTTAACGGCCAGTTGGAAGATTGCCTGATGCCGATGATGGCGTTTCTCCAAGAGGCCAGGGGATGGCCCGCCGCTCGGGCCCGCCAAGCCGTGCTCGATCTGGTTAGCCATATGGTTGGGTGTCTGATTCTTGAAAATACGGGACGTCTTAAGGCGTTGGGAGGAAAAGGTCCCGACATAATTGAGCGACGTGTGGCGGGCCTATTGGCTGAATAACAAGAAATGAATCCTTGTTCACTTCTAAAAAGTGAATTATGGTTCATTTTATGGTTTATCGTCAGACGGAAAAAATCAGGGTCCGTAAGGAGCAAACCCGCCAACGTCTCTTGAAAGCGGCGCGCGAGGCGATTGCCGAAGGAGGCTTCGCCGCCGTTCAAATGTCTTCCATCGCCGCTGCGGCGGGGGTGGCGACGGGAACGCTCTACCGCTATTTTCCTTCTAAGGCCGATGTGCTGACCGATGTGTTTCGTCTGGTTTCGCAGCGTGAAGTCGATGTGATGGCCCAGGTGGCGGCGGCTGACGGCACGGCGGCGGAACGTCTGGAGGCGGCTGTTGAGACCTTCGCTCGTCGAGCTTTGAAGGCGCCGCGACTGGCTTACGCCATGATATTCGAGCCGGTCGATCCGGAAGTCGACGCCGAACGTCTGGTGTTCCGGCGCTCCTATGCCGATGTTTTTCAAATGATCGTTGAGGCTGGCGTGTCCAGTGGTGAATTTCCAGAGCAGGATGTTTCCGTTGTCGCCAACTGCCTTGTCGGGACTTGTGCCGAATCGCTGGTCGGCCCTTTGGCGCCGGGCCAGGTTGATGAGGCTGGACAATCCGAGACTTCCGTCCGCGCCATCGCCCGTTTCTGCCTGAACGCCGTTTCTAAATAATATTTAAAACCGGGAGGTTTCCATGCATCCGCAAAAGCCCATTGCCAATTTACCAACCCATGAGGTTATCAACATGCCGCCCCATATGGGCGATCAGGATCTTTGGTCGTCGGATGCGGCTTTGCGCGAGGGTGTGGCCCGCGAAGGCGGCGGCTGGGCCGAGGCGCATCTGGCGCAGTTCGGCAAGCAGGCGGGAGCGGAAGAAACCTTTGAGAAAGCCGATCAGGCCAACCGCTTTAGCCCGGAACTTAAAACCTATGATCGGCATGGAATGCGGATCAATCAGATCGCCTTCCATCCGGCCTACCACGAACTGCACACCCTTGCGGTTTCCAACGGTCTGCCCAACTTCGCCTGGAACAATTCCAAGCCCGGCGGCCATGTGGCCCATGCCGCGCTCAACTATATGCTCAACCAAGCAGAAGGTGGCGTGCTCTGCCCCATGGCCATGACCTATGCCGTCATTCCCGCGCTTAACACCACACCGGCCGTCGCCGAGCAGTGGGTGCCCAAGTTGCTCTCGACCGAATACGATCAGCGCGATATTCCCATTTCCGAGAAGACCGGCGCTCAGATGGGTATGTTCATGACCGAAAAGCAGGGGGGGTCTGACGTACGGGCCAACTCGACGAGGGCCGAGCGCGACGGAGAGGCCTATCGATTGACCGGCCATAAGTTTTTCTGTTCAGCCCCTATGAGCGACGCCTTCCTGACGCTGGCCTATACAGATGGCGGCTTGAGTTGCTTCCTGGTGCCGCGGTGGACTCCCGATGGAGAGCGCAATGGCCTCTACCTTCAGCGGATCAAGGATAAGCTGGGCAACCGCTCGAACGCATCGACCGAAATGGAGCTTCAGGACACCTGGGGCGTCATGGTCGGGCCGGAAGGGCGCGGGGTGCGAACCATCATCGATATGGTTCAGGGCACCCGCTTCTATTGCGCCTTCGGCTCCTCGGCGCTGATGCGTCAAGGTTTGGTTCAGGCCCTGCATCATGTGTCGTATCGTTCGGCCTTTCAGAAAAAACTGATCGACCAGCCGCTGATGCGCAACGTGGTTGCCGATCTGGCCGTCGAGGCGGAGGCCGCGATTACCCTCAGTCTGCGGCTGGGTCGCGCCATCGACGAAGCGCAAACAGGCGATAAGCAGGCCGCCGCCCTGGCGCGGATCGGCACGGCGATTGGAAAATACTGGATTTGCAAACGGGCTCCCAACCATACCTATGAAGCCATGGAATGCCATGGCGGGCCCGGTTATGTGGAGGAAAGTCTGCTGCCGCGCCTCTATCGGGAAGCGCCGGTCAATTCCATCTGGGAAGGTTCGGGCAACGTTATGTGCCTCGACGTTTTGCGCGCCATGCATAAAGAGCCGGACGCCGTCGGGGTCTATTTGGCGGAAGTTGAGAAGGGCCGAGGCGGCAATGGGCGTCTGGATAAGGCTCTCGATCTGATGAAAGAGCACCTGACCAATACGGCCGATTTGGAGTTGCGGGCGCGCCGGATTACCGAGCGGATGGCCGTCGTTTGGCAGGCGGCCTTGCTGGTTCGGCATGCGCCTGCCGCCGTGGCGGATGCCTTCTGTCAATCCCGTCTGGGTCCTGCGTGGACCGGTGCTTACGGCACCTTGCCTGCGGAGTGCGATTTCGACGCCATCATTAAACGGGCTGGTGGAGGTTAAGCCTCTTCCAGCCAGTCACCGGACTGAGCCCAGAGATTTTTCTCGAAGCGCGAGCTGAAAAAGCCGAAGTGGCCGATGGATTTCTCACCGGCCTCTTTAGGCGACACATGTCGGCGCTCGGCCTTTGCGTTCGTATAAACGTCAACCAGCGCTTGAACAGCTTTGTCGGGGCCGAACATCAGGTCGTCGGTCAGACTGTAAAACAGCATTGATGCTTTAACTTTCGCGAATCCTTCCCGTACATGAGGGCCGTCAGACAGGATATAGCCTGGCGCAATGCCCCATTTGCGCCATTTGAGCGCCACGCCTTTGGGGAGGTCTTCACTACCGAGGAACCAGCCGGGCATATAGCCGTTGAGAGCGACCAGCAGGGGTAGCGCCACATACCAGAAAAACAGGACTTTAAAGCGGTGAATGCCGCTCCAGTTGCGCCATTCTCCCAACTGGGATGCGACTAGGAGAATTTTGTCGAACCGTTCGTTGTCGGGTACGATGCTCAAAATCTGGCCGGCGACCGAATGCCCGACCATGAGTAGACGCTTCGGCTTGAAATTTTCTTCAGTCCAGGTGATGGCGCCCGGCATGTCGTCGGTCCCCCATTGGGCCATGTCGGCTTCAAAGCCTTTAAGGCTGTTAGGCCGGGAGTGGCCGATGCCCCGATAGTCGAAGGTCAAGACCTTGAAGCCCCGGTCGCTGAGATAATGGGCGAATTTGTGGTAATAACCCCGCTTGACCCCGGTGGCTGCCGCAACCAAAACCGCGTCGCCATTGCCCTTTCCGTCTTCCGGCCAATAGGCCGTGCCGGTCAGTTCGAAACCGTCGAGCGCGGGAAAAGTGACGTATTGAATTCGTTCGTTTTCCATGGCGTTACTCCGTAGGGCCGGTTTTCCAGTTGGTGTGTGCGATGGCGACGGTTTCCCCCTGCGGGTTTTTGAGGATCACCTCTCCCCGGTGTTCTTGCTCTTTTGTCCAGTCGACCTCCGGCGCGGTGCATTCGGCCGTTATCCGCCCACGGGCTTTCTTGACGTATTCCACGTCCATGCCGGTGACGATCCAGCGGCCGTTTCTCGGTTGAGCGGCCGATAGGGCCAGCGAACAGGTCAGTTCTGCCAGATTGATCATGGCGATGGCGTGAACGGAATTGAGGTGGTTGCGGACTTTGCGCCGGTCGCGGAAGGAGGCGCGGGCGTATCCGGGCTCAATGGCTTCGACGCGCGGTCCGATGGTGCCGGTATAGGGAACCATGCGTCCAATCAGAGCGCTGAATATCTGCCGTCCGCCGGGAATTTTTCGAAACCGCCGCCATTTTGCAAGTGTCGGGGAGCTGTTGGTCGTCATTTTGATTGTCCGGGGTTGAAAACACGCCAAGCCGCTTCGGCCAGGGCGCCTTTGTTTTGAGAAGGGGGCGTGTCGCTACGGCCAGCCAGCCAGTGGCGGATAACCTCCTGGGCCGGGCCGATGAGCAGCGGGATGTAAAGCTCTTTTGGATAGGGGGCGATCTCGCCCCGCTCAACAAAGGGCCTGACGATAGCGCCGACTTTGGAAAGGGTTTCCGCGGTCGAGCGGCGCAGTTCGGCTTCGGCCTCTTTTATGGCGGCGTCACGACGCATGTAGAGGAGATAGCGCGCCCAGTCGGGATGGTCTTCGGTCCAGTCCAGGTGATGATGAACGACGCCCTTGATCAGTTCTTCACCGGTTTGGGCTTTTTCCAACACTTGGAAGACGCCTTTCCAATAGAGCGCCTTGCCGTGAAGGTAAAGAGCTCCGGCGATGCCTTCTTTATTGCCGAAATGATGGTAGATGGAGCCGGTGCTCGCACCTGAGCGGAGCCGAATGTGCTCAATGGTCGTTGCCGCTATGCCAATCTCGGCAAAGCAGGCGAGAGCCGCCTCCAAAATTTCAACTTTTCGTTGGTTCATTCTGGCAATATAGAACGAATTAGAATTATATTCTAGAATATAATTCTAATTTGCCGATGGAATATAAAATTAGGAAACTTTCCTTAGCGTTCCTACTTGTTTTAAAAGTCGGTCAATGGCGTTACACTTAGTAAATCGTCCAATAAAAGCGGAAAAATGCGGTTTGGTGTGGGAAAAGGGGAAAGGGATGGAACGGCCTCGGGCTTGGGTGTTCCTGATGACTTTATGGGCTACGATAATCGCTCCGGCGTTCTCCGTAGCGGCGGAGCCTTTGGTGTTGGCGACCCGCGATCACGTTATCACCAATCGTCTTGCGGAAAGCGTATTGACGGAAGCCTATTCTCGGGCTGGAATTGAAATCAAATTTGCGCCCTATCCGGGCGCCCGATCAGTCGTTGAGGCCAATGCGGGCCACGCCGACGGTGAAGTGGCGCGCCTCGCCTTTGTCCTGAAAAAATATCAAAATCTGGTCAAGGTTCCTGTTCCGATTTTCTATTCCGAACTTGCGGCGTTTACTCATTCCGAGCATCCCATCGACATTAAAAGCTGGAATGAACTCGCGGGCCATACGGTGACGTCGATTAAAGGGTTCAAGCTTGTTGAAGAGAAACTGTCGAACCAACCCCTCAAGCTTGTGAAATCATCCGAGGATGCGGTCGAACTGATCGAAAGTGATCGTGTGGAGGTTGCCGTTCTCAATGCGATTGCGGCCGAAATCGCCATAGGTAGAACAAATGCGAGGCACGTTATAAAGCTTGAGCCTTCGTTGGAGAGATTGCCCGTCTATCACCTGCTCCACAAAAAACATGCAGCTTTAGTGCCAAAATTGACGGCGGCTCTTGAGACCATGAAAAAAGAAGGCGTCTTGGCTTTGAAACAGAAACAATTCATTGCTCAAGCGATTGAAAACTAGGTTTTAAGGGACCATGCTATAAACGGTGGGAAACAAACCTTCGGGCGTGAGGGTGTTGGAAATGCCCTAAAGCGTTGAGAGAGATGTTAGTATTATAAATTCGGCGCGGTGAGTTAGGAAAGCCGTCGCCATTAAAACCATCGTGCTCATTTTGCCAACGGCGAATTTAAAAGAATAATGGCGAAACTTTTTCATCCGACCCGAATTGCCATCAAGCTGATCAAAGCGCTGGTCATCTTCAGTTCCGTGATTACGCTGATTACGACGAGCATACAGCTTTGGTCGGAGTACGGACGCGACCTGGACGCCATCACGTCGCATTTCGAGCAGGTTGAACGAGGCTATCTGGACAGTGTCGCCGGCAACGTCTGGCAGTTGGATACCTGGCGATTGCAGTTGCTGCTGACCGGTATTCTCGAAACGCCCGATTTTCAGTATGCCGTGGTGCGCGAGACCAACGGGGAAATTCTCGCCGAGGCCGGAAAAGACAAGACCGGTCAAGTTATCCGTAAAACCTATCCGCTGAACTACAATTACCGCAGTGAAACCCACCAGATCGGCGCCTTGACCGTTGTGGCCAACTTAACCGGCGTCTATGAGCGCACAGCAAGCCGTTTTGGTCTGATCCTGCTGTCCAATGGGATTAAGACCTTCCTCGTCGCTCTATTCATGTTCGCCGTTGTTTACTGGTTCCTGACGGCTCCCTTGAACGCCATCACTCAAAGGGTGCGTGAGTTGGATTTTTCCCGACTTTCAAGACCCATAGAGGTCGAGCGGAAAATTTTAGGAGGCGGCCGGGATGAAATGGACCTGCTGGTCCAGTCGATTAACGAAATGCAGGATCGGCTCCATGATGAATTGACGGCCCGTGAACACGCCGAGGCTGAGTTGCGAGACGCTCATGCGCTTCTGGAAGAACGAATAAAAGAACGCACCCAGTCGCTGACCGATGAAATCGCCTATCGGGAACGAACGGAGTTGGAGTTGCGCAAAGTTTCCCGGGCGGTCGAGCAAAGCTCGAACATGGTGTTCATTACCGATACTTCGGGCAATATCGAATACGTCAACAGACAGTTCTGCCAGTTGACCGGCTATGAACGTGATGAAGTGATCGGGCAGAAACCCAGTCTTTTGAAATCAGGCGATATGTCTCCGGAAGTTTTTGCAGAACTTTGGAAGACCATTCTCGATGGCCGTGAATGGCGTGGTGAGCTGAAAGATCGCTGCAAAGACGGCACGACATTCTGGGCCTCGGTTTCTATCGTGCCGGTGTTTAATGAAGAGGGAGTTTGCACTAATTTCGTCGCCATGCATGAGGACATTACCTTGCGTAAGGAAGCCGAACGAGCAATGCAGGATGCAAGGCGGGCGGCTGAAATTTCCAATAAGGCCAAGACCGACCTGATGGCCAATATCAGCCATGAATTGCGCACCCCTCTAAACGCTATCATTGGATTTTCCGAGACCATGCGGACTAAGGTTTTCGGTCCTCTTGGCAACCGGCAATATGAAGAATATGTCGAGTTCATCCATTCTTCGGGAACGCATCTTCTATACCTGATCAACGATATTCTCGACGTTTCGGCCGTTGAGGCCGGAAAGCTGACGTTGCGTGAGGACGATGTGGATGTTTGCGCCGTTTGCGAGGCATCGATCCGGATTATCCGACCCAAGGCGGTTGATAAGGATATCGCCATTAGCGGAATTGGCGATTTGAGCCTTCCTCTGCTGCGCTGCGACCCGCTGCGCTTAAAGCAGATTTTGATCAACCTGCTTTCCAATGCGGTTAAGTTCACCCCTCAATTTGGCGAAATCTCTTGTGAGGCCTTTATCGACGATCAGGAACGGTTCACGATTATCGTGGTCGATAATGGCGTCGGAATGGATGAGGAAGGAATCGCCAAAGCCTTAGCCAAGTTCGGTCAGGTCGACAGTTCGCTGGCTCGAAGCGAGGAAGGGACGGGGCTGGGGCTTCCTTTGACAAAAGGGTTGGTCGAGTTGCATGGAGGGATCATGGAACTCGAAAGCCAGCCGGCTAAGGGCACCAAGATCACCTTGCGTTTTCCCAAGGAACGGCTAGTCGATAAAGCGTCGGCATAATAAGGCCAAGAGCACGATAGCCGCTGCGGCGGCATTCATCGCCCAAACGGAAGAACTCCAGGACCCGCTGGTGCTGACGATGGTGGCGACGACCGGTGGGCCGATCATTTGTCCGAGGTGCGATCCCTGGACCATAAGCCCGTTGGTTGCGCCGATTGCATCGACTCGCGGTGAAACGGCGGGAGCGCCGGAAAGGATAATCCCAGGAAGAATGCCCCCGGCGGCCGAAAAGACCAGACACAGGAAAAACCGCGCCAAACCGGGTAAAGCTTCGGAGAAAATGCCTTGGGCTGAAACGGCCATTAGAATGGCCCCGCCCGCGAGAATGACCGACCGTGTCAGCCCTTTATGTTGCAGCCATCCCGCCCCGAGGTTTCCAATGATGTTGGCCGCGACGATGACGGCTGTCAGCATGGCGGCGAAAGCCGGAGAGAGACCTTCGGTTTCAATCATGGCGCTCGGCAGCCAGACCATCAACGTCACCCACTGAAAAGTATAAAGCGCAAAGGAGAGCGAAAGCACAACGGGCCCGGGAGCGCTGATGACCATTCTGAGATTTCCCGGTAACTGCCGCCATGATGCGCGCGAGGTTGCGGTTGGCTGGCTATTTCTGAAGAGCAGTAAAACCCAGATGAAACTGAGGAGGGCGATCATCTGGAAAAGGCCCCGCCATCCCAGATTGTCGAGAAAGAGCGGGGCGGTCAGGATCATCAGGGCGCTTCCGGCCGGCATATAGGTGCTCCACAGGCCGAGACTGCGCTTAAGGTCGTTGGCTGATGACGACTGGGCAATCAATGCGCCGCCCGATGTGGCGGCCAAAAGAAACCCGACCCCTTCCAAGGCGCGGGAAGCCAGCAACATGCTCTCACTGTCGCTCAAACTGCCCGCTACGCTGCCGAGAGCCAGGAAGGCGAGGCCGAGGGCGAGAACCCGACGGGCGCCCAGACTGTCTGAAAGTATGCCCGCTAGGATGCCGAAAACCAGTCCAATGAGACTGAAGATGGAAACCGCCCAGCCGCCCTGGACAAGCGAAAGCCCCAAATCGGCGCGCAACGTGGGTAGGGAAGGAGGCATTTTTCCAAAATGCGCCGCCGCAATGATGCCGCCGGTCAGGGCGAGGAAAACGGTCGGCCAGCGAGTCTGGGACATGAGCTATTCAGCTTCTTTAAGTGGAAGGGTGAAACAAAAGGCCGAGCCAAGGCCGAGTTCGCTTTCGACCCAAATCCGCCCGTTCAGATGCTCGACAATTTTCTGGGAAATGGCCAATCCCAGGCCAACTCCCATAGGATTGCCGCGCTCCTTCTGGTTGGCCTGATAAAATCGGTCGAAGATAAGCCTCTGATCTTCCTCGGCGATTCCGGGGCCGTTGTCGGCGACGGTGACCAATGCGCCTTCTTCGGTTTTGGAAACCGTCACGGAAAGCTGACCGCCGGTTTCTTCCATCACTTTTTGGGCGTTGGAAATAAGGTTGATGACCACCTGCAGAATTTTATCCTTATCCCCCTGCACCGGCGGCAAGCCTGGGGAGAGATTGAGGCTCAAAGCGATATTGTTCTGCTCGAGCAACTGCTCAACCCGTCGGGTCCCGTCGAGGACCAACTCCGGCAAATCGAAAGTTTCTATGGTCCAATCGAAGCGTTGGGATTCGAGTTTGGCCAGATCGAGAACCTGATTGACAAGGCGGGTCAACCGGTTGGTTTCTTTGACCAGAATATCGAGAAATTCCTGGCGTTTCTCGGCGGCTATGCTGGGATCGGACTGGAGGATTTCGGCGAAAGCCCGAATTGAGGTGAGCGGGGTCCGCAGTTCATGGGTGATGGTTGAGAGGAACTCGTCCTTCATGCGGTCCAGCTCCTTGAGCTGTTCGTTTGCCTCTTTCAGTTCCGCATGGGCTTTCTCAAGCTCGTGGCTATATTCGATAACCTGGGTGGCTTCGTCGACAATCTCCATCATCTCTTCGACCGGCACACCCTCGCCCTTGACCACCGAAGCGACCAGAATACGGGCCGAAGCGCCGCCCATGGCGCCTGCTAGAAGGCGTTCGGTAAACTTAACAAGATCCGCATCGGCCGATGGGAGGGTTTTTAGGTCGAGGCCACGACGGCGGGCGTATTGATCGAATCCGCGGTGGGCCCGTTTCGTGCCGATGAAGCGCTCGGCAAGGGAAACCAGATCTTCGACGGCGGCGTGGCCACGCCAGAAGACATCGCGATCATGCTTGTCCCGCTGGCGAAAAACCTCGACGAATAAAGTGGCCTGATTGCGTTCCAGAGCCGTGGGGCGGCTGTATAGGGAAAAGAGCAGGTAACAGCCGATGTTGGCAAACATGCTCCAGAAGAGAGAGTGGGTTATGTGATCGAGGCCGCGTAGGCCGAAAAGTTCGTAGGGTTTGAGAATATTGATCCCGAAAGGTCCTTCGGAAATCAGCGATTGATCAATCCAGCCGGATAAGGCGAAGGACGGCAAAACAAGGGTGTAAACCCAAACGCCAAAGCCTGCGATGAGTCCGGTAAGTGCGCCTGTTCGCGTTGCGCCGCGCCAAAAAATACCGCCAAAAATAGCCGGACCGAACTGGGCCGCAGCGGCAAATGCGACCAGTCCGATGGTGACCAAGGCGTAGGCTTCGCCGACCAGTCGGAAGTATGTGTAGCCGAGCAGAACGATCAGGATGATCGCCGCGCGGCGAATGCCAAGCAACAGTCCGCTTAGGTTTTTCGATTCGGAAAGATGCAGGCGGCCGACTCGCAAAAGCAGTGGCATGACCAGATCGTTGCTCACCATGGTGCTAATGGCGATGGTGGTGACAATGACCATTCCCGTGGCGGCTGACAGGCCGCCGATAAAAACGAAAAGAGCCAACCAGGCGTTGCCTTCCGAAATGGGGATGGCCAGAACGAAGGTATCGGCGTCGATGTTGATGCCGCCGAACAGGATCAGGCCGCCCATGGCGATGGGCAGCACGAACAGATTGATCGCCAAAAGATAAAGAGGAAAAAGCCAAGTCGCCTTGGCGAGATGTCTCTCATCCATATTTTCCACCACGCCCACCTGAAACTGTCGGGGCAGACAGACGATGGCGACCATGGCCAGCAGGGTCATTCCCAACCATTCGCCGTCGCCCATATGATCCATGGTGAACAGGGCCTCCAATTCGGGCCGCGCCGACGCTTGATGGAAAATCTCGCCCGGTCCGTCGAAAACCGAATAAGTGACGAATACTCCGACGGCGAGAAAGGCTAACAGCTTGACGATGGATTCGAAGGCAATAGCGGCAACCATGCCTTGATGTTGTTCGGTGGCGTCGATGTGGCGGGTGCCGAACAGGATGGTAAACGCAGCGAGCAGCAGGGCGACGTATAATGCGGTGTCGGTCAGGAATGAGCCGTTCGAGGGGGCGGAGAGAAGATCCTGTCCGCCGTAGCGGACCAGAATATCGTAGCTAGTCGAGACGGCTTTAAGCTGCAGAGAAACGTAAGGCATGATCCCGACCAGTGCGATGATCGTCACCAAACCGCCAAGGAGGTGGCTTTTGCCGTACCGCGTCGAAATAAAGTCGGCGATTGAGGTGATGTTGTAGGTCTTGCTGATGCGAATAATCTTACGCAGGATGAACCAGCCGAGAGTGAACATCAGGGTTGGGCCCAGATAAATGGGCAGGAAGCCGACACCGCCTGAGGCCGCTCGCCCAACACTGCCATAGTAGGTCCAGGACGTGCAGTAGACGGCCAGCGACAGCGAGTAGATATAAGGATTGCGGACGATGCTCTCGCCCTTGTCGGCCCGGCTATCGCCGTAGTAAGCAATGGCGAACAACAGGCAGAGATAACCTATTGAGACAATAAAGATGAACCAGGGCGTCAGCATGTCAGGCGGCGTCCCTCGGCGGGTGGGTTTTGGGTTTATCTTTTTGGCGGGAGGGCTCTGGTGGTTCGGCGGATTTGGCCGCGCGGGCGACCAGGACGATCAGGAAAATCCAGGCCGAGAAAATATAAATATAGAGAACGGGAATTTGAAATAGAGAGGCCTGGGCGCTGGCGTTGAAGATATTGAGAAACGGCGGATTGAACAAAATCAATCCGAGAAGAAACAAGGCGATGGTTTTTTCTCTTGTCGGCCCGGGCCTGTTCATTACCCATTCCCGCCCGACTCACCGAGCAGGGAATTGACCAGTTCCGTCAGCCCCTGGGTCGAAAAAGGCTTGGTGACGTAGGCGTTTGCACCCAGCGAAAGGCCTTTCTCCCGCTCCACTTCAAGGCCACGGGCCGTCAGCATGACGATTTTCACCTGATCCATTTCCGGATTTGCGCGGATTGTCTGACAGACGTCGTAACCGTCCCGCTTGGGGATCATCAGATCGAGCAGAATGAGATCGGGGATTTTTTCTTCGACCAGCCGCAAGGCCTCTTCGCCGTCGGTGGCGATGCGCACCTCATGCCCAGCCTGTTTCATCAGAAACTCCAGCGACAAGACGATATTGGTCTCATCATCCACCACTAGGACGGATTTGCTCATAACGCGCTTCCCTGTCTCGTGTTCCCGGTTTTTTATTTTTCAGGAACTACCCTTATGAATTGAAAGCATACTATACCTTCGGCCAGTCTGTCGATTAGGGAACTTTTGACGATTTTCGGGGCTGGCGGGACCGGTCATTTGCCGCTATGGTTCGCCGGCTTTTAAAACGGACGAGTTGGGTCATGGCTTCCTATCAATACATCTTCACCATGAAAAACCTCCGCAAGGTTTATCCGGGCGGCAAGGAAATTCTTAAAGACACTACCCTGGCGTTTCTGCCCAAGGTCAATATCGGCGTGGTCGGGGTTAACGGCGCGGGTAAATCGACGGTCTTGAAGATCATGGGCGGTATCGATAAGGATTTCTCCGGCG